>CERI01284241.1_pt1 | contig 13185 bp, 16 predicted proteins | sample 350261 | NCBI WGS metagenome assembly CERI01 (sample SAMEA2620979, study PRJEB7988) | marine metagenome | isolation source: saline water (ENVO:00002010), including
ACTCACAAAAGTAGTGATTATAAATTATCAGCAGTTAAATATTATAATATTATTTTTTTTGGTATTTATAATTATACTTTTATTAATTATAAAATCATGATAAGTAATAAATAAAAATAAATGAATACTTAATAACTAAATTTTTGAAAATAATGTTAATTATAATAATCTAAACACAATATAGAAAAATATAATAAACATGTGTGGAATATTTGCACTAATTAACAATAAAGAAACGTATACAAATAAAGATATAAATGAATCGTTTGATAAAGGAAAAGATAGGGGTCCAGAAGATTCTGAATTATTAAATTTTAGTGACAAAATTGTATTAGGTTTTAAACGTCTAGCAATAAATGGTATAAATAAACAATCAAGTCAACCAATGACTATTGATGGAATTACAATAGTATGCAATGGAGAAATATATAACTACAAACAGCTATTTAAAATGTTAAACATAACACAACAAACTGGTTCTGATTGTGAAGTGATAATTCATATGTATAAAAAATATGGGTTTGAATACACTGTTAGTATGTTAGATGGTGTATTTGCAATTGTATTATACGATACATGTGACATTACCAAAGATCCTAAATTGTATGTAGCCCGCGATCCATTAGGTGTTAGACCATTATATCTTTTATGTACTGAAGATAATTTTACAAACGACTATTTTGGAAAAACAAAAACAACAGAAAATATTATAGCTTTTGCGTCGGAAATTAAAATGTTAACTCCACTACTGAATAAAAATGATGGAATGAAAAAAATAGAAAATATTGAAACTACATTTAATAATATATCAAATATTTCATCACATAAAGTTAGAAATTTTAAAATAGTTCCTTTTGTACCGGGCAGTTATTCATATTATACAAATTCTGTATTTATAGTACAATCTGAATGGACCTTTGTAAAAAATACAAAATACTATTCACTTCCATTTCCAAAACAAATAACAAATGATATTAACGAAATACACATGAGTAAAATTCATAGTTCTATAGTAAATAATTTGATGGAGTCCGTGAAAAAAAGAGTAATAGATACGTGCGAAAGACCGATTGCATGTTTACTATCAGGGGGGCTTGATAGCAGTTTAATTACAGCACTAGTAAAATATTACACAGTTAATAATAAGTTAGAAACCTACAGTATTGGTATGGAAGGGTCAGAAGACTTAAAAAACGCAAAAATAGTAGCAGAATATTTAAATACAGATCACACAGAAATAATTATAAAACCTGATGATTTTTTTAACGCAATACCAGAAGTAATTGAAAAAATAGAAAGTTATGATACAACAACCGTTAGAGCCAGTGTAGGAAATTATCTTGTAGGTAAATATATTTCAGAACATAGTGAAGCAAAAGTGATTTTTAATGGTGATGGTAGTGATGAACTGTGTGGCGGATATTTATATTTTTTAAATGCACCATCTGATTTTGATTTTGATTTAGAGTGTAAACGTCTTTTAACTAATATTCATACATTTGATGTATTACGATCGGATAGGTGTATATCTACTAATGGACTTGAACCAAGAACACCTTTTTTAGACAAAACATTTGTGAATTCGTATTTGAGTATTCCAATTGAAATAAGAAATCCATTGTCTGAATTAAGCAAAGATCTAAATAATGAAAAAGTGTGTGAAAAAATACTATTAAGAACAGCATTTTCAAAAATAAAACCGGATATATTACCAGAACAAATATTGTGGAGAACAAAGGAAGCATTTAGTGATGGAGTTTCGGGTAATTCTGGTTCATGGTTTGAAATAATTACAAAAAAGCTATCGAATTCCGAATTTAAAAAATGTAATATTCTCCATAACAATCCAACAACAAGAGAACAACAATATTACCGTAATATTTATGAAAATCTTTATCCAAACACATTTAACAATATACCATATTTTTGGATGCCGAGATTTGTAGATGCTAAAGATAGTAGTGCAAGAACACTAGAAATATATTCTAAGTTAAATAAGTAATTATAAAATATAATTTATAATTAATATGAAAATTTTTTTTTCAAACTTAATAAATAATCATTATAATAATACAATTTATTATTATAATAAATATGAAGAATTAGAAACTTACAAAGAGCCAAAATCTACAATCATAATTGTAGATGTTTTAACAATGTTTATGGGGTTTTTAATAACAACATTATAATTTATATTTTTTACATAAATTTTGATATTTATAAAATATTTGTTTACATTTGATTGCCTTTTCTGGTGTTGGTATTTCTTTCATACAATTAAAAAAAAGATTTTTAAAATTTTCACACCGTGTTTTATGTATATTTTTTAAAACATTATCAGATTGTATCATATAATTATATATATATATAAATATATTTATATATAATAATAATAAATTAATTATCGTTATGCACCTGCGTCACTTTGCGCAGTGCTATACGTATAATCGTATTAATGACTATCACTGTCACTAAAAGGTCCCTTTTTTGTGCATCGTGTGTGGTAAACACCGGTTGGATAGAATGTGACTTTATCGTGATTTGGGATGCGTATTCATAAACATGTACCTTTATAAATAATCATCATTTAAAATGCTGAACGGTGTAAAAGGCAACATATGTTTTATTATTGTTACAAGATTAAAATTATAAAATGTGTAAAACAACGGTATTTTTATTGAAAAATAATACTATGTAATTTTATATGGTTCACATATATTCCACAAAAAATATATTAGAAACCTTATTATATTCTTTACTAACTTATTTTATAATCCCTTATATTTTAGTAGAAAAAACTAAATTTATAAGCATGAAACATTTTGATGATCCATGTCAAATGGCATTTATTATAGGATTTACTATTTCTATAATTTTATGGAATATATACACAAAAAAAAATGTATATCATTAAACAAGTTTACATAATAAAGTGTCGTATTTGTACTTTAAAGCCAAAACAACGCGGTGTCTTCCGTCTATTATTTCATAATAATCTGTATTTTTATATTGTTTAACTAAAACAAAAGGTAAATTGTGTATTTGATTTATTGAATATGCTTTTTCCAGTTGAGTTATCTTGTTTATATTTATATTACCAACTGCATTATCATATTTAGCAGATAATATTTTAACTTTTTTATTAAAAGCAAAATCATTAGCATTTTTTTTTACCCACAAATTCATAGCTCTATCTAGTAATAATTTAGCAATTTGTATTTCCATATTTTGTAATAACAAATATTCTTTTATATTTTTTTTTGCCTTCTTTTGTGTATCCATTACACAATCGTTTGGGTGTAAATTTGTAACCATTTATTTTTAATATTTGTCTAATTAAGTTAATTAATGGCCATTTTTGTTTAATTTTAGCATTTGAATGCAAACTAGTAAAATAAGATGTTGAATATTTATTTTTAAAATAATTAATATCACTTTTCAATGTCTCATATTTGCCAGTATCAATCAATACATCTCTTGATACTGTCAAATTATCTAATTGAGATAATGATTGTATATGCATACCACAATTATTAAAAAATAAAATGATTCTTTCATTATCTAATTCCATATTATTATTTTATTAACTATGTTTTAAATATTTAAATTTGGAATACAATATTCATTATCTTTATTAAGACTCCATTTTGCAATAATACATGGATTATTAACATTAGATAATACATCTTCTGCAGAATATACATTATTATTTGAATCAATATAATAATTTATCCCTTTTATTTCCTGAACCCATATTTCTATTTTTTTAAGTTGTTCCTCATTAATATCTATTTTATCATGTACTCCATGTGGTGTACCTTTTATGTGTGTTCCACAAAAAGAACAACCGTCTTTTTTTCTTCTTGTACATTGTTCACCGTTTGCTCTTTTTGCATTACATCTTTCGTGATATGAAATCACATTTGTTACACGTTTGCGTTTCTGAAAGTCTTCTTTATTCACGCTAAAATTTTTATAATCATATACAAATTGTAAAAATTCGCTGGTTTTATTATTTCTTTGTGAATCATACAAAGTACAATTATTTTCTGATACCCATTGTTTTAAATTATCTTTAAAATCAATCATATATTCATCTAATCTTAATTTAAGGCGCTTCTCCATTATCCTAAATACAAAAATATATATTCCATTTCAATTTTTTAAGATTTTACAGAAAATGATATATTTTCTTTTTCATAATCATCTACTTTTGAATTTTTTTTTTCAAGTTCTATGTTATTATTCACATCTTCGCCAATATTTATTTCTATCTCTTCATTAACTTTCATTTGTATATCCTCATTAACAATATCTAATGTTAATTTTGACTTTATCAGTAATCTGCTTAGATACTTATTGTGTTGTTCAATAAATACTTTCAAATAATTTGTATAAAGTATAATACGTTCTTTTAGTATTACATTAGAAAACCTTGTTGAATTAATAAGATTTCCAATATTTAATCCCATAGATGATTGTTCAATTTCATTATCTAACTCATTATCAAGATTTACTTGATAATAAAAAAATTCTTTTAATGCATTATGTATATGTTTTTGAATTTCATTAATTGTATCAAACCCATAATCAATGTTTGGTTGTAATTTTTTGTAAACAGGGTATATTTTTTTAACAACTATTTTTTGTTTAACACTTTCTAGTGGTATATGTTCAATTGCAAAATCTTGTATCATTAAGTGTAAATTATAATATTCGCAATACATTCTGTTTTCAATATTTTTTAATCTAAAAGATAAGTATTCATAATCAGCTTTAATTAATTTATTTTGAAAATAAAATGAATCCATGCCTAATATTTTATTTGTAGAATTATGTAATTTAACAAAATCAACATACATTTGGTCCATTGTTATTATTTTATTTTGTAAAGTAGCAAATATTTCTACAATAGAATTTCTCACTTCAATTATTTTTTCATACGTGTACATTATATATTGGGTATATATAATGAAAAATGATTCAAATAAAACATTTTCAAAAGAAAACATTGAATGGGCAAGAGAACATGAAATTATACTAGCAGAATGGGCAGATAAGGCAATATGTTTTAGATGGTTACATGCAAAATCACATATGAATTATTCATATGCAAACACGTGGTTTACAATACCAGTTATTGTTATGAGTACAATAACTGGTACTGCTAATTTCGCACAAGATCGTTTCCCTACAAATATTAAAGACTACGCAACAATGGGCATTGGAGCTGTTAATATTTTTGCAGGTATTTTAACAACAATTCAGCAATTTTTAAAAATAAGTGAACTTAATGAAGCACATCGTGTTTCAAGTATTTCGTGGGGTAAATTTTATAGAAACGTTAAGGTCGAATTATCAAAAGCACCATTAGAAAGAATTTCTGTTTCTCATATGTTAAAAATTTCGAAAGAAGAATATGATAGATTGATGGAAACTAGTCCTACTATACCAGAAAAAATTATAAAACAATTTAATAAAACATTTAATACAAAATTAAAAAATCAAAACACACCTTTTATATTAAAAAAACCAGAAATATGTGATAATATTGAACCAACTATGTTAAGTATATATAAACCACCTCAAGATAATAATTCGGTTTTAGAAGACGAACCACTAGATAACATTATTATTAAGTTTAAAAATGAAATGAAAAGAATGCCCAGTGTAAATGAACTAAAGTCAGAAACTGATAATAATATGACTGAAATTGAAATAAATGATATTCTTACAAAACATTTAGAAAAGACAGTTTAGTTTATTTTAATATAAAAATATATTATTATTAAAAATAATGAAGATTGCATTTATAACTGGAATAACTGGCCAAGATGGTTCATATCTTTCAGAATTACTTTTGAAAAAAGGTTACAAAGTATATGGTATTATAAGAAGAACATCTATGTTTAATACAACCCGCATTGATCATATTAGACATAATATACATTTAAGATATGGTGACTTATCAGACATATCAGGATTATCAAATTGGTTAAATGATATAGTACGTAATAATAAAAATTTTAAAGTATTCGAAATATACAATCTTGCTGCGCAAAGTCACGTGAAAATTTCATTCGAAATACCCGAATATACAAGTGTCATAGATGGACTTGGTGTCCTCAATTTATTAGAAATAATTAAAACATTTCCAGATGAAATTAAAAATAAAACACGATTTTACCAAGCAGGAACAAGTGAGATGTTTGGTAAAGTATTACAAACACCACAAAATGAACAAACTCCTTTTAATCCTATGTCGCCATATGCTGCAGCTAAAGTCTATGCACATAATATAGTTAAATGTTATAGAGACGGTTATGGTTTGTATGCAGTAAATGGAATATTATTTAATCATGAATCACCTCGTCGTGGTGAAAACTTTGTTACAATGAAAATAATTAGAGGTATACAAAATATATTAAATAACAAGCAAGAATGTATAGAACTTGGCAATTTAAACAGTATGCGCGATTGGGGTCATGCAAAAGACTACGTATATGGTATGTGGTTAATGATGCAACAAGATAATTCGTCTGACTATGTTCTTGCTACAGGTAAAACATATTCTATCAAACAATTTATAGAAAAAGCTTTTGAACAAAAAAATATGAAATTAACTTGGGAAGGTCATGATATAAATCTGGTTGGACGTGACACTAATGGTATTATAAGAATAAAAATAAACCCCAAATTTTTCCGACCATGTGAAGTTGATTTACTACTCGGAGACCCAACCTATTCTAAACAAATATTAAATTGGGAATTAAAATATGACACACTAGATAAGATAATATATTCTATGTTTGAAGATGAATAGTAATACATAAAACATTATATATATTACATATTTGAACATTTTAAACGCCGACTCTAATAATAGAAACCTCTTTGGTATTATAATTATCTATTTTAACTGAATTATATTTATTAAATATAATGTTGTAGATAAAATACAATGTACAATAATATAATTATTATCCATTATAGAAACAGAAAAACTCATCTTCAGCTGAATTATTTAATATTTCAATATATTCATCAAACCGTTTCTTTCCATTGCTATTAATAGAGCAACCGGTATCCAAATAAATTAATATATCGTTATCTGTCAACTTAGTCAATTATTAACATTAATAAATAAGATATAACTATATAACATATTATTTATTATATGAGATATTGTAGAATAATTTTATTATATGCAATTTATTTGCAAAATAGCACAATAGTTAATTCTTTTTTTACACCTAAAAAATATACTAATCATAGTATAAATAACAAGTTTCTATCAGTTAAAAACAATGTTATAAATGTTAAAACAAATAATAATATCAAACCAATTATTAAAAATAATATTGTATTTAATAATTTTAAAACAATTACTGTTCCTATAATAATAATATGGATATCATCCCCAATATTATCACTAATTGATACAGTGTGTATAGCCCGGGTTTCAAGTGCAAATATATTAGCATCACTGGGTCCCGCAACAGCAATTTGTGATATTGGTACATATATTTTTTCATTTATATCAATTGTTACAACTAATTATGTTTCACACTATCTTGCAAAAAAAAAAGAATATTTATCAATATATTCTATTAATGATTCTATTTTAACATCTATTTTTTTTGGGGTCATTGTTACATGTATATTTTATTCAGTTATTGGAGAAATTATTCTAAATGTATTTATTGGTAATAGTACTTTGCATGATCCTATATTTTTTTCAAATGCTATAAGATATATTCGGATACGTGTACTTGGATTTATTCCATATTTAATTTCATCGCAAATTCAATGTTCCGCAATTGCACGAAATAATATAGCTATTTCTCTCAAAACAGTAATGTTAACAACTATAATTAACATTGTTGGAGACTATATACTTGTTATAAAATATAATATGGGTATTCCTGGGGCTGCACTAGCAACAGTAATCGCACAGATTTGTGGATTTTATAAATTAGTCAACTATGAAATTATGTATCGTAAAAAATGTGTATTAGATATACGTAGTATTAAAATAAAGTTGAATGATGCAAAAATCTTTGCAAAAAAATGCATCGGTCCTGCATTTGCAATGATAGGTCGGTCAGGCATATCACTATTAATGGCATCCGCTTGTAGTTGTTGCGGTAATATAGCAATAACATCACACCAAATTATTTACAATTGTTTTTCATTATTTTCTCCAGTTGGAGAAGCAATTAGTCAAACAATGTTAAACATCCTTCCAAAATACAGTATAAATAAAAATGTTTTAAGTAATGAGGCTAAAATGTTTGTTTACAGGATGGGATCATTATCATTAATTATTGGTATCATAGATGCATGTCTTGCATATTGTATTCCTATCTTTTTTTCACAATATTTAACATCCTCTATTTTAATAACTGAACAGTTGCAAGAAGCAACATTATGGATGTGTGGTGCACTTCTTATACATACACTTGCTTGTATGGTAGAAGCTATTTTATATTCTTTAGGTGACTCTAAATTTTTAGCAACAATATATATATTAAATATGGTAAGTGTTGGATATGTATATGAATTATCAGAAACTACATTGAATCTTAAAAAAATATGGATGGTGTATACAACAAGTGTTGGTATTAGATTATGTCAGTTTGGAATACGGTATTTATGGAAAAAAGATAAATAATATATATAATATATATTATGACTACAGATATAATTTTAATTATATCTCTACATGGTGAATTTAAATATACATATAATATGCCTTTTTTTGATGAAGATGAAGATGAAATATTTGAGAATTTTTTAGTTAGAAAAAATAAATATAAACCATTTACAAAAATAAATGCCGTTACTCCGGGCGTTTGTAATTATTTACATGATAAGAGTATTTACGATTTTATTAATGTATTAAAAAATAATTCTAATTTTGATAAATTGAAATATTACAGTGACGAAAATACAAATGAAGTCATTAATTCACTAAAGTATATAGATCCGTCTTTACAACTTAAAACATTAAGTTCAAATAAAATTGGAGTTGCAGAAGATGAAGATGTTAGTAGATACAGAGAAAGACTTGATCAAGGTTGGACGCATTTTAGAATAGAGAGTATTAAAAATATTCAAGGTTCAGATGGGGAAACAATAAATTGTAGAAGAAACGAAATATGTAAGTATATAGAAAAGAGATACATTTATGTTCCAGGTGAAACATTGAAAAAAAAACAAAAATATGATGTAGAATATTTAGACTATTTCCTAGGATATTTTAACGAAATGTTTTCCAACATACCAGAAGGAACATTTGATTTAAATATCGAAAATGATATGAATAATTTCAGTAATTTATTGGCTGAACATTTTGAAAGTGAAGAAAATACATTACTTTCAACAAAATGGGAAGGTGGTGGTAATGGGTTTTCAAAACAGACAATAAGTGAAGAAAACATAGCAAAAGAACGAGATATTGAACAAGAAGAACACACTGATGAAGAAGAATACAACGATGAACATGAAGAACAAAGCGAAGCAGTAGAAAATGATGAACAAGAAAACATATCAGATGAAGACAAAGAAAATATTGACCTATGGTTAAAGAATTTGTACATTTATAAACTTTTAACCAAACCCTTACAACAATTATTAGATACATTTCCATATGAAATCAAATCAAACATACTACACGAATCATTACAGCTTCCATTGGAAAAACAAATTTTTTCAGGTATGGGAAAACCTGAATGGGATGGTAATTATAGAGATAATAGTATAATTATACTTCAAAAAAATGGTAATGAAGTTACAGAAACAGATGTAACAAATGATATTGTTAAATCATCGGGTAATAGAGCTATTTTGTACAGAAAAGAAAAAAAAAATGTTAGTTCACAACGTATATTTTATTTTAGTGACATTTTAAAATATTTAAATGATAAATATGGTCACACACCTGGTAATGTAACAATAGTCGATCTGGCTTGTAATTATATTCAAGGCGTTAGTGAAAGAACAATAAATACACTACGTAGAAAAGGAAGACAAAAAATGTTTGGGTATGGAAAAACTAAAAGAAAAAAATGTTTATCACGTAAAAAATATTCACAATAGTTAAAACAATATAGATTCATAAATTAATTACACCACTTAAATGTATTATACAAAAAATTGAAACTACATAATATAATAATTTATAGTACATTATGTCAGAATTTAAAGATGAACTTGAAAGAAATGGATATTGTATCATACCTAATGTACTTACAGAAGATGAAACAACATACGCATACAATCTAGTTAAAGATTGGCAAAAAACAATTAAGGACCATGATTTTATACATAATTCAGTTAATCCGCATGGTATTTATAAATATCATGAAGCTGGACATACACGACATGCATGGTTTTTACGTACACGCCCAGAAATTCAAAAAATATATAAAGAATTGTGGAATACCGACGAACTTATTGTATCATTTGATGGTTGTTGCTATATTCCAAAAACATGCAAAAAAAAAGATAAATGTTGGACACATAGTGACCAAGCCCCTACATCAACCGGGTTAGAATGTTATCAAGGTTTTGTTTCTCTAACGAATAATAAAGAACGTAGCATTGTTGTTTATGATAAAACACATCTAATACATAGTAAATATTTTGAAGATCGCAAAATAAATAATTCAAAAAATTGGAATCTCATTTCAGAAAAATATTTAGACCAAATGAAAGAATCACGTATTGTACTCGATGTACCAAAAGGTTCACTTGTTCTTTGGGATAGTCGTACATTTCATCAAAATCAATATGGCAAACCACAATCTGAAGAAAGAATTGTTCAATATATTTGTTACTTACCAAAATCACATAAATCAAATACATCACAAATGCAAAAAAAAAGACAAAAATATTTTCAAGAAAAACGTACAACTTCACATTGGCCAGCACCAATAAGAGTAAATGGTAAACAACCTCAGACTTATGGCGACATTAAAAAGGTAATTAACTATGATTACTTAGAAGAACCTTATTTAGATGATTTAAAAGATGAAATTAGTAAATTACTTTAATTTAAAACTGTTTACATAATTCAGGTAATTCATCATAATAAGCTAATTTGTGTTCGATAAGACCTAACTCTACATAATATTCTTTTCTTACTTTTTCATCTTTATCCAAACGCATATTATACATTTTATCTCTCCTTTGTATTAATTGTTTATATGTAAAATTATTAATATTTAAATTAAGATTAATATTTTTTTGTTGTACTTTATTCATTTTTACCTAATTAACTTGTATTTGTTAGTATTTCAATTTTTTATCTGTTAACTTATATATATATATAAGTTATGTATCTTCCTGAAGGAACTTATTATAAAAACGGTTTTGATATTTCAAATAATGATGCAAATGTTAAAATATATCCTTTAAAAAATTTAAATACTGTAAATGATAAATATTGGCAATATGATATGGGATATCGTCTTGGAGATACAGTTCTTGGAAAATTTCATTTACCAAAAGGTAGTTTATCAAATATAGCCAAATGTTGGCCAGACTCTATTAAACATAAATACAAACAAAAAACATCAAAGAATCGTGATATTGATTCACTAATAGAAATCGTAAAAGAATATAACTTATCTTTACCATATGGATATATATCATTACACTTACGTATAGGAGACCGTGATGGCGTTTATACGTCACCTTTAAGTTATTATAAAGATGTTGATATAAAAAAATATACAGATTGGAAAAAAATAATTATTTTTTGTGGCTCACATAATGTAAAATCTAGCAGATCAAACAAATATATATGCGATGTTGTTTCTATACTTGAAAAGCGCGGTTATGATGTATTTGTACGGGGTGGTAACTCACCAGATGATGATTTTGTATTAATTTCAAAATCTAAATATTTTATTAAAGGTAAATCAAATAAAAATACATGCGGGGGGTACAATAGTGTACTTAGTTCAGTTGTAAAAAAATTAGGCTCAACCGTTATCGTTTAATTAATATTTTACATGTTGTTGAATTATTTTTGTAATCTTATTTTTATTACAATACAAATAGTATAATCTATTTTTATTATAATACAAACGGTATAATTTTATCATAATAACAATTTCCATCACAATCCCAGATAACTCTTATTGGAATAACTTCAACCCCATTACTATATGCCTTATTTAACGCACTTTTATAAATGGGATCAACATTTGAACCTTGAAAATATACACAATCTGGCCTTTGAACTACAAATATAATAACTGTTCTTACATTTTCTTCTTTCAATTGTTCTAACTCTTGTATATGTTTCAATGCTCTTGGACTAACTGTATCCGTTTGTTTCTTACGATATCCATCTGGAAAATATGCTATCTTTGAATTTACCTCATTATTCACATAATCTTTTTTTTTACGATGTTTTGATAATATATCTTCATAATCTCCACATGGAACATTCTTTACTTCTATAATTACTTTGTTTCCATTTTTATCATTGCAAACAAAATCAAATCTGGAATTTAAATATTTTTGTTCAGATTGTATATTTTTTAATTCCAAAAGTGTATCTATTAATCCTTTTTCCAAACATACATTTACTATTTTTTCAGCAGTTTTTGGATGAACACCAACCAAGTATGTAGTATTCTTTTCATTTCGTTCTGCAATTTGAACCACATGTGAACATGTTTTTGGGTTTTCGTGCATTGTCATATAAATATACTGGTCTTTGTCAACATATCCACAACAACCCAATGAGGGTGCATGTGAAATCACTATTTCACCATTTTCTAATTCAACATCAGCAACATATGGAGATTTACATGTTTTTGATGGACGATTAACTACTTTTCCGCGATAAGTATTTCCAACACTAAAAACTATGTTTTCCATTTTATTATTAAATTCATAAAAATTAAATAGTTTCAATTTTATATTTTTAATCTTTAAACTATTTAATTATAGTTGCCCACAATGGAAACTGTAACAATTTTCATCTCTACTTCAAGGATTTATTTTTAACTTATATAATCTTATTATGACGAATACTTAATTATTTGCTTTGTTAATTCCTTAACAACTCTTATTCTATCTTTAATACTATTCAAATTCATAATTGATATATCAAAGTAAAACTCTGGTTCTGGTTCTGGTTCTGGTGTTTCTGGTTCTGGTTCTGGT
>CERI01067842.1_pt1 | contig 13177 bp, 11 predicted proteins | sample 350261 | NCBI WGS metagenome assembly CERI01 (sample SAMEA2620979, study PRJEB7988) | marine metagenome | isolation source: saline water (ENVO:00002010), including
ATATAAAAATTTATATATTATTGACACTTCTTCCAATAATAATGTATTCCTTAAATGCATTCGATGCGTATGCTCAGTCAAAGCTGGTTATTTCTTCTGATGAAACATACGAAAATTACATTATGAACGAAATACAAAAAAATCCCTGTACAGTTCAGAATTTAGCTATTAATTTATTGGACGAAGCTGAGGACAAGTCAGATTACAGAGCCACACCCTATGCTTTAGATCTTTCTGATAATTTAGGATCGATAAAATGTATTTCAAAAATCACTAAATTTAGTGCAATTAATGGTCAGATAGATATCTATTACGGAACTAGTCCTAAATTATATAATCTTATTTCGGTAATCTTCTTTTTAATCTCATGGTGGATTAGGAAATATATATATAAAGTTAAGTTTTTTCTACTGATTTTAATTTTTAATACTTTCCAAAGAAATTTATTGGTTGAAAATAAATTATTTTTTGAAAATATTTATGATGGTTTTATATTAACTGCACTTCTTTTTATTCTAATTTATTTATCCAGGGTGAAATTAAATAGATCAATAAAAAGTGAGTATAGAAAAGAAATTGATGGACTCCGAGCTTTAGCAGTTATTTTTGTAATATTTAACCATTACAACACAGACTTTATTCCAAATGGTTATTTAGGTGTAGATATATTTTTTACAATATCTGGATTTGTTGTTACAAATTCATTAATGGCGTCTACTAAAAAAGGAACAAATAATCTCTTGAGCAACTTTTACATAAAGAGATTTAAGAGAATCTTCCCAGCTGTTTTCTTTATGTTTGTAATTTCGTCATTGGCACTATTCAAAGTGGACTATTACTTTAAAAGTACTTTTTTAACAGGATTATTTTCTCTAGTCGGAGCATCTAATATTTATTTATATATTCAATCATTTGAATATTTTTCAGATGTATCAAAATACAATTCTTTTTTACATACATGGTCACTAGGAGTTGAAGAACAATTTTATTTTTTTTACCCACTACTTTTTCTTACTTTTTATCCAAATTCAAAAAAAAGAAAAATGTTTACATATATATTAATTCTTCTTTCAGCTATTTCTCTAATATTGTTCTTGAATAATTTTGAAACAAATTTTCTCTTTTCATATTATTTAGTACTTTCTAGATTTTGGCAAGTTGGTGCTGGCTGCTTACTTTCACTTTTACTAAATCAATATAAAGTTAAGTTAGATTATGAAAAAAATGGTTTTTTATTGATCTTACTTTTTTTAACGGTATTTACTACAGTAAATTTGCCGCAGTATTTACATATATTAGTTGTGATTCTGACATTATTATTGCTTGTCGAAAATAAAGAGGGCGTATTTACAAGAGCATTTTTAAAAAATCGACTCATCACAAATATTGGATTACTATCCTATTCCCTATATTTGTGGCATATTCCAGTTTTGACATTCAGCAAATGGATAAATTTTAAATTCTTAACAGATGAAACTTTATTTGTAATAATTATTGTAATTTCTCTTTTTTCCTATAAATTTATTGAATCACCTATAAGGTATGGAAATAAATTTAGTCATTTCTCATGGAAAAAGAGTTCACTATTCATACTTTTTGTAACATTATTGATTGTCTTACTTACATCACCCTTTAGGCAAGAAGATTCAAATAATAATCTAAATTCACAAGACTTATCTTCTATATACGAAAATATTTACTGTAGTTTTCCAGACCAGGAAATTAATGATTTAGAAATCTGTTTCCAAAGTAGTGATATAGAGAGTGATATTTTTCTAATAGGAGACAGTCATGTAACCAATCATTACCCTTCAATAAATCAATTAAAAGAAGTACAGAATTTCAAGAATCATGTATTGGTTGAATGGGGACATCTTTCTGAACTTACAGGAGTTGATTACTGTGTTGGGTCTAGGAGTTGTATTAAAAATAGTGATGAAAAATATCTTCAATATTTTTCTGAGAATTTAAATTATAACGATGTAATTGTATTTTCCATCTCTAGTTTTAGAGTTACCACAGAAACTTATCCCAATATCTACAAAAGACTTTCTGAAATAATTGATATAGTTAAAAATAATGAATCAACATTAATTCTCATAGATGACACACCCGAACTATGTAACAGTAGTGATATAAACTACGAATTTGAAATTATTACAATGCGAAATTATCAACTGTGCGATCAAGATTATGAATTAGTGTTAAAAAGTAGATTGCTTCTTACGTCGTTACTTAAAAGTTTAGTTAATGAAAATATTTTGTATTATGACCCATTACCCCTTCTATGTAATGATAATATTTGTAAAGTAAACATAGAAGATAACCTACTGTATGTTGACAATATAGGTCATTTGTCTAAATTTGCTACACAATATTTAAACAAATTTTGGGAAGAAATAATTTTCAGCACGTTTACTGCAAATAAATAATATTATTTAAAATATTTACAAATTTTTTGTTCTTTTAATATAGGAAAATGAAAAACAATTTTTGCATTCATATACAAACAATTCCAGCACACTATAGGTATGTGTATAAACTTCTAATGTCTCTTGAACAACTAGTTGAAAATATTTTACACATCCCTATATACATAGTCTTAGACAGCAGGAAGGAAGAGGAAGAATTCCTAAAAGGTGTAAGATCAAATCTAAATTTGAATACACTGTCAATGGAAAACATAGTTCCAAATGCAAATTTAGAATATATTGAAGATTTAGACAATGTTTTAAAACCCAAAAATCAGTTATCTGTATTTTGGGGAGCAGGTGAACACAGAGATTATGTTGCTCTTAAAAGAACATATTCCCTTCTTAGGCTTCAAAATGATGGATTTAAAAATGTCTGGTGTATGGATTCGGAAAGTTTGGTATTAAAAGGCTTTGATATTTTAGAATTTCTTAATGAAAATTCTTTAAAGCCCACACTTCTTATAGGTACGGGGATAAAAGGTGTTAGGTATCATCATTTATTTAAAAATTTATTTGGGTGGAGTTTAAAAAAACATGATCCAATTTATAATATCAATATTAGGATGAATGACTTTTGGTTCATTGATACAAATCTTTACAAAAATATGATTGATTACTTACAAAAGGTTCACGAAAAACCAGTAAGTTACTTTATAAATGGAAGCGAGCAAAGCCTCTATGAGTATTTTACTTTCAAGTCTCATCAAGATAAAAAAATTGATACCAGTTTATCATTAATAACTGGAGACATGCATGATAATCAACTTTTTGACATAACTACTAATAATGACAAAATTGATTTATCTAAATTTTCTACATTTATGAATGACCACTACTTTAACAAAACTTTAAGTTACCGCGGTGACTACATTAATAGGTTGAACTCGACAGAAAGAGGACAAGAATTGTTTCAGAAATTAAATATAAAGGTTGCAGTCAGTAATTACCAAGGTTATTGATCATAGAATTTTAACTTAACAAAAATAAAGTATGAAATATTTCTAATGGATAGGGTTAGTGGTATTAATAAAAAAATATTAAGGGAAGTCTGAAATAAATAAAAATAAATGAAAAAAAGAAAAAAAGAACTCTCAACCAGCAATAATTGTTTTAACTTGTCTAGCTTATAAAAGTAAATTTTATGTGGTAGTAAAACAACCCTTAAAATATTTGCAAAAAAAGAAATTAAGAAAAAAGAATAAAAAGAACTAAACAGTTCCAGATTTATTAAGAAACAAACAACTACAAAAATAATAAATATGAGTTGATTATTTTTGTAAAATCTAGCTATTGAAGTTTTCATATTCGGGTATGTAGCTACTGTAATTTTGAATGAATTATTTAAGGAAATTATAATCAACTCAATACTTATAATAGCTAAGCTGATTAAGAAAAAATTTTGTGACAACAAAAGAAATAGAAAAGCAATTAAGTAAATGTAGTCTCCCTCAGCAGAAGATTTTATAGAATTTCTAATTTTATTTTTCATTATTAATAACAATCTTAAATGATTTAAAATTTAGATAGATTAGTAAAGGTTTTAACTAGCTAATAATTTATAAATAATTAAAGGTATGATTAGAACATGTTGAATTCAAATGTTTATGTTGGAATGAGTGCAGATATTTTACATTCGGGACATATGAATATATTACGAGAAGCAAGCAAATTAGGGAAAGTAACCGTTGGTTTGTTAACTGATCATGCTATTTCAACTTATAAAAAAATGCCAATTATGGCTTTTGAAGACAGGAAAAGTGTAATTGCCGGTATTAAATATGTTTCAGAAGTTGTTCCACAAGAAACCCATGATTATACAGAAAATTTAAGAAAATTAAAACCCAGTATTGTTGTGCATGGGGATGACTGGAAAACAGGTATTCAAAAGGATATTAGAGAAAAAGTGATAAAAGTATTACAAGAATGGGATGGTGAGCTTATAGAAATACCCTACACCGAAGGTGTCTCTTCATCAATATATAAATCAAAAGTTAAAAAAAATCTAACAACAGACGAAAGGCGACAATCTTTAGTTAAAGCTATCAACAATAAAGATACTCTTATTTTTTTAGATATCCACAATGCATTATCAGGTATTGTTATTGAAAATACAAGAGTTGTAGACTCAGGAGTTGAGTATGAATTTGATGGAATGTGGGCTAGTAGTCTCACGGATTCAACAGCAAAGGGTAAACCCGATATTGAAGCAGTGGATACAACTTCAAGAATAAATACTATTAATGAAATTATAGAAGTAACTTCAAAACCAATTATTTATGATGGAGATACAGGAGGTAAGCCTGAACACTTTATATATACTGTTAAAAATTTAGAAAGAATTGGTGTTTCGGCTGTAGTTATTGAGGATAAAGTAGGTTTAAAAAAGAATTCTTTATTCGGTGATACTGCAAATCAAAAACAAGATAGTATTGAGAATTTCTCAGAGAAGATAAGAGCAGGTAATAATGCCAAAAGGACTAATGATTTTCTTATTATTGCTCGAATTGAAAGCTTAATTTTGAATCAAGGAATGAATGATGCTTTATCTAGAGCAGATGCTTACATAAATGCAGGTGCTGGAGGAATTCTTATCCATAGTAAAAGTGAATCTGAAGAAGAAATTTTTGAGTTTGTAAAAAAATATAGAGATAAACATTCAGCACCAATTGTTGTTGTTCCAACAACCTTTAACCATGTCTCATTAAGTGAATTCAAGCAGATAGGAGTAGATGTAGTTATCTATGCGAACCATCTTCTTCGAAGTGCATACCCAGCAATGGTAAACACAGCTCAAAGTATCCTTAAAAATGGAAGAACTCAAGAAATTGAGAAAAATTTAATGAGTATAAAAGACATTATCAACTTCACCGATATTTCTTAAAAAAATGCTGAAAGCTAAAAATTTTATTAACTCACTACAAAGTTTAGGTATTGACTTTTTCACAGGTGTTCCAGATTCACTAATGTCTGAGTTTAGTAAATCTTTACATTTTGACTTTAATGATAAAAATCACATAATTTCAACTAATGAAGGAAGTGCATTAGGAATTTGTATGGGTTACAGTCTCGGAACAGGTAGAACCCCACTGATTTATATGCAAAATTCTGGTTTAGGTAATTTTATTAATCCGTATACATCACTTTTAAACAGTGATGTTTACAATATCCCTTTTGTTTTACTAGTAGGATGGAGAGGAGAACCGGGTTTTAAAGATGAACCTCAACACCAATTTCAAGGTAAAATTACTCTAAAACTTCTGGAATTACTCCAAATAGACTATAAAGTAATTGATACAAACACCACTTTAGAAGAAATACATGAATACTTAAGCATCAATATTAAAACAAATAATCCATCTGCATTGGTAGTAAGGAAAGATACATTTGAAAAAGATCAAAGAAAATTTCAAAATAATAAAAATCTTCCTACGAGAAAAAAAGCGTTAGAAGCTATTGTCAAAAAATTTAGTACTGAAACAATTTTTATTTCTACTACTGGCAAACTTTCTAGAGAGCTTTATCAGTTTAGAGTAGATCAAGATCTCGGTGAAGATGATTTTTATACCGTAGGTGGGATGGGTCATGCTTCTGCTATATCTTTTGGTCTTGCTAAAACTTTAAGCAATAAAAACATTGTTTGTTTGGATGGTGATGGATCGATTCTCATGCATATGGGTCACCAAGGAATTATTGGTACAGAAAAGATGAAGAATTTTTTTCATATTGTTTTTAATAACTCAGCTCATGAATCTGTTGGAGGACAGCCGAACGTATATAATTCTATTGACAGAAAAAAACTGTTTAGCTCTTTTGGCTATGAAAATATATTTACATTTAATAATCTTAAAGATTTAACTGACTCAAGCTTCGATACAAATAATGGACCAACATATATAGAAATCGAGGTACAAAATTATTCAGAATCAAATCTTCCACGTCCTAAAAATTCCCCTATAGAAAATAAAGAAAACTTTATTAAAAAGGTCAATAGTGAATCAAGTAATAGTTAAAAAAAAACATTCTCAACACTTATTACACAGCAATAAGATTAAAGAATCAAAAAATATTTTGCTTATAACAAGTCCAGGTAATCATGAGAGAAGTTATATAAGCCAGTTTTCGGAGCAAATAAAACCATCTGATATTTTTTTAGTAGAAAGATATCCAGATTATGAATTAATTAATCAAGTCTTAAATCTGTATCAAAATACAAAACATGATTTGGTAATTTCTCTTGGTGGCGGAAGTGTATTAGATTTAGCAAAAATATACTGTATGGCTAGTGACGCTAATCAGAAGATATCTTCGGTGCATGAGTTAAATCAAATTTATTCTTCAAAAATATTCAATATTGCCATACCAACAACGGCAGGAACAGGTGCTGAAAGTACTTGCTTTTCCACGATTTGGAATAAAGAAACCAAAAATAAAGAATCTTTTGAAAATATAATAATGCTTCCAGAAGTTGTTTATCTTGTTCCAAGTTTTATAAATTCTTTACCTGATCATATTTTAATCCCGACGATGCTTGATTGTATTTCTCATTGTCTTGATAGTTTATGGAGCAAGAATAAAACAAATGAATCACTATCTCTTTGTAAGAAATCTTTATCTCTTTTAATTGAATCATTTGAGCTAAATCTTAATGGGACATATTCAGTAATATCAAGAAATAAATTATTAGAAGCTTCAAATCTTGCAGGTCAGGCTATAAATATTACTAGGACTTCTCTTTCTCATGCAATATCTTATCCGTTGACAAACAAATTTAACTTACCCCACGGTCTTGCGTGTGCTTTCACCTTAAATTCAATAAATAATTATTTCGAAAAAGAAATATTTATTGAAGCCTTAGAAGTTGAAGTTAAAGCAATACTAAATATAGTTAATAATTTTGGTCTCCAGGAAATTTATAAATCATACTTTACAGATTTTAGCCTTGAACAAATAATTAATGAAGTATTTATGAACAGTAGACTTGATAACTTTATAGTTACTCCCACAAAAGGGGATATTGAAAGTATAATAAAATCATCTCTGAAGAAATTTATATAAGAATAGGTAACAAATTATGAAAAAATTTGATGACCTTAAGCTGGATAACAAAAAACCAATCGATGATGCAACACTAAATAATGCATTTGATTATGTTATTCAAATAATAAAAGATGTTGAATATTCAATATTTTTTGGAACACTTCTGGGGATTATAAGAGATAATTCTTTATTAAAAAATGATGATGATATTGATTTTTTAGTAGATTACAAAAATAAGCAGAAGATAATAACTCTACTTCTAAAATCTGATCTTAAATTAGATTTAAATAAGCCTGTGAATTCAGGTGAATATTTTATCCAAGCTGAATTTAACAATAAGGATAAGGTGTGCTTAATAGATTTTTATTTTTACGAATTAACACCTAAGCAAAAAGTGTTACTTAAGTCTATAGGTGGTCCATACCAAGAAGATAAAAAGCAATGGATGTATATGACCAAAAATACCATCCTTCCTTTTACTGATTCGCTTTTCAATAATATGAAAATAAAAATCCCGAACGAACCTACTAAAGTATTGAGGTATCTTTATGGAAGAAAGTGGAATAAAAGAATAGAAAAGAAAGATTATTTACTTTATTTTTTTATGAACAAGCCAAGGATAATTAAATCAAAAATTATTGCAGAATTTCTAAAGTTCCTTAGTCATAAAAAAATTAAAAAATTAATTAAGGCTTATTACTATATTTTGCCAATTACAATAAGAAAAAGTATTAAAAAATTCTACAGTTTGTTAGGTCAGTCCTAAGGGCTTCTGAAAGCATGAATCAAAATATATAAAGGATGGAATTGTTATCACAATTTAAAACTTTTATTAGAGATATAATGTACGTCTCAAAATTGACAGGTACCAAAAATAAAAAAGGAAGAGTACTTCTTTCTGTAATATTGTTGTTTGCATCATTTGGAAGTGATTTAATTATCATTGTTACGATTGCCTCACTTTTTCAAGATGATATTTCAAACAATAATTTTGTGGTTAACTTTTTTGTCGATAATCTATTTTTACTACCTGCAGTAGTTGTATCTAGATTTTTGTTTTCATATCTTGATATTCTCAACTCTTATAAGCTTAAATTTCAGATTGAAGAAAATCTGAGAGTCTATTTACTTGAAGAAATATTCGATAAAACCAACTATTCCATGGGAGATGCTTTTCATTTCCTAAACTCATTTGCACTATCCGTCGGAGCTTTTTATCACAGCCTTACGGGATTGATCGCGAGCCTTATACAGTTATTTTTGTATTCTGGATATTTGATATATTCTGACACACAATCCTTGATAATAATTGTTGGCGGAGCAGCTATATTGTATTTACCAACTAAATTTTTTACAAAACGTGGAAGAACATATACTCATGTTGATTGGGAAGCTGCCCGTGAGTATAATTCTCAATTACAAAAAATACTAGAAAATATATTTTTAATAAAGTTACTAAAAAAAGTAAATGATGAAATAGCAAATTTCAGGTCAGTGTTAAAAATCTACTATCGAGCACATTTAGACTCCCAAAAAGTAGGAACTTTAACTACAAGTTTTCCACAATTTGCTACTTTACTACTCTTATCTATTCTCTTAGCTTTTTTTAATTTTGCTAAAATATTAACTCTTGATTTTATTGGAGTTTTGATAAGGCTTTTCCAAGAATTCAGTAAGGTTAACAAGAACATAATGCTTGTCAGTAATAATCATGTAGTTATAAAAAAACTTTATGAGATAACTGAAAATAGTACGAATAACTTTAAGGGAAATTTTTCTGTTAATACTAAAAATGAGTCAGCCATAAGTATTAAAAACCTAAGTTTCAAATATTACAATGCTGAAAATTATATATTCGAGGATTTAAGTTTAGAGATTAAAAAAAATACACACAATGTTATAACTGGCCCCAATGGTTCTGGTAAAAGTACTCTTCTGGGTTTATGTTCAGGTCTTATTTACCCTGAAGATGGCACAGTGAGCAGTTTTTCCAGCAAGTTTGGATATGTAGGGGTAACCCCATTAATTATCGCGGGCTCTCTCAAAGATAACTTACTATATGGAAATACCAAAAACATATCGGATGATGTGTTAAACAAGTATCTTGAAAATTTTGGATTATTTAATGAAAAAAACAATATGGATTTAGAAAAGCATATTTCAAATAAAACATTATCTTCAGGTCAATTACAAAAAATATCATTCATTAGATCCCTACTCGGTGATGTTGAAATTTTATTGTTGGATGAATCTACATCAAATCTAGATATGAATTCTAAAAACTTAATATTTGATATCTTATCCAAATCGAGCCTTACTATTTTAAATGCTACTCACAATGCTGATGATTTTAGAACTGTTGATAATCATATAAAAATTAAGATTAAAGACGATAAGAGATTAATTGAGTAATTAAACTTCAGATTAGGACATCTTAAATAATTTAGTTAATTAAAGCAGATGAGAGATATTAAATTAATGAACAACATAGCACCTCCCTGTATTTTATTGTATTTTTTTATCTCTGAGAGGGTATAGGCAAAATTGTGATGAAGATTTGCAAATCTAATTCTGACTTAAAAGAGATAGTCTCTTTAGGATATAAAATATTTAGAAGTACCACAAAAGTAAAAAAATGAAAAATGTATTAATACTAGTTGTATCATCTAAAACCTATCCATCTTATTTGAATCAAATTTTTCAAAAAGCTTCGTGGGTTCGACAGTCAAAGTATCCAGTTTTATTCTATTTTGGAGGTTCCCACAAGTCACACGTTGAAAAAAATAATTTATACTTAAAATCATCAACGAAATTTGTAGATATGGGTAGGAGAACTCTAGAGGCTTTTGAGTATGTAAATCAAAACTATGACTTTGATTATATACTAAGAACTAATAATTCATCCTACATAGATTCAATTGCATTAGAAAAATTAGTTGAATCCCTTAGTTCAGAAAATTTTTGTGGAGGTCATATTGGTGAGCAAGATAAATCAAAATTTATCTCTGGTGCAGCGTATATGATTGATAAAAGTATCTTAAATCTTATTTTGGAAAACAAAGATAAATGGGACCATTCTCTTATTGATGACATAGCGATATCAAGATTATTAGAGGATCAAAATGTAACATTCACTAACTTTGAAAGAAATGATGTTATCTCCTACCCTCGACCATCAGACTTAAGATATGACATTTTCCACACAAGACTAAGACTAGATAAATTTAAACTTCCGAGAGCATTCGAAGGGTTGTTGATGTTAAAAGTATCTAAAAATTATAAAAAGTTTAGAAAAAAAAACGAGGTAATCGATACATTTTTAGATCAAGTATTGTTCTTAATTTTTAGAGTTATTAAATATTTCTACTTTAAATTAAGATGATTAAAAAATTGAGTTAAATTCAGAAAAATTTATTCCAGACTTATCTTTTTCGGAAATGATGGAGTTTTCTACAGACCAATCAAAATCAATTGAAAAAGGATTTATTGTAAAGTCATGTTCCTTTGAAAATTTTTTTGATTGTAAATACACAACTGTAGATGTATCTTTTAAAGCCAGATAACCATGTCCAAAACCTTCTGGAATAAATAATGAATAGTTATCCTCTTGTTTTAAATTCATGCTTCCAACTCTTCCAAAAGATTTTGATTCTGACCTTAAGTCAATAAATACGTCTATAATTTCTCCACTAATACATTTTATAAATTTATTAACACCAAAAGGGGGAACTTGAAAGTGCATTCCTCTTATAACATTTTTCCTGGAGGTCGAACAAATAACCTCATTAACTTCACCCATAAGTCGTATTAAGTCATCACCAAAGATAGTTTTTTTTAAAAAACCTCTATCATCTTCAAAAAAAACACCTTCTGAAACTTTTATATCATCAAATTCTTCTGAAAAAGGACGAATTATCAAGCCATCACCTCATTAGTTGCAGTTATTAAAGATTTCTCATGTGGTGTGAGTTTGATGTTCTTCAAATCAATCTCAGGATAGCCACTAATATAATCATTTTCCTGATAATCTAACAAACTAGGTTCTACAGATTTATTAAATATATAATTTTCAATGAATCTGTAAATTGACTCTACACGAATCATTTTTTTGTCAATAAAACAACTTTCTCCGATAGTATCGCTTTCTAGTGAATAATTAATTCGTTTAACAACATCATCGATAAATAATAGATTCATGAAAGCCTCAGGATTTTTTATGGGATTACTGTAGTTATTTTTGAAAGATTTGAAAATAGCTGGCATAACTTTTGATCTTTTATCGTTGCTTCCAAAATTATTATCAATATAAATTTCTTCAAAGAGTATAGATCGGTCTTTTGTGTATCTACTCAAATACTCCGAAAACAAATTCTTTGTAACAGAATAGTATGAACTTCTAGCATCTTCATCTTTATAAAAACCAAACATTGAGTTTGTATAAATGATTTTCTTAAGATTTAGGTGCTCTATTTTTTTTAGGACTCCTTGGCCATAGTCTAAATTTGCATCCTTTATCTCATTATTAGTATTTAGATCTACTGAAAAAAGTGTAGCTAAGTGAATCAAGGTAAATTCACTGTATTGACTATCTTGAGCATCTATCAATTCAGCATCTCTTGAATAGAGTTTCAACTGATTAGAGTTTGAAACGTCAGTTCTTTTTATTGTAAGTAAATTTAAATTTTTATTTTGTTCAAATAAATTTTTGCCTAAAAAACCATTTGCACCAGTAACAATTATTCCTTCATTGTGCATAAATATATTTTAAACATTAAAATTAAAATAGTTTGAGTAATATAAAACAAGTAGTAATTCTTGCCGGAGGCAAAGGAACTCGGATGAGAGTTTTAACCGAATCTCTTCCCAAGCCAATGGTAAATATTGGATCTGAACCTGTTATTCAACATTTAATGAATATTTTTTCATTTTATTCTAATTTTGAATTCATAATTTGTTCAGGATATAAAAGTGAAATAATAGAGAGATATTTTAAAGGGGTCAAGAATGTAAAAGTAGTTTTTACTGGGGAAGATACAAATACTGGAGGAAGACTTTACAATATTCGAGATCTACTAGAACCAAATTTCCTTTTTACTTATGGTGATGGTCTTGCAAACGTAAATATTAATAATTTAATTGATTTTCATTTTTCTCAAAATTCTATAGGGACATTAACTGTTTCAAACCCAACATCTAGATTTGGATTAGTTGAGTTTGATGAAAAATATTTTGTCAACAAATTTATTGAAAAACCAAAGTTAGAGGGATTTGTTAACATTGGATATATGGTTTTCAATATTAAAATCTTGGATTATTTGAACAATAATTCAACAATTGAAGAAGAGCCTTTGACTCGTTTATCTGAGGATGGTGAACTTAAGGCTTTTATTCACAAAGGATATTTTGAACCGATGGATACATACAGAGAGTATGTAAAGATGAATGATTTGTGGGAAAAGGGTTCAGCGCCTTGGGCTAATCTTAAAATTTAACCTTAAACATAAATTCTTTAATTGTTAGAGTGAAAATATAGGACCAGAACTATTAGAAAAAACTTTAAACTATTTGAAGAAAATCAATTAGATGAAAGTTTATATTGGACTATAAGTAACGACTAATAGAAACTAAGTAGTATTACCCATAATTAGTCTTTTATTAATGTGTAA
>CERI01059846.1_pt1 | contig 13150 bp, 13 predicted proteins | sample 350261 | NCBI WGS metagenome assembly CERI01 (sample SAMEA2620979, study PRJEB7988) | marine metagenome | isolation source: saline water (ENVO:00002010), including
GTATAATCCAATAGAGTTAGGATACTTAAGTGTCCAAAGTTTCTTGTACTTTGCAATACCTCTTTTGTTGTAATGTGCTTTCCATATAGTTGCACAATCATTCTCTCCTATTGCATCAATTACAACTACAGTTGCTTCATCATAAGGTGATGTTTGAAAACTGGCTGCCGCATGACACTTATGATGCGGGTGAGTGTTAATAACTTTTGGAATGTGTCCGTCAGTGAATGCCCATGACCATGTGCGAGTAACTGCATCAGTTAATGTTTCGTATATATCTTTACCTAAGATTTCTGTAAAACTAAAAGGCCCTAACTTCTGACCTGCTCTGAATTGTCTCCATGCTTTTACCCAAGGACGTTCATAATAATGAAATGTTACTATTTCATTTCTATCTACATGTGTTAATGCTTCATCAATAATTTCTGGACACAAATCTTTGTCGTGTTTTTGTTTACTATATCTTTCACTATGCCCAGCAAAAAGTATTTCGCCTTCACTATTAATTACAGATACGCCGGCGTCATGGAATCCACAACTTATACCTATATACTTTCTCATTTGTAAATGAATGGATCCCTTTTTTTGAGTTCTGCTAAACGTTTCTTATATTCTATTTTACGTTTATATTTGATGTAGGGCGTCTTTAAGAAATCAGCAATCTTACGAATGAATGCTTTGATTTTGTTAACTATCTTTTTAAACATTTATATTCCTCATTAAAGTTAATCAATTCATCAGCAAATAATTTATGTGGTTCTTCGCCGTGATGCCAATACTTTGCTTTTTCGTTGACATATCCCAGACGTTGATATTTTTGATAAAATGCTTCGTCTTTATTGTTTAACTGATAGTATTTATTGTCATCTACCATGGGTAGAAGATTTTTGATGGCATTTATGTCATCTAAAAAGAATGGCATTGCGTTCAACATCATATAAGGAATCTTGTATGATTGCAATAGATACTGTATTTGTAAAATTAATTGATATGTTTGATACTCTAAGTAAGGTTGATGATCTACCATAAATTTATGCAAGTCTGGAGTGTGTTTCTTTTCTTCTTCATCTCCGCCGTTCCAGCCTATGATAACTTTATAAAAGTAATCACTGCCTTTTTCGTACCAGTCAACTGCATGTGAAGCACTTTGATAGTTGCGTTCTGATTCACTAGGCACTTCTAATCTAGTAGGCTCTGTCCAAGATACAAGTACATTGACATTCATAGTATCTGGATTATAACATTTATGAAACCATTGTACAACTTGTCTGCTAATACCTGTATTAGTTGCACCTACTTGTGCAATGCTAACTGGTTTGCGTTTTAACTTTTTAGCAACTAATGCACCATAAGAATGTTCTCTGTTATATTTTGAATCTTCATTACCATCGATCTCAGAACCTGCGGCATGTGAGCATCCAACAATTAGTAATATTTTTTCTTTCTTCATTCTATCCCTCTCAATTGTCTTACAGTTTCATCATAGTCTAAATAAAAACTGCCATTGTATTTTTGTTTTAACTCTTGCATTTGTGAACTGACATTTAAAGTATCAAACAATTCAGTTCTTTCAAATCTTTCCCATCCTGTATACTTCCATCGTTGTCTTTGATTCCAAGAGTTCTGATTATACAATATTTGTTTAATGGGTACTGAAGATTTATACTCTACCATTTCATTATTTACTAATCGTTTAATGATTGGTTCTTCTAAGAATGCAAGTACTTGTTCTCCTGTGTATGAGCCAAAGTCTGATGTTCCTTTTAGTCCTCTTGACTCCCACCAGTTACCATAACTGTTTATTCTTTCATATTCTTCCCATGCCCAAGTTCCATCGCCCATTGAACAAACTTGTGGCTCGTTTGCCATTACTACTGTGCCGTCTACTTTACTAGCACCTTCCATTGTGCTAGTCATTCTATATTCACAACACATAGATTCTTCTGCTACGTCAAGCATTCTACCGCTTTTAACAAAGTCTTCTAAGTCTAAGTCTATTATGATTGGATCGTACTTGTATTTCGCACACCAATCTCTTGCATACTTAGTATCATGTGCATTATATATAAAATTCTTACCGTAACTTATAATAGCAACTTTAAATGGTATGTCGGCTTTTCTAAACACATTAACCATATACTCACAATCATTGCCTCCACCAAACATAACATGAATATCGTTATCGGATTCTTCATATATAATACGTGCGGCCTTAATTGCTTCCTCGTAATAAGAACCTGCTACTCTTGGAGAAGATTTAATATCAATTTTCCAAGTATCGCCGTGTCCATAGAATGTTAAGAAGTCATCATGTGAAACTTTTGTTTGCATTAAGAATGAAACTCCGTGTCATCAAAATTAGGGCTCCAAGTTAGTTCCATATATCGTTTTCTATTGTGTTCTAGTACGGGCATCATTTGTTCATACAAATTATGTAGTTCTGGAAGAGGTTTATCCAATATAGATTTAATAAGTTCTAATATCTTTTTAAGTCTTTCGCCATGATCTTCTGTTTCATCGTATGATTCGTCCCAAAACTGATCAAACGTTTGGTATCCAGACTCTTTAATATACTTCAATGTATAAGGTGGTGCTAATAATATAAACGGTTTCATGTATTGCATAGGTTGCAATACTTTTTCACTATAGTTTGCACAAGATTGTGCAAATCTAGTTTCTGTTACAATATCTACAAACACATCTCTATAAAAGTTTGCTAACATAGTTTCTTTTGTATTGTACAACGACGGTGTTTGTCCGTCTTTATATTCTGCAACCTTAGGCCAAATTGCTTCTTGCGAATCAATTCCTACATCACTTGGTTTGTCTACAGTATAGGGTGCGTTCTCTTTACATACTAAATTATTATCTGCTAACTGTTGATAAACTTCAGGCGATGTCGTTATCCATTGATCGATATCAAAATATAGATTGTCTTTTACAACATCTAGTGAATCACTAAAGTACCAACTTAGATAACCATTTTCTCCTGCTAAAAAGTTTGCTAAGATTTGACGATGTTTTGTAAATCTCCAATTCAATGATATAAAATGTTTATTAAACTTGTGCTTGTGAAAGTTTTCTTTAATCAATGCGTTGAGTCCTATAATAGGACGTTGTGACATAACATATAAGTCTTTACATTGTAAGTTTAGTGAGTTAGCATAGTGAGGATAGGCTTCTTTGATTCTATATTCACCTGTATTAACTGTAATCATCTGCGGGTTTATGCCATTACGAATTTGATAACGTTGAATAGAATCTAATTCTTTAGAACGCATTCGGTTGTTGTCTTCAGGATAAGGAAATTCACTGTAAAAGCCCTGTGTAAATTCTTCTCCCTCATAGTATGAACTCATAACTTCAAATAACCATATAGTCAATCCCCATCTATTAATCTCATCTAAACCATGTTGATCATGTTCAATCTCATCAAGTTCTTTAATATAACCATTATGCATGTATATCATGTGAAATTGTTGTTGATCGTTTTGTGGGTTGATCAGAGGCAAGATAGATGTTTGTATAAAAGGATGTGACAATTCTGGCTTTTCATGTTTATTAGGTACATTGAGAGGAAATAAATGTTCTAATTGTCCTACATATGATTCTTTACCTACTAACTGCACCATATACATTTTCTTTTTCCCTACGTTTGCATATGATACTTGCGTTTCAGCCCAAAACTTAAACCAGTCTCCTTTCTTCCAATTAGTGTGAGGTATGCCACCAATTTCTAATAGATGACCTGGTTGCCAGTCTTCTAACATCAAGAGGCTAATCATTACGTCATCAGGATCTGCTTTATTTTCTATACAATAATCAGTAATCGAAGGCACATGAGGAGGAATAACATCATACTGACTTAAACGAATAAATTTAAGACCTTGATCAAACAGTCCAAATACTCTTTCTATGTCTTCTGCCCATGCAGGTATAGTCGGTTCATTGTATTCTTCTACTGTAAAATTGATCGCCGTGTTTGTTAAGTATCCTTCTTTGTGATAAAGTGATACTCTTTCTGTTGATAATGTAGGACGAGTATAAGGCAAAAACCTATGTTCTTTTTGCCAAGTAACACCAAAGTGACCTCTTTCAGTTTCGGTATTAATGTTGCACTCCTTTATTAAAAATCTCGTATGTTGACAAATTAGGATAGTCATTGTACGTCCAGAGTTTAGGTTCACGTGCAATCGCATCGTCTAATTTGTCTAAGCCTAACTGTGCTGTTTCAAATGTCATATGATAATGATATCCAAATCTTTTAATTTCTTGGTCTGCCCAAGCGGCTTCTAATTCAGGTCTGCCATCATACCTAATCTGTCTTAAGATTTCTGCATCTTCTTCGTTGTCTAAAAGTATCATGCCGCCCTTACCAACACTCAAATGTTTTTTAAGTTGAAAACTTACACACATAATAGTTGATGGTATATATGAGTTTTGTCTCCACATAGTTGCGGCGTCAAATACATTAGTAGTGCCTATCCGATAATACTCTTTCCATTTTTCTGAAGTAAAGTGCCAATCATAACCTAACTTTTCAAATGTCATGGGTACAGATAAGTATGTCCAATTGGGACATGTAACTTGATATTTTATTCCACGATCACCTTCATCTATTAATCTTAATGCTAACTCAATGCCATGTGTACAGCAATCAACTGCTACTGCATAAGGTGCTCCAAAATAGTTTGATACTCTTTCTTCTAGTTGTAATATTGGATTCATCTTCATGGTAATAATTTAGGGTCAAGTTTTGGTTTGCCTTGTTGAGGCTTCTTTTTAATAATTGAGTCTAACGTAATTGCTTGTTCCATTTCTGCTTTCTCTGGTAAGTCTAAGTCTTTTGTATTGTCTCGTCTTTCTGCTTTTTCTGCAAGTGTAACAATATACTGTTCAGTTTCTGACCAATCACCTGTACCTTTATAATGATGTTCAAATGAAAAGTCAATACTTGCATTTAGTTCTTCTTCTTCACGTAGTAAATCAGTAAAGTCTTGTCCTGATCTACCTTCATTAACGTCCCAGTCTGCTTTTGCTAACTTTCTTGCACGTTTAGCAGTGTTTGCTTGTATGCGTGAATAGTCTTGTGCATAGAACGCACCTTTACGTCCTCCGTTCTCTGGAGTTTCTCTATCATCGTATGGGTTATCTATTTGTTCAAACCTAACTTTAAAGTCTGCTGTCCATATGCCTTCGTCACTTATTTCAAAGTTGTATTCAGCATTAAACATACCCGGGCCATATTGTTGTCCGAACTCTTTTAAATCTATCTCTGGATTAAACTTGATGTTTGCTCTATACCCACCTCTTGCTCTCCAAAGATTTCTTAAGAAAGGCCAAATCTCGTTAACAAGATGATTGGCAAATACATTGTGATTTCCGTTTGCATCTAAAATATTATCTTGTATAATATGATAATCAAATTCTTCATAAGGAACTTCTTTCTTTGTTTTATCATTGTTTAATACAATATGATAATGATCTTTCTTTAATGCATCTCGTACAGGATAAGTAACAGGTACTTCTGACATACCCTCAAAGAAGTCTAAGAACATATGAATAAGTTTAACTCTCATCATTACGTGAGTACCACCCATCTTAAAGTCATTTGATATCCAATGTCCTTGATACTTGTGCCAAGAAATATTGTATGCATGTGGATTCTGTCCAACAATCGTTTCAGGACCTAGTCCGTATCCAACACCGAGTCCTGCGTTGTTCATGTTGTTGTCTTTGTTACGCCACATAAATGTCATAGTGTCTGAATAGTCTTGGTAGTCTTCTGTTGGGAAGCCTACGATCCAGTTAGTTGCACACCAAATGCCTACTTTTTTACAGTCAATAAAGTTTTGTTCCATTGCTTCAACAGTTACGCCTTTGTGCATGTCATCTAATACTTTCTGTGAGCCTGACTCACAACCTAGATTAAACATGATGCAACCACCGTCTGCTAAGTCTTGTAGATATTCTAAGTCCATACGTTTATCGCAACGTGCATAACCTGTCCATCTAACTTTAAGTCCTTTGGCTTTACATGCAAGTGCAAATGCTCTTAACTCTTTAACGTTACCATTAATGAGTGAGTCAATAAACCAAATAACATCTGTTCCTTTATTATAATACAACCATTCGATTTCGTCAATCAAATCTACTGCCTGTCTTTGTCTATATCTCCAGAAGTGAGTTTCTTCGCAGAATGTACACTTAGCAGTACAGCCTCGACTGAACTCAGAGTTGACTCCGTTTGGTACATCATATAAACTAAAGTCAATAGACTCATAATCTGGCATAGGTAAGTTGTTGATATTAATTCTTTCACTTTCTTCTTGGTCTAATATCTTTGTGCTTTCATGTTCTACACCGTCTTCGATTTCTTCTAACATGACTAACAAGTTCTTTTCACCTTCTCCTATAACAACATAGTCATAGTAGTCTTGTATGTCAAACCAACTCTTATGTACATTCGGTCCACCTACACTAATCTTAATGCTTGGATCTCTTTCTTTGATTTGTTTCATCATGTACTTGCTTGGTTCTTCTGAGATATAATATAATGAGAAGCCAACAACACTAGGCTTCATCTCTAAGATTCTTTCGATTTGTTCATCAAGCAAAGGCTTGAGTACAGGATGTATATCTTGGTAATATGATTCAGGTAGCCAATGCCATGATGACGATGGATCCCAAAGTCTGAACGGAAGTTTCTCGTTCGGTTGCCAATCTGATCTATAATCTCTATACGCCATTGCGTTTAAGTCTATAATGTGCGTTTCAAACCCTGATGCTTTTGCTATACCTGATAGTCTTGCGAGTGAGAACGGAGGCATATACGGCGACCACTCAGGACACAAAACTAATACCATTGTTGTTTCACGTGTCTTATAATCTACATAGACAGGCGTTAGATTCTTTTGTTGTGCTGGTTTAGCATACGGCGCTATAGCCATCATCATGTCGTGGTGTCTTGCATCTCCTACATCTGATGGCGGCTTAGGTTTTGGTTCGTTCTTTCGTGCTAAAGATTGAAGTGTGAAATCCATACGTACTTTGTTTACTCCCGTTACATGTATATTTAACAATTTTCTTATCCTATAATATTTTTAACGGGTGCCCATTACTATGCTAAATATTAACATAGGAGTAGATAATAGTATGTACAGCAAAAATGAATGGGGTAAATTAAAGAAGGTAGTCGTTGGTATTGCAGACAATGCACGGATACCAGAAGTTGACACCAGCCTTCGACATATCAATTATGCTGACGTTACAGATGAACTAGACATTCCTACAGGGAAGTACCCCCAGATAGTCGTTGATGAAGCAAATGAAGATTTAGAAACGTTTGCTGACTTTTTGAGAAACGAAGGCGCGGAGGTAGTCAGACCTGACATCACAGACTGTAATTATTACAACTATTGCCCGCGGGATTCCGTTATTGTTTACAAAGATAAGGCTATTGCTACTCCTATGCCATTAAGGGCTAGACGTAATGAATACCAAGCATATGAACGTCATTTAGAAAATGTACATCCTTATGATATTATTCGTAGTGATGATCTCTATAATACAAACTGTTTAGGAGATCCTGACGTATTAGCATTGACTGAAGCAGAGCCGGCATTTGATGCGGCTAATGTGTTACGTGCTAATGATGATTTGTTATACTTAGTTTCTAACTCAGGTAATAAATCAGGAGCAAGTTTATTACAAAGCATTGTAGACGGCAAAGTACATACAGTAGAGGGTATATACAGTTATATGCACTTAGATTCGACTGTGTGCTTTTTAAGAGACGGTTTGATGTTACTTAACCCAAGCAGAGTCAAAGACGTTAATCAATTACCAGAACCATTCAGACATTGGGATTACATAATGTGTCCAGAGCCTGTACCAATCGGGCATTATCAAAATTATCGTAATTCATCAAACTGGGTAAGTATGAACTTATTCTCAGTTAACTCAAACTTAGTTGCATTAGAAGAACGACAAGAGCCTCTAAGAAAAGAATTAGAAAAGCACGGTATTGAGTGTGCTATGTTACCTATGAGACATGCAATCACATTGGGCGGGTGCTTTCATTGTGTAACAAACGACTTGATAAGAGAAGATGACTAATGAAAGACAAAATCGAACATCAAAAACAAAAAATTAGATTTCGTAAAAGACAAATAGATAACCAAGCACAACAAATTAAAGAACAAGCCGAACGTATTGCTATGTTATTCAAAAACAAAAAAGATGACTGATTGGATATTTAATAAATTAGCACCATATGCTCTAAAGTTCAGAGAGTGGTCTAAAGGAAAGATTTGGATACAGATACCTCTGTGGTTATTAATACTATGGATGTTAGGATTTGCTAATCCCTATTGGTGTGTATATCCAGTCTGTTGGATACAATGATTAAGGGTAACGTAGACGTTACATGGTCTGAAGAAGATTACATGAATCTTCCTTGGTTTACAAATGATGTACATGAAGAAAAATTTAATGCAACTGTAGAAACTAAAGGTTATGATGTAGGTGTTTCTATGTGCTTTGAAGATTTACCAGAAGTCTTTCATAAAGTTGTAGAAGAATTTGACTTTTTAGATAATATCGTTATCGCAATTAATAAACTTGAAGTAGGTAAAATCTTACCTTATCATGTTGACAGATTTATGTCATACAAACAAAGAAACAATATCAGTGACAATCAACCGATTGAACGTGTGATTGTATTTTTACATGAACAAAAGAAAGGTCATCAACTGTGGATTGAAAATCAAGTATGCACAGGTCCTGCAGGTTCATACTTTGGTTGGGAACAGAATACTGAACACATGGCCGCAAACTTGGGTGATGAACATAGATATATTATGCAAGTCACAGGTATTACTAAAAATCGTGTAAAAGAACCACAGCACCCTGCTGAGGGAGAAGCCTCTTTAAACTCTTATGGCGATGTTGTTATCTATCGTAACGGTATTTGGTCGAGACCCTAAGCCTGTTTATCTAACATTCCTAGTTCTTTTTGTAGTCTTTCTATTTCTCGTTTAAGATGTAATTTATCGAATTTTTCTTTTTGAATGATGGAATCATCAACTCGGTGTTTGTAATCGTCTGAGACTTTTTTATCTAATGCTCTATGCCTATCCATTAACGTTGCTAGTCGATTACGTAGTGCTTCTTTTGAACTCATCTTTGGGGTTCCTCCTATATTTTTTAATGCTTGTTCTAATACTTAGTCACTACGGTCTGCGTAAAATAGTTTTCTTCTTTGCAATGTCATTAACAATGTATTGCCCTATTTGCTCATGTCCACGAACAGAAGGATGAGGATCATCAGGCTCTCCGCCGATACGTTCATAATTGTATAGATGACATCTAGTTTGAAAACCTAAAGGATCCTTCTCTAGCATTGGAAACCGATCATATATATAATCTTGCACTTCCTGTGGCATTGCAACAACATATTGATTGAAGTACCAGTAATAACATTCAATTCCTTTGCTATTCAAAAAATCATACAAAAATCCCATATGAAATAACCAAGTGTACATTCCTTCTTGGTCAGTATAAGTTTCATATCTACTTTGACCTCGTCTTATCACATGTGGATCATTATGATTTTCAGCAAACGATATAATACCGTGAGGATTAACCTTTGCCCATCGATCTAAATTATGTAAAATATCATAATCATTATCATTTATTGTTTGCTCATGCCAAATATCTTCACGCCGCATAGGTGACACTTGATATCTTTTTTCATGCCCGTGTCTATAAGTTACTGATTCTTCTTTTGTAGGAACATAATATTCATATCTGTCTTCACATGACCATTGGATAATAACCGTAGTGTTTTTTAAAGTTTCTTCATCTTGTTGATTAACCCAATCAAATGTAGTTCTGCATATACGTTGATTACTTCCGCAACCTTCAGCAAGATTTACACATCTATCAAAGTTCATTAGTTTTTTTACATGTGCAGGCCATACAATTTTGTCATGTAGGTGCTCCATGTGTTCTTTAGTTCCTGGCTCATAAGGAAAATTAAATTGATTCTTTCTGCTAGGTCGATCTAATCCGCCACCGTATGTCCAACTACAACCGTTAACTAGTAATGTTTTCATATAACGCATGTGCCTCTGGTTTTAATTCTATTCCAAACATATCTTCAAAGTATGATTGTGCATATAAAAATCCACCTTTGTCATAAAATTCAGTATTGAATTCAAATATAACTAGTGGATTGTAATCAGGCTTATCTATATTGTGTGATAAAATAAAAACACTATCTGATCGTAAGTCTTTTGGAATAGAATCAAAGTCATCACTACGAACAATGAGAGTTTTATCCGCAGATTCAACTATGTCTCTGTTTAACTCTAAGACAGTCTGATGTTCGTTCATTACTTCATCATCGTATTCTAGCATGTTTGCTATTTCAGGTGCAAGTCCTATTAAATATATTCTTTTTGTAATCATAATTTAGTTAACCATGCTTTGCCGAAGTTTCTACGTCTTGCAAAGAAAATTTGTTCGCAGAATCTTTCTAGTGATTGTTCTTTGTCTTCTGGGAAGTCAAACTCATACTCTGCTGGAGTTTCTAATTCACAATGATCTTGTAAGTACCCAGAGATATCATGTTCAAATTGAATGTTTAACGGATAGTCTGCTTTATCTTCAAAGTTGATTAAAAACTTGCGTTGAAACAACATCAAGTCTTGGAATAATTCATGTGATAATAAATCACCATATCTTTCTTTAACAAATCTTTCGATCATGTCGAATACTTGTTTGTGTTTGCCTTGTCCTTGAAGATTGATAACTGTACTATGAATTAAGTTCCAACCGTGTATCTCCATACCTTGTATAGGTTCGTGGTCTATCTTACCATTCTCTGTCCAATTAAAGTAATGTTCTTTGATGCGATTCATTTCATCATTTAACCAAGAATTGTCTTTAATAAATTCTAACAAGTTATCATAGAAATCTTCATATTGTATGCCATGTTTCTTTTCTAATACTCTGCTGATATAGTTAGTCATGCCATTGATATGAAACGTATTCATAAACCAACTAAACAACTGTGCTTCGATCATTTGATCTCTTGGCAAGTCTCTTGTTGAAGTAATAACTTCAATACCCTCTTTTACTTCATGTTCATTATAAGTGCCAACTAAGTAATCATAAACAACTCTGCCTTCCATTTTAAACATTTTCTTTTGTGTTAAATTCATCTCTGCATTTTCAAGTAACTGTGCTTGATATACAGTAATGCCTGTATGATTTCCTGATCTATACAGTTCATAGAAGTTGTTTTTCCATGACCTCAGAGTCTCTCCGGGGAGGCCTAAGATGAGTTCTGTGTAAAGAGGTATATTGTGTTCTTCGCATAAGTCAAACACTTGTTCTATCTTATTCATTTCTAAGTTTTTACGTTTGATAATGTCAAGTACACCTTCGTCCATTGATTGCACTGATAAGTTAAGACCCATCTTAGATCCTCCCTCATATATTAGTTTCTTAACAATGTCAACTACTTCTTGCTTCTGATTCTTTGCCCATGCGATTGTATATGCTTTGGGGTTGTCATATTCTTTTTGTACTGCGATAAGTTTTTCTGCGATTTGCATATCCCGTTCAGGAAACATACCAAAGTTTGCGTCTGCTAGTGATATAAAGTCACAGCCGTTCTTGCCTACCCACTCTAGTTCGTCATACACTCTATTGAGACAGAACTTTTTAACTTTGTTGTACGTTAAACTACCCCAGTCACAAAATGTACATTGATACGGGCAACCTCTGTTTGTTTCAAGTGTAACATTCCATCTTACTTCTGGATGCTTTGCCATCAAATCTTTAAACACATCTGTTAAATATGGACTTGGTATTTCATCTAACTCATTGATACGTTCTGGTTCTCCTGTTGTTACAGTTTTTCCATCTACGTTAATAAGTAAGCCCGGTATATGTGTGAAGTCTGGCTTATCGTTTTTTAATTCTTCTAAGATTGCTTTTGCTGAACGTTCTCCCTCTTGTACTACAACGATATCTATATAAGGAAACTTTTCAAAAAAGTCTGGATCAGTAACTGGGGGTTCAGGACCTCCTGCAAAAATAAAGATGTCTGGATTTGCCAGTTTAAGTTCTCTTCCTAATACATGATTGTATGCACGATTCCAAATGTATGTTGAAAATCCTACTACATCACTATCTGCTAAAATGTCAATTGCTTCTTCAATAGGATCTCTACGCCATATAAACTCGCCCAGTTGATAGTGCTGGTTAATAGAATCAAATTGGTTCACATAACTCCAAACAATACCCGGAGAGTATGGCAAATAATATGCGTTGTACTCTTTGGGTCCTTGTTGAAAGTTAGGGTTTACGAAACTGACTTTCTTCAATGTATCCTCTTTTAATAATAAACTTTGCTAACTCGTCGGCAATAACTCTGTAGCCTTTAATAGTCGGGTGTGCACCATCATCATTAGTAAGATACTCTGAATGCGTACTTAAGTTATTTGGGTTATATATCTGGTTGTAACCTCCCCAATGTCTACTTACTGGTTTTTCCATCAAGCCATCTAAATCGCATAATTTTTCCATAAACGCAACGTACTTGATATCTGGATCATTGTGTACATAACCTGACCAATCAAACTGTGATACTAGTGGGCCTGCGTATTCAAATAACCATTGCTGAATACCGTCATGCCAATTTACAGTAGTACCTTGGCGTTGATTAAATGCATTGGCTAAGACAACTTTAAAGTTGTGTGCTTTTGCCCATGTTTGCAATTGGAGTAATGCTAACATTGTGTTACATGCTACAAATTGCTCACTCCATAATTCTCGTGCATAAACATTCCAAAAAGAATCGGATGCTGGCTGATCATCAAATGGCCAAGCAGTACGCCATTTCTCATGTTTAAAGTTACCTGCATTGTATGAGTCCGGTTCAGAAAATCCTGAATGGTCCATTGGGTGTTCTTGGAGCACATCCAATCTTTCAAATCCACTCATCATAAAAATTACAAGACCTTCGGCGTCAGTAAGATCATGTTGATCTGCAAAATGTAATTGATTGACAGCCGCATGATTACCAATGCCTTTGATACCTAAGTTCAAAGACTTGTATTCAGGGAAGTGATACTTT
>CERI01117640.1_pt1 | contig 13145 bp, 11 predicted proteins | sample 350261 | NCBI WGS metagenome assembly CERI01 (sample SAMEA2620979, study PRJEB7988) | marine metagenome | isolation source: saline water (ENVO:00002010), including
GAATGCAACAACATTACAAAATAATGATAATTGGACTTTTGTTGTATAAACTCATCCGTTCTTCAAATACTTCTTCAAAACTTCTTCAAAACTTCTTTAAGTGATCTTCAAATGAAAACAATATTTATAATATTTATCTTAGATAATGGATAAAAAAACAAAGAAAATTTCTAGAAGTAATATCTCAGTTAAAAAAACGAAAAAGCAAGTCAGAAGAAATACTCCATTAATGAAACCTCTATCTCTCGATAAAATAAAATACCCAAAAGTTGCGATTGATGGAAGTTGTCATGTATATATTTTACAAGGCCATCAAATTCTTTATCAAAAAAACGGTAAAGAATTCTGCCGCACAGTCCCGAATCCCCAAGCAAAAAAATTCCAATCCCAATTCCGATCTCAACCCCGATCCATAGAATCAAAAACTCCAAAAGACATCGTAGAAATATGTCATTCTTTAACACCGGAAGAAAAGAAAGAATTGTGTTATCTATTTTTGATTGATGAATTTGATTTATGCGATACGTTAAAAAATTGGGAAATGTTTTCAAAAATGAAACAAATTGATGTGAACTATCTCATGTCTGTATTAAAAATTAAAAAAAATAAACAAAAATCGAAATCAAATTCGAAATCAAATTCGAATGTATCCGAAATTATCAATGAGATTTACACCACTTTTAAACCACTCGTATCTCATGATACATTTTTAAAACTTGTTGATGAAAAATCAAATATAAAGGATAAATCACTTTGGTTTTGTACTTTGTTGTATAAAATCATACGTCCTGATAATTTCCCACAAAAAAGTGAAATGAAAATATCTGAAGAAATGTACAACGAATATTTACTTATTCTTCAAAAAGAAAAGGATGAAAATATAAAAATTTTTTTCAATGATGATGTGAGATTCGAATACTTAAAATCTCAAGAAATCTTGCGATTAAGAGAAGCTTTAGAAGCTAAATTCTGTAGCTGTATTGGTAAATTCGTATTTCAAAATAAACTTTCAAAAGTGATTTCTTATGATAAACTTTCGAATTATGAACCAATTTCTCTATGCGCCCGTTCAATTTTCATGAATCGCAAGACTTTACCAAATAGAGAAACAAAATTTATTTTACCATTTGATGAAAAAATAATTCAAAAATGTCATAAATCCGTTACCCAAGAATTAAAAATCTAAAAATCTAAAAACCCAAAAATCTAAAAACCTAAAAACACGAAAACCCAATAACCCAAAAATGGACATTCTGCAGGAACCTTACAAGCGTTTTTATGCCTCATTACGGTATTATCTTCCAGAAGATTCTGAGATTCAGGTTTTAAGTGAATATGAGGAAAAAATGAAAGTTCAAGATTGTATTGACAATTTGAAGACATTTTCCATATATTTCTTTTACAATTCCAAAAAATACGAAATGTGTGGGATGACTCGCAAGGGATTATTTATCTTACAAGGTAAAACATACATTTGGCCGTGGAGAGAAGTATATTGCCCGAATTGGATATATAAACACAAAGGCGAGGTGGAAGTATGGAGTGCTCCTCTTCATAAACCTTGGGAACTTTATCAGGGAAGACTTAAAATTTTAGTGAAAAAGGATACATTATGTTATGAAGGTTGTTATAACGATGGAGTTTATCCTCTTAAAGATATTATTGAGGAATATAATTTATTAGATGCAAATCTAAAAGTTTATTTAAGTGAAGAAGAGCGAGTAAAATATCATAAATTGGTGAATGGCTCATGGAGGTCCAAGAACAAAAGAAACGTGGAGCATCCATTTTTACCCTCCCAAATCACGAAAAGAGGAAAAGAAATATTTTTAGGCCTTCTTTTGAAGCAGTTTTTGGATGATGATATACCAAATTGTAATATTTATGATATCAATAATAAGAGGATCATAAATGTGGAATGGATGATCGGTCACTTAATTAGTAATATTGACATCAACGACAAAAAAAGTCCATCAAAACTTTTCACTTACATGAAGCGACGTATTTATTCTCATGCGTTATACATTGATTATTTCAATGTGAATTTTTTTGAATATGCGTCATGTCTTTCTAGAGTGATACGTGGTACTCCGGGTTTTGGTAATTTAGAACGACGGCAAATTGATAAAAGTCACAATGGCGTCTACTGTTTATACCGGGCTAGCGAAGGTGAGAATATTGGACTTGGTGTAGATTTGTCAACAGGTGTGAAGTTAAGTACATTTGAAAAGAAGGGTGAACATCCAACTCATTTTCAACCTATGATAAATGGTTGCATTCAAGGAGAATCTCTAATATGTTCGCAATCATATTTGCAATCATATTTGCAATCATATTCGCCATATAGTGAAATGTGGTATTGGAATGACATTGGAAGAGTAATAGAAAAGGAGGAAATGCTGCCTGGAATCGTTGCGACTTATCTTATTTTTAAACGCAACATGCCTCCTGTTCGCAGCATGTATGCTTCTACTCATTTAAAACAAATAGAAAGACTGGTCTATCCTCAAAGACCATTGATTGTTCCACAAGATACAGATTCAACTTATATTATGCAGTGTGGATGCAATGCGATTGTGGCGGTATCTGGTTTCTATGGATTTAATATTGAGGATGCGATTGTTATAAATAAAGGATTTTTAGACAGGGGAGGATTAAGCAGTTTTCATATTCATAGTATAATTGAGGATATCGGCCGTGAAAGTCAAATATTATCTCTTCCGAATATTGGAGACAAATTTGAAAAACTTAAGTTTAAAACGAAAGACAATAAAATCAAATGTATTGATAATAAAAAAGGTTTTGTGACGTTCATGAACCAGAATAATTCCCGAATTCATATTCGTTTGGAAGAGATACATAAACCTGAGATTGGTGATAAATTTTCTACAAGACACGGTCAGAAAGGTGTAATTGGACGAATTGTATCATCGGAAGATTTACCCTATACATCTGACGGAATAATACCGGATATTTTAATCAATCCGGCTCATCTACCAAGCAGAATGACAGTATCTCAAATGTTAGAGTCATTTTTTGGAAAAGAAGCCATTTACCATGCTGTAAATGCTACTGATGCCAGCTCATCATCATTTGATGATTTAAATGAAGAAGGTCGTGAAGATTTATATCATAATGGGGAGAAACTTGATAGACCTGTTTTTGTTGGGTTTGTGTATTATCTTACATTACAACACATGGTTTATAAAAAATGTCGTGTACGTGATGATAAAGGTCCGGTTATTGAAATAACAGGACAGCCGTCTCGTGGGAAATCATGTAAAGGTGGTCTTCGCATTGGTGAAATGGAGCGCGATGCGATACGGATGCGAAACAATGAAAGCGTATTGGAAGATCGTTTAATGAAATCATGTGATATAACAACAAGTCATGTCTGTAAAAAGTGTGGTTGGCTCGAACCTCAAAAAAAATGCTGTGAGAATCCTGAGATATGTGAAGTCAAAATGCCAAAATCAACACAATTAATGCTCTTTGAACTTTATGGATTGGGTATTTTCCCTAAACTAAATTTATCCCAGCATCTGTGAGGAAACAACATAAACGGAATTAACAGTTTCAAATAAATATTCAACTGAAGCTGGACTATTATCTACTTTAAGTACAGTTTTAATTGGTGATGTAAATTCATCTTCATCTTTGTATAGTACTTTTTCTTCATTTTCTTTTCCGATTTGACAAGCACCATTGCAACTCGGTTGAAAATAATCTAACATAATGGGTTTATCTTGAGAGATACATATTTCAGCAGCTTTTAATAGTGTATTTGGATGTGGGAGTGTCATTAAACATATGTCATTTAATTGAGTAATAAATTGGACGCATTTTTCTAAATGGTATTTATTTTATTATTTTTTATTATTTAACTTATTATAATGGATAGAGTCGATACATCGTGTTTAGTCGAATCTAAAAAAGAATATACGAATTTATTGATTCGCAAAATTAAGACTCCAATTTTGAATGTTATTATGAATTGTTTTGCTGATGTAAAAAATAATTGTTCTCATACTCGTGATGAAGAAAAGTTATTAGTGTATTTTCAAGATTATTTAGAAAAGATACCAGAATGGCAAAATAACAAAATTGAAGAAGTTACACAAGATATTATTTCTCAGTCAAAGTGCGATTATTTGGAGGATATGCTTTTTGCGGTATTCATCCTTCACACACGAATTTTTGATGCTATTGAACCTATTCCCGAAAATGGAAGTTCAAAAAATAAAATTGTATTTCCTAATTTATCAAATTTTATCTTTAAAGCCTTGGTAAATGTAGCAAGAGAACATTGGAAATACGTTTATTTATTTAAAGAAGCGATTAACTCTTGTGAGTATCAAATGAATAGAAATAAATGTGAAGAGATTATCGAAAGAAGTATCTTAGATACAGTCACAGAAATTTTACCTGTACGAGATATTTTATACGAACATATTCACAAATACAGTATATCAGAAGACAAGAACGAGGAGGAAGATAAAGAAGACGACGACGAATTATTGAAACAATTTATGCAAATTCAAAAATTCAATAAAATGAAAAGAAAAACTGTAAAGAAAGGTCAATCTGGTGGATTTTTCAAAGACGATGACACAAATTCAATAGACGATATTGCTCTTGACGATGTTTTAGAAAACAGTAGAATGAAGCAGCCAATTACATCAAATACCGACACACCTGATGATGGATTATCATTACTTTCCAATAATCAACCTCTAAACTCTGTTGCTCCCGGAACAACAGGTGCTTGGGTAGCATCCCCTGTTGGACCATATGTCCCTCCCCAAATTCCAGCATCATCATTAGTCCCCCAACCTGAAACTGCGGCGGTTCCGTGTATGTCTTTATCGCAGCCAAAACCCATGGCAACTCCACAAGAAATAGCAACCGCACCTGTATCTGCCGTTACTTCCGGTTTCCAAAACGGTGGGGCCCCTATAATAAGTGAGCCTATTGATCTTGACAAAATCGGAACTCATGTAAATATTGGTGGTAATGAACAAAAAACCATACATTTTTCACCATTACCATCTCCTCCCAACCAAGAAATAAGTGTGGATGAATTAAATGGATTAGAACAAATATCTTATGAATAAACTTTCAAAGTCCAAATTCTATCGATGGTTCAAATTCAAAAAAATTATAAATTATGAGTTATGAAATATAAATATATCATAATATTGGTAATTCTCTTTTTAGTATATTTATTATTTAATAATAAGGAAAATTTTGAAGAACCTAGACAAGAGATAATTATCAGAAAACCATATGATAAGTTTTATGCACCTGTATATAGTGTTCTCATAACAGATCAGATTGTTGATCGCACTCAATACGAGGTAAATGATCTTTTGAAAAAAACAAAATTAAGAAAATTCCAAGATCCAAATTTATTAGATCTTGGTGCTGGAGCAGCCAATCATTTAATATTTTTGGAAAAGAAAAATATCAAATCTTTAAAATTAACTGGAATTGATAAATCTGTGCATATGCTGAATGAGACACGTAAAAGAATGAAGAAATATAAAATTCCATCAGATCGAATAAGATTGTTACAGAGAAATATTGATAATGATGATCTATTCATGCCAGGAAGTTATAGTCACGTAACATGTTATTACTTCACTATTTATATGTTAGATATAGATAAATTGGTGGAAAACTTAAAAGTTTGGCTGCGAACAGGAGGGTGGTTCGCCGTACATATGGTAGATTTATATAAATTTGATCCCGTATTAGATGCCTCATCGCCATTTGTCGGCACTACCGTTCAAAAATATGTGAAGAATAGAATAACCGAATCTCAAATCAATTTCAAACATTTTGATTATTATTCAAATTTTAAAATTCCATCTGGTGAAGAATCAAGTGATGCTAAATATGCGTATTTTGAGGAGACATTTAAATTTCACAAAAGACCTCTCATTCGCAAACAAAAGCATGAATTGCGTATTATCAAAATGAATGAATTTATCAAGAAAATTACAAAACAAGGATTTTATTTAAAAGCAACGACTCACTTGAATGGATTGAATTATCCATTCCAATATATTTTATATTTCCAAAAGAAATAAACCCAAAAACCCAAAAACCCAAAAACCCAAAAACCCAAATAAATCAAAACTAATCAAAGATAATTAAAGAAGATCAACAATGAATCAGATTAAGTATTTACGGAACTGTATGACTACGGTTATTAAGAAGTTTGAATCAAATGAGACTGTCGAAGACATATTTTCTTCCATCGAAGTTGGTAAGAAATTTTCAAGCAATTTCATGATATTAGGAAAATATTATAAAAATGAAAAAAAGGAAATGGTATCATTTGGCGAGTGTCCTACAAAAATCTCATGTTTTCCTCGTACTTTGACGATTTATTGTAAAATCCAGGATAAAAATTTCAAGATAAGATGGTTTTACAGTAATAAACTCAATAAAGTGCATTTAGCATCGGGAATTGAGATTTGTCAAGCTTGTACGATTCTAGATGACTTTGTTGAGGAGATGTCGCAGACTTTATCATTCGACAATATACAGTCGTCAGTAAAGGTTCTAGCAAATGGATTAGCGCAAGCGTCTAATGGTGTGAATCTATTGAAATTGTCTCAAATACTCGATACATCAAATTTAAGTTACGTATATACTCCTGATAATCATGCAGCATTAAAAATTTATCATGAATTCGGAACTGTATGTGTACATGGAAGTGGAAGGATTTTATATATGGGTTCGAAAAACGATAGCGAACTCATAAATCTGCATAATTATATTAAGAAAATTGGTAAATCATGGCCTGGAATGAATTGTTACATTTAGTTACAATACAATCCATGTTTATTCAAAATTTCGTAATCTGATTTGTAAAATTCATAAACTTTTTTTCTTGCACTTTCAAAATTACTATGAACCAATTCTTTTCTATCAATTTTGCATGTCAATTCATCGCATAGATCTTTATATACTGGATTTTGTGGTTTCGTTGTAATATTTCTTTTGTTACCAGTTTGAAATATTTCAGGAATATTATTGATATCAAATATAATCAATTTTGGATGATATTTGATTTTTTTAAAATTGGATTTATTAATTTGATGTTTGAAGTGACTATCAAGGCAACTTTTCTTATTTAAAACGACCATTCCGTCGAGTAGTTTGTTAAAAGTAAGTGTGTTATAATCTATTTTCATCTGTTGTAGAGTATGAGGAGCCGGAAATTTGAGTTGGTCTCCGGTTAATCTTCTATTATTATACAAAATAAACTTATTAAAATAACTAGAGACGATTCTTTCAAATGGGTCTCTTACACCGAAATAAATTGTATAATCTTTTGGAATATTATCATAGTCAGATTTTGTAAAGCCCTTTTGAATTGCATATCTTCTGGTACATATAATGTTTTTCGTGTTAATATTGCATATATTACGAACAAATCCGTCGAATAAACTGGTACAAGCGCATTTTGGAGACCATATTAAAACGATCTTTTTATCGTGATTTATGCAATAAGGGCTATTTGACATTTAAAAACAAACGAAATAAAAAAGAATCTAGAAAATTAAAAATATTATTAATTAAAATAGCATCAATAGAAAAATATCTATAAAAAATTACTATCAAAAATTTTCTATTGAATTTTGAACGTTGCTCTTTATTTTCCTTTTTAATATTTTGAAAAATCTGCAGAACTTAGAATCATTTAAAATACAGAAATTACTCTCTTCATTGAGAAAGTACCATAGAAAGAGGACTAAAACAAGTGATATACATAAAGATATATATACATTTCTTGTAGTTGTGAAACACAGTGTGAAAAAGATGAGCCATTTCATCAATTTATAGTCAAACAAATTTTTGAAAATTTTTTGGACGTCTCGTGCGATATATCCCGAACCGAAATTCATCAAAAGTGCAAAGATTGCACTGACCCAAGATGATTGTATGAAATCATTAAAATTACTCATATTTTATTCATACATTTATATTTTCACTGTTTTTGAAATAAATTTAAATGTAAAAAAGGGTTGTAAATTCATATTGAGTAAATAATTTTCAGTGCCATTCGCAGTAAATTTTATTTCTTCATTTATAGTGTGATCAGAGTGTAAAATAATTTGGCTTTGTGAGATGGTTTTTATTGTATATCTATTTTTTGAATCAAAAATAAGTTTGATTTCGTTAAAATTGTCATCGTTTTCATTTTCGTCATTCAAATTCTGGATTACAATTTCATTTTCAACAGGATAGATTTTATCATTTCCAGTCAAGGATAAATATGGTTCATTGTTATTATCAGAAGCACCTACATTTACACTTCGAGTAGAAGATAGTTTCAACCAATTTTTTTCAACTACAATCATTTCCGAGTTATATTTAAGTTGAATTCCTTTATCTTTGTATTTTATGTTGAATATATTTGCAACGAATAAAACTTTTTGATTTTCCAGAGATTTGTAAGGCTTATTGGAATGAAAGATAATTTTGTTATATCCTTTATCTAAACTATAAATTTTGGAAATCGAGTCAAAGATAATATTTTGCGAATTCATAACATTTTTATCACTTGTTTGGATTTGTACTTCAACCTTTATTTGTATAGGTATATCTATAAAAAATATAAAATCGAAATGAAAAAGTTCTTTATCTAGTGATATATTTAAACTATCTACGGTGATCGTCTTCATTACATCAAAACATGGCAAGGTATCATTCGTTACACAATTTTGAAGTTTTAAATCGTAATCCGCAAAAAGAAAGTCTTCATCGTGGGTGTCAAAAATATCATTTTTACCAAAAGCAATTGTTTCTTCTGGTTTGAAAAGTGATGGTCTTAATTTGTTATTTATATGATTTGAATTGTAATTTATAAAATAGCCGATATCTTCTAAAACTCCGAGAGTAAGATCTGATAAATATGAATTTTCTGTTAAAAATCCTGTCATAATTTCTTCTGGAAATATTGGCAATTCTGCTTCACTTTCTTCAAAATGAACTTTATGAATTCCTTCTGATAACATGTTTTCGATAGGCATTCCTTGATCTAATTTATTTTCCAAGTATGGTAGAGAATAATCATTTAATTCTGATAACTTATCTAAATTTTTTAAAACTAATTTTTTATAGTTTGACGTACATTTTTTACCTTTAAATTTGTAGTTATCAATGTAATTATTCCAATCTGGCAGAGTACCAAATCCAAGGATATGAATAATTTCATGTAATAAAATCGGTACAGTGATATGAGTAAGTTGATTATTAAAATATACTTTAGGGACATTATCATACATAAATTCAGAGTTGATTTCGATGGTTCTTTTCTTCCAATAGGCTTTTCCTAAAGTAAAATGATTCGTGTATTGTTTTTCAATAATGATAATTGGTTTTTGGACTATATCAATTAAACTTTCATGATACGCAATAATAGTGTCTTGCAGAATTTCTTTGACAGTCGCAATGCTTTTTAAAAGTACATGAGAACTAGTTTTAACGTCCAAGTTCACATCTAGAATCAAGTTAAAGACATTATCTATTTTAGAATTGAAATTAAAATTGCTAATTGTAAATTTTATAATGGAATGAACGTATTCATCTAAAATGGTATCCCATGTATAAATGATTTCACTGAATTTGAATTGGTCGAGAAAGAAATCAAATGTATACGACAAAAATTTAACGTGATTACCAAAACTCAAATCGAATTGGAAATTCAATTTTTCTTCTAATTCTTTTTTGAAACTATTTTTTGAGTATAAGTCCGTAAAGGAAAGGAATGAGATAAATGTTTCTGTGGTATTTTGGATGAGACTTGTATATCGATTTAGTTTATTAAGTTCCTTTTTAATGTATATATTTTTTAATATTTTTTTATCAAATAAAGAATTAAAAAAGGTATACACTTTATCGTATGTGATATTATCTAGATTAAAATCTAAAGTATCAACCATAAAATCGGCGATTAGTTTATGAAGATAGTTTTTAATAATATTGGTAATTTTATCATTACAATTCATAAGTTTACTTGATAATCTGAATAGAATGTTTGTAATAAAATTATATTTTATTGTTTCATCGTTTGGTTCTGAGAAGATATTTTTGATGGTGACAAACTTTGGTAATTTTATATCATATACGGCACAGTCATGAGTGAAAGCATAAGTACCAAGTAAATTAGTGAGAGAGGATATGATGATATTATTTGTTGAACTTAAGATATTTGTAAATGAAATAAGATTTGGATTGAGTTTATCCAAATGAGGAAAATATTTATTTTTTTCAAGATTTGTTGTAACAATATATTCATTATTCATATTATTATCAAAATACTCTGGACCATCTATATTAGATGAATGAATATGTTTTTCAAAAAATGGAGATTGAATATGAAATTCATTCAGATCAGTATTATATTTATGATAGGATGTACCTGACATATTTCGGGTTAATACTTGTGATGCTGATAAGTTATCATCCAAGATGTAACCATTTAAGAGATGAAGGGAAGAAAATGAAGAAACCTTTGTAAGATTTATATTATTAAAAGATACACAGTGCCCTTCAGAGAACGATGAAGGTATCTGGGGTATATCGATGATAATATTACCTGAAGTATCTAACGTTAGTGATTGAATTCGTAATTTGTCTACATCTGGTAAAGATTGAGTAGGATTTGTAATATTTAGAGTAAGACATTGAATATTAGTTGGATTATTAAAATAAATTGGTGTTTGTGATGAATAGATAAAGGTGGTTGGCGTTATATCTGATAATGATAATTTAAATGATATATTTGTTGTTTCTTCCGTATATATGTTGCTAAATCCAGTAAGTTCATCAACAGAAACATAAAGAATATGATTAAAATACGGAATATCGGAGAATATTTCTTGTGGGATTTCCATTTTAGAAAGAAATATTTCTGTCACATTTTGAAATCGTTTTCTGATAGAGCATCCTATCTCACCTGAGAATTTAACTTGTGTATAACCAACTAATTCACCGGTAGGTTCATTATTATTATATGGTGGGAAAAAGAGACCTTCATAATTAAAACCCGCTATATTAAGCGAATTATTATCATTTGGGTTGAATTTATTGTTTTCATAAATCGGTATTTTTTGAAGTTCATTATCTGCTATACCAAACTTCACACGAAAGTTCCATAGACTTTCTGTAGTAAGTAATCTTTTAGAAGAAGTAAATATTACATATTCTTCTTTATTTGAAGTATTCGGTTTGTGATCATCAATCTTAAAATTTTTGAAATACGATTGATTTATCTCCATATTAGATTAAAAATAATGATTTTCGTTTTAAAACATAATCAAATGTCTTAAAATTTGCGTGAAAAGATGAGTTAAATAATTATATATTTTTTTTAATGGATATTTTTTTAGTAGACTTTGCTTATATACTAACAGTTGGAGCACCACCAAAGAATATGTTACCTCAACAGAAAGTAAATCATGTAGTTGAAAAAGTAATGTTATTGTTAGGAAATAAGACGTGTAATAAAGACATACCAATTCCCTTAGAAGGAGATTTGAATTTGAAGTTAGATGTGAGTGGCGATTGTTCCTGCGACCCATCTGCTGACGATTCAAATACAAATACCAACGTAACTCAAAATTTGATATCTAATTCAAATATCGACTTGAGACTCATAAATCGTGAGAATCAAACCGATAATATATCAAATGATATATTGAACGATATCTCAAACAATAAATCTAAATTCAATAGTTTATCAAATCCCACTCCTGTTTCTAAACACAATACGCATTCTAATTTGCTAACAGACATCAAGAAAAACCACGTTCATGTATTATTACAATATTTTGCCGAGAGAGATACAGTTTATTCTTTAACAGATGAATGTCGTGAAATGCGCAAAGAATTATACGCTCAAGGCAAAATATCAAAATTGAAAATAATAAATGATGATAATCCATTCCAATATTCCGATGAGTTTCTTGAATTACAAACAATAACCAATGCTGAATCAAGTGTATCTATTAAGACATTATCTGGAGAAATAAGTATAATCGACCAGAAAGGGTACTTCAAAATAAATGATATTTTATATTGTAAAAAAAACAATGATACACATTTTTTTTCGGTAAGTGAAATACAAAACATTGATGCAGCCGTGGAACTTAAACCTATAAATTGGAACATTCCAATAAGCACCCAAATTTATCGTCATTTTTATCCTAATTATTTTAATACTGAAAAGATTGATGAAATTGAAAAGATGATTTTAGTTGAAGGTATAGAAAAAACTATTCAAAATGTTACAGAAAACTATTACGATAGTTTGTAATTATTTATATCCATAATTAAGATATAAAGTTCGAAGTATTGAAGAACGATTTAAAAAATAAAAAATTAAAAATGATGATTGAATAGATTTAGTTTACTTCATAAACTAAAAATCCAAAATCCAAAATCCCAAATCCAAAATCCCAAATCCAAAATCCCAAATCCAAAATTAAAAAAAAATGATTTTTTGGGGATGCTAGTTAAGCATTTTTAAATAATGAGAGCTTTATGGTTTTCGCATCATCCTTAGATTATTTTGAAAATAAACAATTTGATAATAAATGTATAATAGAATATAAGCAAGTTGTGAAAAAGATATTGAAGACTAAAAACTCTAATAACAAAACTCTAATTGTCAGAGGAATTTTAAAAATCAGTAAGTAATACCAAAAAAATATAGACAAATGAACTGAAACAAAAAGAAAATCGCAAACCCCAAAAAAAAATTATTTTTTATCAAATTGATATCAATTTTATTTATATAAATAGGTAATGATACAATATTTGTTTGGTTTAACAATAACAGGATTAGTTTCAGGTATATTTGCGGGTTTATTTGGTTCTGGTGCGGAGATTCTTATTGTTCCTCTTCTTACATTTTTTAATATATTGGATAATTTGAAATTAAGAATTGGTACTTCATTGTTTATGTTGCTTCCTCCAATAGGAGTTTTTGCGGCGTATAAGTTTTTTAAAAATGATTTTGTTGATATATTTGCGGCTCTTTATATGGCTCTTATATTTACTATTGCATCGTATTTTTCTACGGGTTCAACTGTTCTTAAATAAGATGGTATAAAGTAAAAAATACT
>CERI01021748.1_pt1 | contig 13140 bp, 15 predicted proteins | sample 350261 | NCBI WGS metagenome assembly CERI01 (sample SAMEA2620979, study PRJEB7988) | marine metagenome | isolation source: saline water (ENVO:00002010), including
ATTCTTTTTGTGATTCTTTTTGTGATTCTTTTTGTGATTCTTTTTTTGCATTTTTAATTAGTCCGGCCATTAATTGGTCTCCTGGTGAAAGTTCTGAAACTACTGATTTATCTTTTTTTGGGCGACCTCTTTTTTTTGGTTCGGTTGATGCTTCACTTTCGGTGTCTGACACTGCTACGCTTTTTTTTGGTCGTCCTCTTTTTATTTCTTTGATTTCGAATTCTTTTGGTGGGATTATTAGTCCCCATGTTTTTGCGTTTGCTTCTGCGAGTTGTTTAGTTATATCTAATTTTTCCATTATATTTGCGTATCGTACGGCTTCTTTTCCTTTTGAATCTCTCCAATTATCTCCTTGTTCGTATCGTTCTAAAATATTTCCATAGGTTGGTTTTCCTGTTCCATTTTTAGTTCCTTGTTTTTCACATACTTTACAGTAATCTGATTTTTTTTCTTTTTCATTCATACACTGTGAGTATAGACCGTAGTTTAGTTTGATTCCATTACATACTCCATTTAATATCTCTCCACAAAATGGCAGAATGCATTTTTTATTAATTTTTTGTATATTATTTGTTTTTTCTATTATATCTACTTCATATCCATTTTTATTTAGATATGAAATTACTTCTTTTTTATCTAGGTCATATCTCTCTATACAATATTTTACTCTATTACTTAAATTATCTATCAACTTTCTCTCTACTATATCATCTACTTCAATTACCATCTCTTCGCTTGACATATTTTTCCTATACAATCTACTATATCTTTCAATTATATTTCAATTTTTTTTTTACTTTATTATTTATATTTTATTTTTGCGCGGGTTTATGAGAGACTTACCTGTAATAATGTCGTAAATATTACACCTTTGAACATTGACTATTTTTATTCTCTAATTTCAAGATTTTTATATTCTAATTCATCATTTTTATATGTAGTTTCTCTTACTGATATTAATGAATCGCAAATTTCTGGACGTATAAATTTAGCATTTTTAAAAATTTTATTAAATTTTTTTATTTCTTTCACTCTAATTTCTGGACTAGTTTCTATTAATAAGTCATATTGTTCTTTTATTTTTTTTAAATATAATAAAACATTCTCTCTTTCACATGGATTTTTAGCTAATTCAACTTTTATAGTTCTATATAATTTACCCCAAGATATAGAACTTATTCTGTGTCCTTCTGACAACTCATTTATTTTTAAAAACTGTGCAACTGTAGTTATAAATCCTGCAAAAATATTAAGTCCACCAATTCCCATAGTATAATATACTTGATAATCTTGAGAAATTCTCTCTTGTGCAAAATTTGCTACACCTGTCATAGTTGATATAAAAATTACAGGAATAGTAAAACAACTATGCATCCAATAATAAAATCTATAACAATTTGTATGAAGATATCTATATGACATCGCTTTATCTGCCCAATCAATAAAAATACTTTCATAATATGTTGTCCATTCGACTGATTCTTTTGTATTATTTATTATTTCCTCATTCTTATCTTTTAAACTATTATTTAACATTATAATAATAATTATTATTATTAAATTTAAATAATTTAATAAAAAATGAAATAAATTTAATAATAATAATAATAATAATTAAATGAATGATGAAACAAAAAATGAGAATGAATATATAGAGATCAAGGAATGTCCTATTTGTTTAGATATATTAGATATATCTAATATACCAATATTAACTTTAGACTGTTGTAATAAAGAAATACACTTAAATTGTATGAGAAAATGGATATTAGATCCTCAAAATAAAAATAAAGACAAATGTGTTTTATGTAGAACTTCGTCTGATTTAATTATTGATATTGGTGGAAGTATTTTATATGAACCAAATAATAATACTAATAATACTAATAATACTAATGTTAGACGTCAATTATCAGAAAATAATACAGTAAATAGCGATGATACAAGTGATGATACAAGTGATAATAGTAGTAATATTTTAAATAGTCGTAATAATATATTAAGTTTAATTTATTATAGACATACTACCCGTCGTCAAATAATTATTGTTAATATATTTTGTTTTTCAAGTATATTTTTTATGATATTTTATTTAGTCTTAATTAGTTATGATGAATCATTATAAGAAAATAAGATTGTTATTTAAATATTTAAATAAATTTATTTTATCTAATTTTATATTATCATTAAGGTTTAATAATTCTCTTAATCGTAAATCATAATTAATATCATCAAATTGTTTTATATATTCATTTATAATATTATATACTTTTAATAGAGATTCTTCATTTTTATTCAAACCTAAAAAGTATTTAAATTCATCACTAAATAATACATTATCGTTGTAATTTATTTTATAATTATCTACTCCTTTTTGATCATTTATTTTTTTTCGCAAATATGTAAAAAATTTAGCATCCATTAAGATTATAAATTTTTTATCTTTATATATTTTTTTTTATTGTTTTTATTGTTTTTATTATTACATACGGACATTTACTCCACGAGTATCACGACGACCGCCATTATCACGGTTAGATGTATTACCAACACGACGCTTAATAAGAAACCACTCTTCAGTATCGCGACCTTCACGAGGACCAGTTCCACGAACTCGTACTCTACGAGCCCCATCTGGTTGCTCACTAGTACCACGCTCTGTATTAGGACTGCTAGGTCGTGCAAGACGAGTTTCATGCCGAGTTTCACACATTAAACGCCCGTTGTCTAGTCCACGAACATTTCCTGCCTGCCATTTATGACTTGCTTGATCAGCCTTACAAAGTTCAAATTCTACATATTCACCCTGAACTAGATATTTATATTGTTCTTTATCTACTTGAATTGCAGAATGATGAACAAATAAATCTGTTCCGACATTATCTCCACTAGTTACACTAATAAAGCCAAACCCTTGTTTGTTATTAAACCATTTAACACAACCCTTCATTCTTTCTGTGGCAGACGTATCTCTCACGGTTTCTTCGGACATTATACTATATAATAGATACTATTCTTTAAATTATTTAAAATAAAATAATTTAAGTATTTCAATTTAAAATAAAATTGAATTGTATATAAATTTTATTTTAATTTGAATAATTATTATTAATGGTTGACAACAAAAAGTGTTCATGCAAAGTTTTAAGTAATAATAAAAAAACATTTAGAAACTGTAAATTAAGTGTATATAAAAAAATTAAAGGTATAAATTACTGTTATATACATGCTCAAAAAAATTTCTATAAATATGCAACTATTATTCAAAGAATTCAACGTGGAAAACGATGCAGAGAAATAATTGACAATATTTATAAACAACTACCAAGCGATATTCAATATATAATATTATTTTATTTAAAAAAAGAAATATATTATAAAAGATATATTAATTCTCATGCAAAAATATATTTAAAACGTTTTGATATTATTGATACAACTATTAATAATATATTTTATAATATATGGTCAGCGGAATTATGGGGAACTCCACCTGATAATAATAAAAATTGGAATATGTATCTAATAGATAAATTAGTTAAATCATATAGCTTGCTTATAAAAAATTGGAAAGACATTAGATATATCCTTTATTATTCGAGTGCTTATAATAATAAATATTTAAAAGAATATATTATGAAATTCTATTTAATTACCACTGATTTTGTTTGGGGATCTACAATATGGAATAGTATTCCTTTACATGAATTAGTTGAATATACAAATTATGATAATGTTTTTACAAATGAAGAAAATTTATTAATAGATAAATTTTATCACATAATGAAAGTATACAATGATGCATTTAGAAAAACATTTATATATATTAGAATAAATAATATAAAGGCAGATATTAAAAATACTCAAATTTCAGATGATCAAATAGTTTTGAATATTCCGGAATTTGACTAAATTCTAAACTCCTAATATAATGTATAATTTTATTAGAAAAATTCTTTTTTTTTTCGTAAATTTCTTCAATAGTCATATTTTTATTTTTTGAAACCCATTCTAACTTTTCTAATAAATAATAAATTATATATATTACCGATTCAATATCATCTCTCATGGAAGGATCAATTAAATCGTGAACATTAACACTTATATAATTTATTGTTCCAATTATTTTATCAATTTTACTTTCATTAATAAATTTTTTTTTAATTATAATCTGTTTAGAAAATCCAAAATCACACAATTTAATTTTATTATTTTTTATTAAAAAATTATTTGGTTTTATATCTCTATGAACAACTCCTTTAGTATGTATAAATTCTAAACACTTAAACATTTGTCTGCAAATATTATTAAAATTTTCATTATCTAATTTACCTTTAAGTATAGTAATATTATTATCCATTTTTTCAATAACCAAATTATAATAATTATCCGTTAAAAAAAAATCTTTAAATATTGGTATAAATTCTAAATTATTTAAATAATTATAAATCTTTGCTTCATTTTTAATAGATAAATCTGTTAATTTAGCTTTTTTAATTATAATTTCTTCATTTGTATATATATTTTTTCCCGAATAAATAGAACCAAAACATCCTTCATTTATTTTATTAAACATTTCATATTTTTCAGTCATAATTATTATTATTAAAAATTTATTTTTATTTAATTTTATTTACTTATATTATTATAATAATGCGAACTTCCAAAATTATTAAACGTAAAAGTAATACTAATAGTAAAACGAAAGACAAAAGAAAAAACCATAATTGTTACTCTTCAGGTAAAAAATTTAAAAAACATTTTATGTGGAATACAAAAGGAAAGAAATATATTGCTCATACATATAAACAACATAAAAGAGGAGTTAAATTAGGACACACTCATAAAAAACCATGAAATATATAAATGTAAATTACTTAAATATATAGCCTTATTTTATATAGATGGTTAAAATATTTACTTGTTATAATGATAACGAAAATTATAATGATTATTTTTCTTATTTTAATTTTCCATTAAGTGATTTTCAAAAAGGTGCGATTGAATCTATTGTAACTGGTAATCATTGCTTAGTTACGGCTCACACTGGCAGTGGCAAGTGCATAAAATTTGACACTGAACTCGTCATGTTTGATGGATCAATTAAAAAAGTTCAAGACGTTAAAGTTGGAGATAAATTAATGGGAGATGATTCAACAGAAAGAAATGTATTAGGATTAGCTAGAGGGATTGAACCTATGTATGAAATTAAATTAAGTGATGGAGATTCTTTTACTTGTAATGAAAGTCATATTTTATGTTTAAAATATAATGTAAAACCTCGTATTATTAATAACAAAAATCGAAATCGATTTGAAGTAAGTTGGTTTGATAACAAAGAGATTAAAATGAAATCTAAATCATTTAATTATAAAAACAATGATAAAGAAAGGTGTTTTAATGAAGCTAATATTTTATTAGAGGAAAAATTATTGAAACAAGAAAGTGATTTTAATATTTCTGTTAAAGATTTCTTAACATTATCTAAATATTTACAAAGAAATTCTTTATCTTATAAAGTCGGTATTGAATTTAATAAAAGAAATATTCAATTAGATCCTTATATATTAGGATTATGGTTAGGTGATGGTCATTCGAGTGCTGCAAGAATAACAAATCAAGATGCTACAATTTTAAAGTATTTAAATGAAAATTTAATAAAATATGATTGTTTTTTAAAATTTATAAGCAATTATGAGTATAGTTTTCATACATTAAAAGAATATACGAGAAATGGTAGAAAAAATAATATAACAACAATTCTACGAAATTATAATTTATTAAACAATAAACATATTCCTGATGATTATAAAATAAATTCCCGAGAAAATAGATTAAAATTATTAGCAGGATTAATTGATAGTGATGGTTATTATTATTGTAAAACCTACGAAATTTTTCAGAAAAATAACTCACTAGCAAAGGATATAGTATATCTTGCTAAAAGTTTAGGATTTGCTTGTAAATGTAAAAAGGTTATTAAAAGTTGTACGTATAAAAATCTAAAAAGAGAAGGTGAATATAATAAGATAATTATTTTTGGAGATGGTCTTACAGATATACCAGTATTATGTAAAAGAAAAAAATGTGAGGAAGAAAGAATAATTAAAAAACCTGCATTAGAATATTTTTTCAAAATAGAAGCAAAAGGAATTGATAATTATTATGGTTTTGAACTTGACGGTAATCATAAATTTATTTTAGGTAATTTTATAGTTACACATAATACTTTACCTGCTGAATTTGCAATTGAATATTTTAAAAAACAGGGGAAAAAAGTTATTTATACTGGTCCTATTAAAGCTCTTTGTAATCAAAAATTATATGATTTTCGTAAAAAATATCCGCATATTTCATTTGGAATTCTTACTGGAGATATTAAAGATAATCCAGAAGCAGATGTTTTAATTATGACAACTGAAATTCTTAGGAATACTCTTTTTAACAAAGAAATTATCGAAAAAGATAAAAATGTAATTAATAAATCTCCATTACTTTCATTTGAAATGGATTTTCAAACTGAACTCGGCGCAGTTGTATTTGATGAAGTTCATTATATTAGTGATGATGATAGAGGGTCCGTTTGGGAGCAATCATTAATTTTGTTACCATCACATATACAATTAATTATGTTATCGGCTACAATAGATAAACCTGAAATATTTGCCAAATGGATTGAAGATTTAAAAATAAATAATAATAATAAAAAAGAAGTTTATTTATGTTCTACATATCACCGCGTAGTTCCTCTAATACACTATAATTGGTTAAGTGTATTAAATCAAACAAAGAAAAAATTTAATAAAATGGATGAAAATTTTAAAAATTATATTAATCAACCAATTATAATATCAGATACAAAAATTAAATTTAATGAAGATAATTATAAAAATATTATTAAATATCAAAAATTAATTGAAGGTGAGAATTTTATAAAACGACAATATATTTTAAATGATATTGTTCGTTATTTAAATAATAATGATATGTTACCAGCTTTATGTTTTATTTTTTCAAGAAAAAAAGTAGAAATTGCTGCAAAAGAAATTAATTTTTCTTTATTTGATCCAGAAGATAAAACGCCGAATATTATTGAAAATGAATGTAAACAAATATTAATTAGAAAATTACCTAATTATAAAGAATATCTAAAATTACCTGAATATATTGAATTAATAGAATTGTTGAAAAAGGGAATTGCAATTCATCATGCTGGTATAATGCCTATTTTAAGAGAGATTGTAGAATTATTATTTGAAAAAAATTATATAAAATTATTATTTGCAACTGAAACATTTGCAGTTGGTATTAATATGCCTACTAAAACTGTTATATTTACTAGTCTTTATAAATTTGATGGAAATGGTCAGCGTCCACTTTACAGTCACGAATATACTCAAATGGCTGGAAGAGCTGGAAGGAGAGGATTAGATAAAATTGGTCATGTTATTCACTGTAATAATCTTTTTAAAATAGACCAATTAGAATATAAAAAAATATTAACTGGAGGAGCAAAACTCTTGACATCTAAATTTAAAATTTCATTTAATTTAATATTAAATATTATTTATTCAAATAGTAATAATAATAATTTTACTTTCATAGAATTTAAAAGTTTTATTGAGAAAAGTATGATTAGTGAAAATTTAGCCAAAGAGCAAAGTTATTATTTAACATTAGAGAGAGAAATACAAAATAAAATTAACGATTATCAATTAATTTTAGATAATATGAAAACACCAATTTGTGTTCTTGAAGAATATAAAAAATTAAAATCACAAACTAATTTAAAAAATAATCAAAAGAAAAAGATTTATAAACAAATTCAAGAGATTGAAAATAATTATTCAATTGAAAATGATATGAAACAATATAATATTTATGAAGATTTAATTGAAGAACAAAGAAAAAATATAACTTATAGAAACTCTGTTCAAAATTATATTGAAAATAATGTTCAAAATATTATTGATCATCTTATTGAAAAAGAGTTTATAAATAATGAATTTAAAATTTTAGAAAAAGGTATAATTGCCTCACAAATTCAAGAAGTTCATTCTTTAATTCTTGCAGAGATATATAATAAATTTAATGGATTTGATAAATATACTAGTGAAAATTTAATCTCTATTTTTAGTTGTTTTACTAATATTAATGTAGATGATGAATATAAATACTACTCTTCTCCTGACTTAAAATTACTTGATATTACTAAAAATATAAAAGAAATATCTGAATATTACGATGAAATTCAAAGTAAAAATTATATACCAAATGATTCAGAAATTGTATTTCATATGGATTTATTAGATATATTACCAGAATGGATTCACGCTAGAAATGAAGGTGAATGCCTACTTATATTGGATAAAATTAAAAATGAAAAATATATATTTTTAGGTGATTTTGTAAAAGCTATTTTAAAAATAAATACAATTGCACTTGAATTAGAAAAAATATCTGATTTACTTAATAATCTTGAATTAAAAGAAAAATTACAAGAAATTCCAAATAAAATTTTAAAATTTGTAGCTACAAATCAATCGCTATATATCTAATTAGTTTAATCTATTTCTATGCGAACCATGAATACCTGTAAAGTTATCTAATACATCAAATTTTTCATATTTCATTTGTTCTACTATTTCATTTACAATATTAAATCGTTTTTCCATATTATCTTTAATTAAATCATCTTCTATATTAAGTTTTAATTCTTTTGGTATAAATTCATTAAATTTATTAAAAATATAATTAATTACATTACTTTGACTATTATTATCATTTACTAATAAATTATCATAATTTATTATTAATACATTTGATTTTTCTCTATATTTGAAATTTATCATTTTTTTTACTTTACTATCATTACGTTCGGACATAATAAATAATAGTTTATATTCTGGATATTTTCTTTCCCAGAATACAATATTTGTATTATGTGTTTTAGTTATTAAAAAATTATGTATTAATTCTTTAGGATTTAAACGTACCTTTTCATCTGGTAATAAATAACCATGTATTAAATTTAACAATAAAGTTGACCCTGTATGAATTGGACTTGATTGAATTATTTTAAACTTTGTATTCATTTGTATATATTATATAATATGTTTTTCTAACGCAAAATATAATATTCTTGTATTTTAGATAATTCTATAATTATATTATATAAATGCCATTAGAAGATTTTGGACACTATAAAGATGGTTCATCTGTTTATAAAGATAAACATGGTTATTATATTTATCAATGGGACACAGTTAAACAGGTTGAATATAAAAAATATTTAAAAAATTGGAAACCACAGAAAAGTGATACAAGATTAATTTTAGATAAAAAAACTAAAAAATGGAAAATAGTAAAATCAAAAATATCAAAAAAGTCAAAAAAAACTAAAAAGTCAAGAAAAAGTATATCAAAAAAAAAGCAAATCAAGAAAAAATAAATCAAGAAAAAGCATAACAAAAAAGAACTCAATTTATATTTAAAAAGATATAAAACTATTATCTAAAGATAATTATGGATTGGGAAAATTATAATAATAAAACTCCTTTATTCTCTCTTGAAGGAACTTTTGTTCCAGGAAAAATTGTAGATGTTTATGATGGAGATACTGTTAAAATTGTTTTAGAGCTTTCGATTAATTCGGAATATTTTAGATGGAACTGTAGATTGTCAGGAATTAATACACCTGAAATAAGAACAAGAAATCTTAAAGAGAAAGAATTTGGTTTATTAGTAAGAGATAAATTAAAAGAAAGAATTGAAGATAAAATATTATTAATTAAATGTGGCGAATTTGATAAATATGGAAGATTATTAGTAGAAATATTTGAAAATAGTGGAGAACTGTTTAGTATTAATAATTGGTTAATTGAAAATAAATATGCGAAACCTTATGACGGTGGAACAAAAGAAGAATGGTTTGAAGAATAATTACTATATAATATATAAAGCATAGTAATTAAAATTTATAAATATTTTATTATTATAAATGTAAACTAAAGTAGAATTTTAAATATAAAATATTTTCTTAATATTTTTAAAACAACTTAAAAATATTAAGTTCTTATTAATTATAGCATGAAGATAACGTCATTATTTCTTTTATTATTAGCATCAGTTAATGGTTTTTCTGATAATAAATGTTTAAGTTTACAAAATAGTAAATTTAATGAAACTACTTGTAAATTATTTCAACCATTTCTATCATCTCGTCGCCATGAACATTTATTACCAGACCAAATTGATTGGAGAGAAGAAAATGTAGTAACTCCAGTAAAAAATCAGGGAAGTTGTGGAAGTTGTTGGACTTTTTCTTCAACCGGCGCGATGGAAGGAGCGTATGCTCTTTATTCAGAAAAACTTGAATCTTTTTCGGAGCAACAATTATTAGATTGTGTTAAAAAAGATTTTGGATGTAATGGTGGAGAGATGATAGATGCATTTGAATATGTATCTGAAAACCCCGTTTGTACAGAACAACAAGATCCTTATAAAGCGAAAGATGAAAATTGTGTAAAATGTTCTTCTCCTGTTAAATTTTCTGGTTGTAAAATTATTGAAAGAAATAATCAACTGGCATTAAAAGAAGCAGTTGCTATATTTGGTCCTATTTCTGTAGGAATTCAAGCGGATCAACCTGTTTTTAGATATTATAAAGGAGGTATTATACAAGATGAAAGTTGCGGTACTAATGTAGATCATGGTGTTCTGATTGTTGGATATGGAGAAGAAAGTGGAATTAAATATTGGTTAGTTAAAAATAGTTGGGGTGAAGATTGGGGAGAGAATGGATATGTTAAAATTTTAAGAGAAGATAGTAGTAATTCAGTTGGTATTTGTGGTATAGCATCTTCAGCATCTTTTCCATATATATAATTACTATAATTTAGAGAATTAATATAATTTATTTATAATAAGTAAACTATATTAAAAAATGTTTGTTTTGAATAGTAAAAATATATAATAATATATATAAATATGGCTAATTTAATAGAAAATTTTAAATCAGAAATATATCAAAATGGTTTAGTTAATTGGAAGGCTGTTTTATTTCTTTTATCTGAACCAATTGCGTTGTTTGCAGTATATTTTATGATTTCTCGTGGTTATCATGCAATTCAAAATCCAGACACATTTGTAATGTCAACATTCTATACTGTTTTATTTACTGTATTAGCTTTTATTTTAAGAATTTTATATCAAATGAATAAACCCACCGCATTTTTATTTGTAATATTAAATTGTATTGTTTGGGGATATTGTTTATATGTTTGGATCAAAGCATATATAGCAAATAAAAAATTTAAACAAAATAAAAAGAAGAAATAAATAATTTTTTATTATAAATCTATAATATATGGCTAATAAAAGTCCAAATATATTTAGTTTATTAAAAAAAGATTTTATAAATCCAACCGGTAGTTTAAATTGGCCTGGTATTTTATATACACTTGCTATACCTATATCTTTATTTGCAATTATTACATTTATAAAATCTTCCTATTTAGCAGTAAAAAACCCGAATCTTTTTCATTCACATGATTTAATATTCGCTTTACTTTATTTTGTATTAGTTTTATGTAAAATTCCATATTTTACTGATAAACCAATCGCATTTTGTCAATTTATAGTATCTGCAATTTTATGGGCAATTGCAGCAATTTTAATGTCGTATGCATACAGTGAATATATATTACTTCAAAATAATAATTAAAAAATTATAGTTTAATAATTTAATAAATATATAATAAAATTGATTAGTTTTATTATATATTTATCAATTAAAAATGAATTTATCAAAAGAACAATCTCTTGTCTTTGAAAAATATAAGATTGGAGAGAATATTTTTATAACTGGGGTTGGTGGAACTGGAAAAACTAAAATTATTCAAATTATTGCTGAACATGCTATTAGTATAAATAAAAAATTTCAAGTTTGTGCGATGACTGGTTGTGCTGCTATTTTATTAAATTGTAATGCAAATACTTTACATTCTTGGGCAGGTATTGGTCTAGCAAGAGGAAATGTAAATGATGTTATTAATAGAGTTATAAAAAATAAATTTAAAAGAAAAAAATGGCTACAAATTGAGTTATTAATTATTGATGAAGTTAGTATGCTTTCAGAAAAACTATTAAATATATTAGATATAATTGCAAAGAGTATTAAAAGGTCATCAAAGCCATTTGGTGGTATACAAATTATATTTGGTGGTGATTTTCACCAATTACCGCCAATTGGCGATGAAGATGATGAAACTTCTATGAACTTTTGTTTTGAGTCTGATATATGGAATACATTATTCCCGAATCAAATTGAGTTAAAAACTATATTTCGTCAAAAAGATCCAGTTTATCAAAAAATTCTTTCACAAATTAGAAATGGAAAAATTAGTAATTCTAGTTTGCATATTTTAAAACAATATATTCGTGAACCAGAGTCGAATTTATTAATTAAACCACCAATTTTATTAGCTAAAAGAAAAAATGTTGATCAAATTAATCAAACAGAGATTGCAAAATTAAATACTAATAAAATAATATATACATTAAAAGAAGAATGTGAAGAAACTAGTAAAGATAGTAATAAATATTCGAATACTGAAAAATTATATGAATCCAATTACTTAAAAAATAATATTCTTGCAGAACAAAATTTAATATTAAAAATTGGAGCACAAGTAATGTGTATTGCAAATATTGACATTGAAGGAACAAATGCAATTGTAAATGGTTCGCAAGGAATAATAGTAGATATAAAAGATAATTATCCAATTGTAAACTTTAAAAATGGCGAAACAAGAATAATTAAAGAACACACTTGGAAAAGTGAAATTATACCAAGTATAAAAATTAAACAAATTCCATTAATTCATGCCTGGGCAATTACTATACATAAAGCTCAAGGTTTAACATTAGAATCAGCACAAATTGATATTGGTGAAAATATATTTGAATGTGGACAAACATATGTTGCTTTATCTAGAATTGTCTCATTAGATGGATTATATTTAATTGCATTTAATCCAAATAAAATTAAATTATTTAAAAAAGTAATTGAATACTATAGTACATTTAATTAGATTTTTACACCTTTGAACATTTAAAACGCCGAGTTATACCAAGTTC
>CERI01026568.1_pt1 | contig 13111 bp, 12 predicted proteins | sample 350261 | NCBI WGS metagenome assembly CERI01 (sample SAMEA2620979, study PRJEB7988) | marine metagenome | isolation source: saline water (ENVO:00002010), including
AGGTTTTTTACTTTATCTATTTTTTGAAACCTCTCAATGGACTTCTTTAGCAGATGGCTATGTTGTAAACAGTTTTGGTATGAATACACGTTATGCTAATCCAGAGTATCTTTCTGGTCTTCCTAAAGCATTTCTAGACCTAAATGCATATTTACATATATTGTTTACCTCTTTTTTAGGTGTATTGATTCTCAAAATAATATATATTGTCTTAGACCCAGTATTAATTTTCAGTAAATTTACTGAGATTACTCCTGAGATCTCAGATTTAATTTATAACTCAATAAATTTTTCTTGGTATAAATTAATATTTTTATATCTTTTTGTAATTTACTTTTTCAATAAAATTTTTAAACTGAGCTTAAAACACTAAACAATCATTTTAAGATTTTAGGTTTATCAAATTTGAATACACTTTCTGGGTTAATTTATGATAATTGTAAACATTTAAATTATCATTTTGTAAACTTATCTTATGTTTAGTAAAGAATTAACCCATCTTCTAGAAAATGATTTACGTAATACAAACTATGGAAGAATTCTATTACTTAAAAAATTTCAAAAATTAGTACTAGAAAATGAACTAAAAAAAGATTTAAAGGTTGCAGTTGTGGGTGGATCAATAAAAGAACCCGAATTGTTGTTGTTAAATGAACTTGGATTCAATCTAAATGTAATAACTTTAGGTATTGAAGAAGATGATGACATACTTCTTGATTTAAACAAAGAAAATGAGATACCTGAAGATCTTGAGTTTGACTTAGTACTTTGTTGTCAAGTTTTAGAACATATATGGAATGCCAATAAATTTGCTAGTAACATTATAAAAATTATGGGTCAAAGTACTTATGCATTTATTCATTGTCCTAAATCTAATATTGACCATGGACACACCTTTTATTCTGCTGGATATTCAAAAGAATTTTTAGAAATTATTTTTGGTGAAAAAATTACTATAACTGAATGTGGAGAATTAGGAACTCCCAGACTATACACATCAATTCATCTGTTAAAAGAGTGGATTACGAAAAGAGAGGCCTTTTCAGGAAAAATAAGCTATAGAACGTGGTTTTCTTTTTTATGGAATTTAAACAATTCAAAACCTAAATCAACAAAATATACTCAACTCATTAAATACAGGTTAAGTTACAAAAAATTTATAGTCCAGACAGTATTAAAATTTCTAAGCAATACTGAAAATGATGACAAATTAACTAAAACAGAGTCGTATATTTTTTTTAAATTAAGGAATTAGAGCAACGATCTTTAGCTAACCATAGAAATCAACGCATCGCTTTTATAGGCTATTTCATTATAAGTTAGTTTTACTCCGCCTAGAAGATTTAGAGCATTCTCGCTAATTAATTTTGAATTTGTATTCTCATCGTACTTTTACCCCAAATAGGGTTATGACTTATTGATGGAAGTACCACTCTAGAGTCAATGCTAAGTTTTTTATGTTTATTGATTACTTCATCTCGTTTTAATCCAGAGTCTTTTTCTATCAAAAAACTTGTCATCCAATAAATACTCGCTATATTTTTACCAGATCTGTTTGTTTTTATATGAAAATTCTTGTAATTTCCTGTCCCTCATCGAGTATTATTGTAAAGAAATAAATTTCATAAACAGTAGGTATATAAATCTATAATTTTTACAAAAAGTTTTTATAGTTGGCAGGAAGAAACTTTACTAGTCTTTTTGAATGGACGTGTAGATTAGATAAACCATACTTATTTCCCTCCCATGTAATTATTGGATTTTTGTCAAACTTGACGTTGATTCTTTTTGTCCTAATTTCAGTTCCAATTGAGTCGTTGTTTGAAATAAATCCTTTTCTTCCTAATTTTTTTGGATTTGCATGCGTTCCGTCAAGGTACTGACCATAACCGGCTGGATCAAAAATTGTTTTTCCTTCATATGGCTGGGTTGGTAAAAGGTTAAATAAATCTTCATTATTTATTTCAATTTTCTTTAGAACTTCCATCTCAGTAAGAGGTTTATTATTATTTGTTAGCCAACCGGACTCCTTTCCATCACTACAAATATCTAAATAGGATTCGCAAACAAAATCTAATATGGACATTTTTTCTAAATATGAGTACCCAAAAATAAGCTTTTTATTGTTATAAGGGGTTATGTTAAATTTATCTTTATTGAATGAGTCAACATTATCAGCAAATGGTTTATAAATTACTACATCATTATCAAAATGAATAACGTTTTTCAAATCTAGTTCTTTTATAATCTGCTGTAAATAAAATATCCGTTGAGCAGAAGTATTCCACAGAGGATTTGATTCAAATATTGTATTTTCATATACTTTTAGATCATTAAATCGATCTAAATTCATTGACTCAATATCTTCTAGAAAAACATGTTTTACATTTTTAAAGCTCAACTTATAATTCTTTTGATAACAAATGAATATTTCTGCATCTTTATCAACTGAAAGTATGGAGTTGACTAAATAATTTATGTATTCTGGCATATAGCCAATAAAAATTAGTACATAATTCATAAGTTAAAATTTATCTTACAGTTGGATTTATGGAAATTCGATATTTTCATGAAATAACTTAGGAGAGTATTTTTTTTAGATTTTTCTTGATTCTGTATATTTTTTTTTGCTTTTTTAATATTGAACCTTTGCTTTTTAATACTACATTTTTTTTACCCTCTACAGCTGGATATTTTTTAGTAATATCAATTATTCTATTTATAAAATTTAAATCATCACATACAATATTTTTAGCATCAAGTAGATTATTTTGATTTATCACATTAATGTCGCTTGAAATGAGACTAGTAATACTTTTTATACTCTCATCAAAATTATTAATATTTATTTTCAAAAATGAATTTTTTGGAAATATTTCTTCTATCTTTTTTCCTCCATAATAAATTGGATAACTTAAGCCTAAATAAGAATCGAAAAGTTTCTCAGAGAGAACATAATCCATAGTATTGTTTTCTATAACTAAATGATATTTATACTTCTCAATTCCTTCCCATTTAGATTCAATTTGGTTAACACCATTTCCAAACCAATCTATACCATCACCCAAATGTTCTTTAATTTTTTTTACGAATTCTAGTCTTTTTCTTTGCCCCGGAGTATCTGACTTATTTGAACAGATGACACTTAGGGGTCTTTTTTTTTCAATTTTGTTTAAATTTTTAAAGTAAGTTAAATCACGTTCATGAGGCCTAAAGACACTCTCACCATGATTTGAATTAATCATCCAAGGTAAAAAGGGTATAGCCTTTATCTCTTGTTGTAAAGTATCATAGGGTGTAAATATTTTTTCAAATTGAGATAAGAACTCATTTAAAGTTGGGTTTTTAAAATAATTTTTTTCAAGGGATGTTTCTGCACTTAAAAAATATATATTTTTTGGATTGATTTCACATCTTTGTAGACTGCTTTCAATATCCTCAACTACAAACCAATAATCTGGGGATTTAACTTTTGAATTAACAAATAACTCAATATTGTTTTCTATATGACGTGTATCTAAATACTGCGATAAATTTGTATTTTCAGGTGCACCTGGAAGAGTAATTTTGATTTTAATATTATTCACTTATCTAAAAAATACTTTTTATACCAGTCAACAGTTAGCCTAATAGAATCCTCTATTGAAAATATAGACTTAACATTTAGATCGCTTTCAATTTGAGTTGTATCAAGATATTGACTTTTGATTTCTTTATCTGATGAAATTTTATAAACAGGTTCAATATATTCACCCTTTACTTTCTCACAGATAATTTCATATATTTCTGAAACTGTTTTTACTGATCCTGAGGAAAAATTGTACTCAGAGTAATTATTTGATTCTGTCAAAAGAGCTTCTGATGTTCTCAAATATGCCTGAACAACATCACTAACATACACCCAGTCTCTAATAAATTCTCCATTTGAACGAAGTACTGGTTTCTCATTTTTAATTAATGACCGTATTACGCCAGGAATAAGTCTATCCCAATTTAAATCTCCTCCACCAAATATGTTTCCGCATCTTAAAGTTATAACTTTTAAGTTATAAGTCTTTCTATATGAATTAGCAATTAAATCTGCAGATGATTTAGAAACTTCGTAAGGATAGTCTCCAGCCAGTGGAAAGTTTTCTTTATAAGGTAGATTGTCAGATTCTCCATAAGCCTTATCAGAGGAAGCAAATACTATAGGGAGATTATTTAGTCGACACAATTCTAATATATTCCAAGTTCCCTTTATGTTTGTATCAAAAGTTTCAATTGGATTTACAAGAGCGTCTGTAACTTGTGTTTGTGCAGCAAGATGTATTACTAAGTCAAATTTTGATTCGATAAATAAGTTTGATAAATTATCATAATCGGCAATATTAAAATATTTAAAATCAATATTATTTAAAATATTACGATTTAGTAGTATGTCATTAGTTGAGTCATCTTTAGCTAACCCAACAACGTTACAATTTTTTTTTAGTAACTCTTCAACTAACCAGGATCCTAGTAATCCATTAAAACCTGTCAATAAAATCTTTTTTCCATTCAATTGACCGCTTTTACTCATCCCATACCTTCCATGGAGCTATATTGTCTTTCCAAAGTTGGTTTAGTTCCACTGCTTCCCTGTATGTGTCCATTGGTTGAAAAAAACCATCGTGGTCATATGCGTATAAATTATTGTCACTAGCAATTTTTTTAAGAGTTTTTTCTTCAAAGCTTTCATCACCATCTATATATTCAAATATGCTGTAGTCACAAATCATAAATCCACAATTAATACGACTTTTTATTTCACCTTTTTCATCAAATGAAGTTACTAGTTTATCTTTGTTTGTTTCAATAACTCCAAATCTTGATTTAGTTTTACTAGCTGAAAATGTTGCTATACCATCATGACTGTTGTGAAATTCTACTAGCTGTTTAATATCAACATTACTTAATCCATCTCCGTATGTAAGCATAAAACTTTCACCTGGAACAATTTTGTCCTTAATTTTATTAATTCTTCCCCCGGTATTTGTATCTAATCCTGTATCTACAAGTGTTACTTTTACTTCTTTTAAATCTTTTTCTTTATTTTCAAATTTTAATATATTATTTTTCCCCATATCTATATTTATACTTTCATTAATAGACTCGAAGTTTATAAAATATTCAACTATTTTTTCTTGCTTATAACCCATACAAATTAAAAAATCATTGTGACCATGAAAGTTGTAAAATTTTAAGATATGCCAAAGCATAGGTTTTCCACCTATTTCGACCATAGGTTTTGGCTTAAACTCTGTCTCTTCTCGCATCCTGCTTCCAAAGCCGCCAGCCAATATAACAGTTTTCAAAAATAATCCTTTTTTATGAATACTACTATTAAAAATAAGAAAAAATATTTAAGAATTTAATTAATATACAAACTTTTGAAAGGTAAAATTTAACATAATGTCAGCAAGAGAAAAAATAATAGCATTAGTTAAAGAACATTACTTGGAGGAATTTCCAGAAGAAGAATTTATTCCCGGTAAATCATCCATCCCTGTTAGTGGAAGAACTTTTGACCATAAAGATATAGAAACTCTAATAGATTCCTCTTTAGATTTTTGGTTGACTGAAGGTAGATATACTGATTTATTCGAAAAAAAGTTTTCTGAATTTTTAAATGTAAAAAAAACTGTTCCAGTAAATTCTGGTTCATCAGCAAATCTTTTAGCGTTTAGTTCTTTAACGTCACCAAAACTTAAAGATAGAGCGATAAAAAAAGGAGACGAAGTTATAACTGTTGCAACAGGTTTCCCCACCACCATCAATCCAATAATTCAAAATGGGTGTATACCTGTTTATATAGATTGTGAATTAGATACATACAATATAAATGTTGAAAATCTTTCTGATGCTCTTTCAGAAAAAACAAAAGCCGTTATGATTGCACATACTCTCGGCAATCCATTTGATGTTGATAAAATATCACAGTTTTGCAAAGATAATGATTTATTTTTGATTGAAGATTCTTGCGATGCTTTAGGATCTAAATATAAAAATCAATATACCGGAACTTTTGGAGATATGGGTACTTTTAGCTATTACCCAGCACATCATATAACCATGGGAGAAGGTGGATCTGTAGTAACTAATAATCCAGTATTAAATAAAATATTAGAATCTTTCAGAGACTGGGGAAGAGACTGTTGGTGTGCTCCAGGTGAATCTGATACCTGTAATAGAAGGTACGACTGGCAATTAGGTAATTTACCATATGCATATGATCATAAATATATTTATTCACACATTGGTTATAATTTAAAACTTACAGATCTTCAAGCCTCAATAGGTGTTTCTCAACTAGATAAAGTAGACAGCTTTATTCAAAAAAGAAAAGTTAATTGGGAAAGACTTTACTCTGGTTTGAGTAATTTGGAAGAGTTTTTTATACTCCCACAAAAACAGAAAAACTCTGATCCCAGCTGGTTTGGATTTGCCTTAACGGTAAAACAATCTGCTCCATTTTCAAGACCAGAACTAATCAATCATCTTGATGACAAAAAAATAAATTCAAGATTTTTATTTGGTGGTAACATACTGTGGCAACCTGCCTACCTAAATTCAGAGCATAGGGAAGTTGGTAGCCTCTCAAACTCAGATACAGTTGCCCTTGGTACATTTTGGCTTGGTGTATTCCCAGGACTAACAAATGAGATGATAGATTTTATAATTGAGACAATTCAGGACTTTACTGAAAACAAAAAAAAATAAAAGATTTCAATTAAATTTCTAAATTTCAACATATCTAAACTTATTAAAATAATTTTATTATATTTAAATCAATGGATTTCAATAATAAATACAAAAAAGAATATTGCCGAATAAAAAATAATAAATGTACCATATCAATAGAAATTAAATGGTTAACAAACAATCACTGAAAGTATTAATCTTAGTTGCAAATTCAACTATCTACCCATCGAAATTAATGGTGCCCTTAATACGTAATACTTGGGGAAAAGATAATAGAGTTGAAACATTTATCTACCAGGGTGGTGAGAAAAATTCGTACCATGATGAAAACAAAATCTACTTAAATATTTCGAATAGCTATGAAGATGCTCCATTAAAAACTATGAAAGTTTTAAAGTATATAAATGAAAATTTTGAATTTGATTTTGTTTTTAGAGTAACAACAACTTGTTATATAAACATTACAAACTTGCTTTTATTTTTAGAGAACATTGAGCCACTAGATTGTTACTTGGGAAAAGAAGAAATTTACCCATCAATCAGAGGTGGCAATAAAGAAAGTGTTAAATTCATATCTGGAGCAGGAATAATTATTTCAAGAGATGTTGTAAAAAAGATTATTGATAAAGAAGAAAGCTATGATCATCAAACACTTTTAGATGATGTGGCGCTTGGTAAATTAATAACAGAAAAAACAAATGTCCCTTTTCAAGAAGGTTTTCGCGAAGATTATTATTATGGTCTACCAAAAACAAAAAATATAGATCCAAAAAATTATCATTATAGATTTAGACTAGATTTGCAATACTTTCCTAGATATTTAGAGTGTTTAATTTTAATAAACTTGTATTACAAATTTAAAAAAAATGTTTTTGAATCAAAGTATTGGCAAATTATTTTTTTAACTATAGATTTTTGTTTAAATATTATATTTTTATTTTTTAAATTAATAAATCCTAAATATATTAAATACCTATTACATAAATTAATTCAAAATATTTATAAATTATTAGTAAATATTCTTAAGCTAAATTTATTGATTTATAATTTATCAAGAAAAATTAAAAAAATTTACTTAAAACTTAACATAAAAAAATAAATTTTTTATCAATTTTATTTATATACTTAAGTATGAATAAAATAAATTTTGACCAAAATAGGTATGAACCAAATACTATATTACTGGAAGATTTATTTGATTCTATAGATTTTAAATTTGATTTTAAATCATTAAAAAATAAAACTTTTCTAGTTTTTGGAGGCAGTGGTTTTTTAGGTTCTCAGCTTTGCAAAGCGTTGCTTTTCATGAGTGACAAATATGATTTAAACATAAAAATAACTTGTGTATATCAAACTAAAGCTAATTTAAAAAGGTCATTGTATAAATGGTTGCAACATCCTAATTTATTTGTAGAAAATTATGATATATCTGATAAATCAAGCTTTCCACAATTAGATTTTAATTACATTATTCACTCTGCCAGTATTGCAAATCCTATAGCTTACAAGAACAATGAAGAAAAAATCATAAAATCAAACATTGACGGAACAATAAACATAATTAATAATCTAGATAGTGATAATTTAGATAAATATTTATATATAAGTTCAGGAGAAATTTATGGCAATTTGAATGCTAAAAATATAGACGAAAGCTTATTTGGCGCAATTAATCCAAAAAACTCAAGATCAATTTATCCTCTTAGTAAAAAATTAGCTGAGGCCTATACAATTTTGAAATCAGAAATATATAATTTAAATTTTAATATTGTAAGGCCATTTCACACCTATGGACCTGGGATGAATCTAAATGATGGAAAGATACATTCAGATCTAATCACTTCAATAATTAATAAAAAAAACGTTGAGCTATTTTCAAATGGTCAATCTATTAGAGCCTTTTGTTACATATCAGATGCTACACGCGCTATTTTAAATGTTCTTTTTCAAGGACAATCTGGAGAGATATATAACGTAGCTAACCCTAACGAGTCGATTAAAGTAATCGACTTATGTAAAAATATTATAGAGAATCAAAAAGAAAACCTAGAAGTAATCATTAATAATCATTCATCTTATGAACAAAGCCCAATATTAGCAAATATTCCCTCATCTGAGAGATTAGAAAGTTTAGGTTGGGAACCTAAAGTTGGATTGTACGCTGGTTTTGATAGAAGTATAAGTTTTTTTAGACAAGAGGTTAAATAATTTTTACTATATCAATTCTAAAAAAAATACATTCTAAGAATTCTTTGAAAATTTCTTAATTATTGCTTTATGTTTTACATTACTAAGAAAGAAAAAATTTGTATCAATAGTATTTTTAGTAATCTTATTTATTTTTTTTAAGTTGTCGTTTCGAATAACAAAGCAGCTATATCCTAAATCCTCCAAAATCTCAATAATATCATTAGAGTCATAATTAAATTTGTTTGTCCATTTTCTTAATATTTCTAAAAATAATATTGGTTTATGTTTTTTAAGAGTTTCTAACCCGCCTCTTAAAACTTTAATTTCAGCACCTTCAACATCACACTTAATAAAGTCAACTTTTAAATCGTTTTTTCTAACTACAGAATCTAATTTATAAACCATAATTTTCTTTTTTTCTATTTTTGCTTTATTTTGTAGATTTTTCAAAGAAGCATTTACAGTTCCTTCGGGGTAATAATAAAAAGTTTCAAGTTGTTCATAATCAGACAAACCATAATTAAAGGTTTTAATATTTTTAAAATTGTTTAGCTTAACATTTTCATTCATGATTTCAAATGGCATCAACATTGGCTCAAAAGCATAAATTTTTGAATTTTTAAAATAATTTGCTATGTTCAAACTGTACCACCCAATATTTGAACCAATATCTAAAAAAGTTTGCCCATCCTTAAAAAGTGATTTCGTTATATTTAACTCTTTCTTTTCATAATCTCCAAAATTTAGAATTTCAAAAGGAGCAGACCGGTGATCATTCAAAATTGGTTTAACTAATAATCCATTTTCACGTATTGTAAATATTAATTCATTTTCAACAATTGTTATTTTTTCAACTGTTGTGAGGTCAAGTATTTTAGAATAAGATATGAGTATATTATGAAATTTAGAATATGCTTTCTTAATATAATTAGCCTTTGTAATATTTTTATTTAGATATTCTTTTTTTAGTTCTTTAAATAGCAATTTTCATCCAATACAATTTACAGTTTTATAAATTAACTAATTTTGCTTCAAATTAAATTTTAGCAATTCATAAATTCTTTTTTATAAATTATTTAAATTTATATATTTTCTTCTGGATGAATATAAATTTGTAATTTGTCCTAAATTTAAACCATAAAGAAATGTAAATATATGCGCTACTTTTACTTCCTTGATTAAGTATTTAAATATATACTCCTTATCAAGCTGACTTTGAAGTTTTGAAAATTAAATATACATTATGGGTCAAATTCTAAGTTACAAATAGTTTGTTTGATAAGTAAATAATTAATTTCATGAATAATTTAAAAATTTCTTAAACTAAAACTCAGAAATATTTAATGATTTCACGGACAACTAATCTTGCGCCATCTCTAGTTAGATGATCATCATCATAGTAATAAAAAATACCATTAAATGAAGAAGTGGAGAATAGACTTCATTTTACTGTTGACGAAGAATTCTAATTTATTAATTCTTGTATAATCATACTTAGTTCATCTTTTTCAAGATTAGGCCACATGTTTTCAAGTGTACCGGATGTAATGCTTCCATCAGCGTTTTTAACACTTTGCAGTCTTGGCATCATAAACTGTTCATCTTGTTGAGTAATTTCAACTAAGAAGGAATCTTTCGAACTTAATATTTTATGTATATCACTATCAAGCATAATTAAATTTTTATATTTTTTTGTTTTAATTCCAAATGCTTTTGCTAGTTTGTAAAAATCTGGAGATGATACACCTGTTTCTTTAGTAGAGCCAATATGTCTTCCTTTAAATAAATTGTCTTGCATGATTGAAATAGCGAGATACCCATTGTTATTTAGTATAAATATTTTTATAGGTATATTGTATTGGACTATTGTTTGTAATTCTTGAAGGTTCATCTGAAACCCACCATCTCCAGCTATACAGATAATATTTTTGCTTGGATCAGCATAATATGCACCTATTGCTCCAGGTAAACCAAAACCCATTGAACTTGTACCACTAGCTGTGATTAGACGGTTTCTACCACTATTTTTAAGAGCTTGCATTGTACAAGTGAAACTCGTACCCATGTCAGTTAAAATTATCGAATCTTTAATATTGGAGTTTGATAAAGTCTCAATAAAATCATAAGAGTTAATTGCTTCCTTACTCCTGAAGTGATCTTCTTTTGAAATGTCAAATTTGTTTTTTAGAATTAATAATTTTTTCTTCCAGGCCTCAATATTATCTCTATGTAAAAATGTAATACTTCTCTTATTAATCTCTTTAAAAAATGTTTCTAAGTCAAGATTGATTTTTAAATTTGTCTTTAAGGTTTTTTTGTTTAATTCGTCAAAATCTATGTCAACATGGACAATGTTGCCCATACTTGCAAAATCCTTTGTATTGTATCCTATGTTTGGAATAGACAATCGACTACCTAGAACAAGGACTAAATCAGAAGTCTGAACTGCCAAATTTGCAGCTCTGGTTCCAAGCATTCCAAAATTTCCAATATAATTTTCATTTGTAAATTCAATAATATCAGAGGTTAACCAAGTTGATATGAATGGTAGATTGTTTCTTATAATAAATTTTAAAAAATATTCTTCTGTGGAGGATATGTGTACTCCGTTTCCTGCAACTACAATGGGTCTTTGAGAAGAGTTAAGTATTTTAATCAATTTTTTAATCTTGTTAATTTCAGAAATTTTATGACTTTCTTTTCTTGGTTTTATACTTTTTTTGGTATAGATTGATGTTTTAGACTGACTATCGATAGGCACCTCAAACCATACTGGGCCATTTCTTCCAGATACTGATTCACTAAACCCATTAATTAGTATTTCTTGTTCAAGATTATCTGATGTAATTCTATAAAAATTTTTTGTTACATCTTTAACAAGATTATCAATCTTTGCCTCTTGCACACCAATTTGTCTCAATTTAGAATCCTCGAGTATAATTTGGTTCGTAGGGTTTTGACCTGAAATAATAATCATTGGAATGGAATCTTGATAAGCACCTAGTGCACCTGTTATGGTGTTAGACACACCTGGTCCGTTAGTTACTAAAACAAGCGCTGGTTTTTTTGCTACTCTAGCATAAGCATCCGCAGCCATTGCACAAGCTTGTTCTGTTCTCAAAAAAATAATCTCGATTTTAGAATCTATCATTGAATTAAGTATATGTGCGAGAGTTCCACCGGTTACGCTAAAACATTTCTCTATGCCAAAGTCTTCTAGTGTATTTACCAGTAAATCGCTGTATTTTAACTTCATAATTTTTTATTTAAAGTGAGAACTAAAGTGTCCTCACTAAATGAGTCCATGTTGTTTGCAACTTGTTTAATTATATTATTGACTCCAATATCTCCTGGTACAGTTATAAATATTTTCTCGTTTTCTATATCTTTATACAAACCCCCACGTAAAAACATAATTATTTCTGTATCTTTAAATAGCAATAGTTCTTCGATCTTAGAAATTTTGTAAATAAAAAAACTGATACCCCTATAACTAAATTCTTTAAAATTGTAAATTTCATTTTCATCAATCCAAAACATATCGGCTTCTTTGGGTTTAAAGCTATTCTTTTTTTCATACCCTTTTTTAACACGCCCATATGTATCATCTAACCTAACCAAGTCTTTCTTATCATTTGGAGTTTCTATTTCTAGAATAAATACTCCTCCATCAGACAATGCAGTTGTTTTATGAAATAATCCTCGCCTAAACATTTCTTTTTTTGGACTTTCAATAATTTTTGAATCATTAATAAAATCTATTTGAGCTTTTCCGTTCAGAAGAACGAGGCCTGTGGTTTTTTTTGGGTGGTTATGTAATGATGTGCTTTCACCTTCTTTTATGTAAAGAAGCCACAAGGCTACATCTCTATTTTCATAAACTAGATATTCATAACCCCAGGGTTTTTCAACATAAATATCTTTAAAATTATCCAATTAGCTATTTTTTTTCGAATGACTATTTATAATTTCTTCCATCCACTCGCCCATATAATCATAATGTGGTGAAGTAATAATATTTTGATCTTTTACAACTGGTTCATTAACATAAGTTGCCCCAGAGTTGTTAACATCATCTTTAATTGAGTAGTAGCCAGAAATATTTTTACCTTCAGTTACTTTAGCTGAAATCAATAACTGTGCCCCATGACATGTTGATCCTATTATCTTATTTTCAGAATCCCATTTGTTTATAAAG
>CERI01100812.1_pt1 | contig 13109 bp, 13 predicted proteins | sample 350261 | NCBI WGS metagenome assembly CERI01 (sample SAMEA2620979, study PRJEB7988) | marine metagenome | isolation source: saline water (ENVO:00002010), including
CGAGCTTGCCGCGAGCGCGCAGACCGCCGAAACGCCACGCAAGTACGCCAGCGCGCCCGTGGCGCCCACGTCCTCGTACGCCTTCGCAAAGCGCGCGAGCGAGGGGTTGGCCGTGGCGGTCGCCGTCTGGAAGTTGGGGCCTCGGTACCCGTCGACGTACGTGCCCACGTGCGCTCCTCGCACGACGGCGGCCGCTTGCGCGTCCGTCGTCGCGCCGAGCGTCGCCGCGTCGTAGGCCGCCATGCGCGCCGCAAACCCCGCCGCCGCCTCGCGTAGCGCGCTCGGTTCGCCCACGGCGTACAGCGCCGTCTTGAGTGGCTCGTGGGCGTGCACCACGCCCTCCATTGCTTGGAGCGCGAACTGGTTGCTCGAGGACCAGCCGATGCCCACCTGCGCCGGCGCGTCGCAGAAGTGCGACGCCAGGTAGCCGATCGACTCGAGCGCCCGCGTGAGCGTCGGCGTCTCGATGCCCGGCGCGAGGTGCTTGAAGGCGCCGCTCGCCGCAGCGCCGGCCGAGTTGGATGACACCATGATCCGGCAGGACGACCGGAACTTGGCGACGTCGTTCATCGCCAGTCGGCTGCTGCCTTTGACGCGGACGAGCTCGTCGATGGCGTCCTCGGTCGCCGCCTCGTCGAAGAATGCCCACTTGTGCACACCGTACGCGACCGAGCCGGCGTCGATCCACTTGCCGCAGTACCGCGCGTGGTCGGTTCCGCCGCTGGGATCTTGGATCTCGCTGTTCATCGCGTTCGGGTACGACAGCTGGCGCACGCACCGCAGATTGTCGTACTCGTCCACGCTCTGACGCATGCCTGGCGCGCACACCCCTCGGTTGAGGCTTTGCAACTGGTCGAGTTTGGCACTCTGGTTCAGCATCCGCCACCCGGCTGGCGTCACCGACGTTCGGAAGGAGCAGCTGGTGGGGGATTCCGAATAGCAAGTCTCGTGATGAAGGCACGTGTGCTGCTCGGCGCACACGTTCGAGTGCGCCAACAGCCCCCCGAACGCCGCGATCACGAACGAGATCAAAACGGCGGCGAAGCTCTCGTCGCCGCCCGAGTCCGGCATGCGAACCGCCCCCAATTACTACACTCACGCGGACGCAATATCAACAGAGTTTTAGCGCTTTCAAAACTCGGCGTCGAGGACAAGACGACGCTTACAGTGACCCGCGACTATATCTTTCACCTGATCGCCGCGAAGGCCCTGATAAACCAGCACGTTCTCGACGCTGCCGCCCCAAACGGCGAGCGCGGGAAGCTTCGCGATCTGAAACTCCTCCGCAAGCTTCGACAGACAGTCTTGGTACACCCAGACGAATTCATAGTCCGCCGTGAGCTGGCTCATCATCACAGTCGCTGGAGGGCAGTGCGCGCATTGCTCGGAGCCAAACTGAACGATTGTGGGCACCGTGGACGTCGCCGTCGTCGCTTTCAACTCGCCCACGCCAATGTCGTCGCTCGCGTGTTTTGGCGTCGCCATCGTCGGCCGCGTCCGCGTTGTTTCCTCCCCTCTCATTTTGGCGCACAAGCACAAAGTTTCGTCGCGCGCGCGCTTGGCCGTCGCTCCGTCGAGCGATCGAATCTTGCACCTCGGGTGCCAAATCACGTGCCAGCACAACCAATCGGTCATGGCCCTCTCCGAAGCGCAGCGCCAGCGCCGCATGGCCTTTTTGGTCGAGCGGCAAAACGTCGACCTCGCGACGCACGTGGAGATGGAAGCGCAGTTCTCAGCGAGCCAACAGGCGCAGCGCGGCGTGAAGCGTGCGCGTGAGCAGTTCGTCGCCGCCGTGGAGGTGGAGGCGCCCGCGTTTCGTTCGCTCGATGGGCTCTGCAACGACGAGGAGGCGGTGTCGCAGCGGTTCGAAAGCCTGTCTGCCGAGGCCGAGGCCGAGGCTGTGGTGATGTACCGCTCGGCAAACATTGGCGCGTCGCCGCTGTCCGAGATGCCTTCCCAAGTCAACGCCGAGGATGTTGAGATGGACCTCGCGGTCGAGCAGCTCAAGAAGACGCCGTCCTCCGAGGAAGAGGGCAAGAGGCTCTGGGCCATTGTCGAAGCGTTCGAGAAGAAGGTCGACGAGCAGCGCGCGCTCGCTGCCACCGACACGGTTGCGGAGATGGACAAGGCGCTCCAGCAGCTCGAGGTCGACGAGCGGCAGCCGCCGGCGAACTGGATGGCCAAGGGATTCGCCCGCTCCCTCAAGTACATGCGGATCGACGCCGAGAAGAAGGAGCGCGAGGCGCTCGCCGTCCTCGATCGCGAGTTCGTCGAGCAGGAGGCGCGCCTGCGCCAGCAGGCGGAGGAGGAGCGGCAGCGCGAGGCGGCGTCGGCGGACGAGTTCGAGCACTACAACGATAAGTGCCCGTGCTGCTTCGATGACTTACCCAAGGGAGCCTGCGACGCCAAGACGACCCTCGGCTGCAAGCACGCGTGCTGCACCAGCTGCATCACCAAGTACGCGGAACTCGGCGGCAACCGCTGCCCACTCTGCAAACAGGGCTTCGATTCCACTGCGTTTGGCGGCCGCGCCGCCTCGCCGCCGACGCACGACGACGAGCCCGTTTATCGCTCACGCTACCGCCACATTTCGCCCGTCGACGATGACGACGACCCGCCCGTTTTCCGATCTGTGTCAGCGTAGACGTTCAGTGCCATGCGCGCGTGTCGGTGTGTTGGTGGGGATTAGCATAATCCGCACCAGCACCGTCCGTCTTCTTGTGTGGTGAGTGTAAAAGGGGAACTTACAATCGGAAGCGTGTTTCACGTATCATCTCATAACTAATGGCGCCGTCGCGGCTCCACGAAGTGCTAGACCAAAGTCTCAAATTTTGGGGCAGCGCTTCTTCGGCCGAGAGCGAGGCGGCGAAAACGACGGTCGAGGTGGCGCGGTCGGTGGTTTCTCGAGTTGAGACGGCGGGAACGGCGACGGCACGTCGTCGAACAGACCGATCGTAAAAAGAATGAGCCGAAAAAGGCCGTCAATCAGCCCTCTGAGCAGTGGGTGCAGCCAAACGGGCATCGCGTCACAGATCACGGAGTTTGCGCCGCTAAGAATGATAGCGCGGCGATCTACTTTGAGCGGCGCCGTGCGCGATGCTACGACGACCGCAGTACAACAAGTGCACGAAGGAGACGTCGCCGGGGGGCGAAGCGCTCACGCTGCGACAGAAACTCGCGCTCGTGGTCGGCACGACCTTGAAGGCGGAGACGATCATCGACATGAACGACGACGCGATCAACCACGCGTTCTTGCGCGAGAATGGAATTGGGGCGACGGTGTTGCGCGCCGCCAACATCCCAGTCGCGCAGCTTCGACAACGCGGCGTCGACACGATGGCGAAGCTGGTCGAACTGGGCTTCTCGACGCTGCATTTGATCGACGAGCCCTTCTGCACGGAACTCGTCGCGAGCTTTGGCGCCGACGCGGTGCTCACGGAGTTGTTCTGTAGCGCGAGCGACGCGGTGATCATAGCCGGGAGTCCGGCCGTCGCGCAGCTGGGTCTCGACGTGGGGATGCTGCTGCTGCTTTGCGCGCAGAAGCCGCTCGCGGCGCGCGAGGTCCTGGCGCAGTGCCGGCCTCGCGGCGCGTGCTTGCACGGCGTCCCGCCCTTGACACTGATCGAGACGGGGATTACGGCCTTGCATTTGACAAAGCTTGGGTTCGACGCGGAGGCGGTGCGGAAACAAACACTGTCGAACTCGGAGCAGATGTCCCTGTTGGGATTTTGAATTAAAAAGGGGGGGGGAAGTGGGGGAAGAGCCGAGTGTTTTGCATCACGCCACGGACTCGCTCGCGAAGCCCCACGCCGCGCAGTCGCGAAACTCGCGGCCGCGCCAGTACGACACGACCCAGAGCGCGCGCAGCACCTGCGCGTCGCAGTAGTTCGAGGCACTCGCGTGCGACCTGGCCATGCGCGGCTTGGTCGCGATCTCCTTGGCGTACTGCGTGAGCACGGCGTCGACTGCTGCCTTGGCCTTGCGCACGCTGCCGTCGTCCGATTCGAAGATGGACTTCATGTCGTGCAGCACCGAGGGCCGAGTGCGCACCACCTCCTTCACGACGGGCAGCATCAGGTCCGCGCGCGTGCCCTCGACCCGTAAAAAGTCGCAACCGCAGCACGCGAGCGCCGCGACCATCAGCGCAATGGCGGCGGGTCCGTCGCGCTCGCACTCGGGGACCAGGTACGTGACGACGTCGTTGTAGAACCGCGCCGCGTTGCAGCACAAGAACCGCGAGGCCGTGACGAAGTCGTCGCCCTTTCGCTTTCGGGCCGGCTCTTTGAGGCACAGGATGGTCAGCTCGTTGCGGTCGGTCGCGTCGACGCGCTGGAGGCGCGTCTGCTGCTTGAGCAGCTCGATCGCGAGCGAGTCGGTATCGACCGTCACCAAGAGGTTGAGGACGACGCCGTGCACGGGCGACGCCTCGCGCTTGGCATCGTCGTGAACACGCTGCGACACGTCCGTAAGCTTAATGTCGCCCTCTCCAATGGCCGTCTCGCGCGCGAGCAGCGGCGCCCAGAAGGCGTCGTCGGTGCTCACGACGCCGGCCACGCGCGACGCGTCGAACGCGCGGTTCGCGCCGCGCGCGTCGATCCCGTCGAACGTGAGGCTCCACTCGGTGCCGCTCGTATTCTCGAGAAAGTGGTCGCGCACGGCGACGCAGAGGGCGTCGAAGAAGCGCGGTCGGGCCTTGCGGTGATCCATCAGCATGCGCACGTTGCAGCCGTCGGCGTACAGCATCTCCTGGGTGAACTCGTCGGTGGTGATGCAGGCCACCAGCTCGTCTGAGCAGACCGGCGTTTTGGACGTGCGTTTCGCGTCGCGGTCCCGCTGCTCGGCCTGCTTGGCGCGCGTCATCGCCTTGGGCTCGTCGAAGACCACGACAATGTGTGCCGCCGCCTCGATCACGGGCGTGATCTGCGCGACGAGGATCCGCACGTACTCGTGAAAGGTCGTCATCGACTGCGGCACGGCCATGACCATGACGTTGCCGTCGAGCACCGCGAGCGTCTCGGAGCGTTCCACGCCCACGAGCTGGCGCACGTCGTCGAGCCGCGGGCACGCCATGAACGCGTCGGGAAACTGGGTTTGGAAGACGGCCTTGCAGCCCGTGTCGCCGCCTTTCAGCCCCATCGCCCGAACCGAGATCCGCACCCTTGTTAAGACGCACGAGCCAAACGTTTAGATTTCGTAAGCGCGGAGGCCGAGGAAGTGGGAGACGGCGGCGGCAAAGGGGCCAGCACGCTAGGAAGGTGCCGATGGTTAGCGTGGGCTTCACTGTATATCTGCGGGTTTTTAGAAAACGCGATGAAGGACAAGGTTTGCTTTTCTGAGTCGCCAAAGCGGAGCTGGTGGCGCGGTTATAGCTCCGCTATCTGCCACTGGATCTTCGGCGAGCTTCCCGAAATCGACGCACCGATTCCCATTGCCGAATCGGGGGGCGAGTGCTACGATTCACCGTACCGAAATTCGCAGTCGACTGCCAAAATCGTCACCAGCACAAGTCTGTATCAGAAGTCGACGATCTCGACCATGCAACCCGTGGTCGAATCGGCCTGTCCGAGCACGATGGTCACGCGCTGCATGGCGAGGAACCGCTCCATCCCGTCGCCCACCTCCGTCGACGCGCACCCGCTGCCGCCTCGGTGCGGGGTGCGCACGGCGGACGCCGAGGCCGAGGCCGAGGCCGAGGCCGAGGCCGAGGCCGAGGCCGAGCAGACGGACAAGCTCCCGCTGGTTGCGCTCGCGCTCTCGTTCATGTACCACGAGATGCTGACGATGGGGCACTGGAACGCCGACTTTTATCGCGGCCGCCGCCCGCCGCCCAAGCCCGCATACGACGCGTCGGCGCGATGCTTGCTTCCACAGTGGAAGCGGCCGCGTTCCAGAATGGAGCACACGGGCGAGTACCGCACCCTGGCCACCACGCACCTGTCTCAGGCGTGCTCGGATGGCTGGAACGTCATCGTGGGGGCGCTGCAGCTGGCGCGGGCGTGGGGAATGCGCGGCGCGCCCGAGGCGGCGGCGTGCGGCGAGGCGGTGGCGTGCGGCGAGTACGAGTTGCCGCCGTGGATGCGCAAGCGCTTGGCATGCTGTCTAATTTTCGCGTGGAAGTTCAACCGATCGAATTATTCGTGCTACCCTCGTCGCTTTTACGGCGAGGACGACGGCGGGCCGTCGCTCGTGGAGCCGCATACCGAGGAGCTTGCCCACGTGGCGTACGCTTTTTTCACGCTCGAGGAGCAGCGCGACTTTGGCGTGTGGGGCGAAGCAAACACGGGCGCGATCCGCAAGCTGTACAACGAGATGCTGCTGCTCGAGGTGGACCTGCTCATCAACGTCTCGACGTTCCGTCTTTTGTCCGGAAATGTGCAGACCTGCGCCGAGGAGCGCCTCGAGCTGCTGTTCCATCGGGGCGTGCGCGGTGCGCAGGAGGTGATGGTGCTGCGGTGCATTTTGCCCTTTTTCATCAACGCCACCGCCGGTCGGCTGTACGAGCAGCTGGACGGCGCGCCCAAGGCCATCGCGGGCGGCGCGCTCGTGTGCGCGGCCTTCGTCGCCGCGAGCGTGCCCGAGTCCGGACGCCCGCTGTTCGTGCACTCCGCGCGAGGGTGCAAGCTGCTTTTTGACCAGGCGGAGATCGTGTGGGCAATGCGCATCCTGAACGCCGCCGTCTGCCCGGAGCGGATCGTGGCGCAGCTGATGGCGCTCGGCGCGTTCGGCGACCCGACGTGGGGCCCTCAAGCGTACACGACGCGCCACGTGCTCAACGCGGTGGCGAGGGCGCTCGCCAAACTCGTTGACTATTAAAACGCAGCCGCACATGCGCGTTTGCGCGCGCGCGCGCGTATGTGTGTGGGTGTGGGTGTGTGGTTGGGTGGGTGGGCAACAATTTCAGCGACGTCGGGGGCATCGTGCTGCAGGACAAGCCACGCGTGATCGCGCGCATGATCGCCGAGAGCAAACGGCTCGAGGAGGACGCCAAGATCCTGTGGGACCGGCGCGGCGGCTGAGCGCCACGGGAAGAACGAATGAATGGGGGTTTGGCTGACCTCCCGACATAACGAGACGAGTGCTGTCACACGAACGGTTTTGCCTAGCGGTGTTCAGTTCTGCGGTTTTCGAATAGCTGGTATGACGGTTGCACCTTTTCAGTTTTTGGGGTTTCTACCGCGGCAGTCGGTGCAGCGGCGGTGCGTGGGGTGCGGCGGCCGCGTGCGGCGATTGCGGCCGCTGCTGCAGCTGCTGCCGCTCGGACGCCATCAAAATGCGCAAAGCCCCGCGATCCTCCAGGTTCTTGTCCAGCTGCAGGCTATTCCAGATCTTGTTTTCCTGCGCGGTGTGCATTTTGAGGTTTTGCAGACGCAGCTCTTCCAACCACGCTTTTCCCTCCGGCGTCATGGGCAGCACGCGGCGCTGCCTCTCCTCGTCGTAGACGAGCAGCGCCTCCATCTCGTTGTACAGCCGCTGCCGCGTCGCCTCCTCCGTTGCTAGCGTCGTTAAAATCGCGTCGCGCTCCGCGTGGAGCTGCATGCGCTCCTCCCAAAGCCGGCTCATCTCCTTCTCACTCTCACTCGCCATCAACGCTAAGAACCGCGCGCGCGCTCGAGGCGGCCCTTACCTGGACGAATTGCGTGGCCAGTTTATCCGCTCGGCGATGCCGGACGCGCTGTCGCGCCGCGTGCTGCCGCGCCTCGCGCTGCCCGAGTGGCTGCACCATTGGGCGCTGCAATCGCCGCAGCCGCCGCAGAAAGCGTCCTCGCGCGTGCTGGTGGTTGCGTTCGGCCTCGTTCGCAGTTTGCCGATGCTCGAGACGACCCTCGCGAGCCTCGTGCGCTTCGCGCCCCCGAACGCGACGCTCGCGGTGAGCGCGGACGTGCCGGGGCACCTGATGGCGTCGGCGCGCGCGTGTTTGCAGCTGCACGCCAAGCTGCGCGCCGTCGGCACGATCTTGTACGAGGCGCACGAGGCGCCGCCCACGCACGCGTGCGGCGGCGACGCCAGGCGCGCCATGGAGCACCGCAACGAGCGCCAAGCGTCGCGTCTGCTCAAGTCGGTGCACTGGCCGAACGCCGCCGACGCCGCCGACGCCGCCGACGCCGCCGCCGACGTTGTCGTTGTCGTGCTCTGGCGCCTCGACACGGAGCTCGTCTCGCCGATCGAGGCGCCCGCGCTGCCCTCCGGCCGCGTGCTCGTGCCGTACCTGCAGAGCGGCGGGCTGCTCAACGACCGCTACCTGGTGGCGACCGCGACGACGGCGCGACAGCTGATCGACGCGCGGCACGACCTGCTGCGGACCGAGTGCGTGTATGGCGAGCCGGCGCTCGTGCGCCTGCTGCGTGCGCTCGATCTGGAAGTCGGGTTTACGCGCACGCGCATCGTCAGACGGCGCGCCGACCTGTGGATCCCCGACGTGGACAGCGTTGCCTCGCTAGGCACCGTGCGCCCGCGCGCTTGGATGCAGACGGCCAACGCGCTCAGCCCGGCGCTGCGGTGCGACGCGCGACGGGCACTGTGCACCCTTCGGCCGCAGCCACCGCCGCCGCCGCCATCCGCATCGTCGAGCACGGCGATGGCCAACGCGAAAACGCGAGTCTTTGGCGTCCACGGCGAGGTCAACCGCTGCCCCTACTTTCGCGCGTGGGAGTCGAGGTGCGTGTGGAAGAACGCGGAGATGGCGTCGCCGTCGATCAAGCCGCTGCCGGCGGCGCGTCCCGGTGGCAGCGGCGGCGGCCGCGTGCTCGTGATCGGCGACTCGATGGACGCGCAGCTGTTCGCGGCGACGGCGTGTCACCTTTGGTCGCACCGTGAACGCGGAATGCGGCTCACTCTCACCTTTCAGGCCGAGTGGACGAACCGCGTCGCTGCGCTGCGCAAGCGGTGCGGCAAGGAGATGCAGCAGGACTGCCATTACGAGTCCGCCGTTCTGCGCGTGGGCGGCGAAGACGCGCAGCGCGTGCCCTTCCAGTCGCTGCACCTGTGCCAGGGCGACCGCGTCCGGTGCCTCGACGAGATGGGCTTCGATCCGCTCACGGACGACGTGGTCACCGGCGCGGACGCGCTGCACGGAGTCGCCCACGGCGTGCCGGGCGCCATGGGAAAGGATGGCAAGCCCAACTCCAGCATCGTGGCGGCCGCGGCGCGCATCGACCTGGTCAGCGTGCTCAAGCGCGTGCCGCCCGACTCGCTCATCTGGCGCGAGGCGACGGCGCAGCACTTTCGCAGCCCGGGCGGCCACTGGACGCACGGCTTCATGATGCGATCGAACATCGAGCGGCTCGAACAGCGCTGCGCGTACGTCCCGTTTGCCGAGCTGAAGGCGCACGCGCACTGGAATTCGGCGATCGTGCCGCTGCTCGCGCTGCACAACGTCCGCGTCCTCAAGACGTGGTCGGGCAGCGCGCGCCAGTGGTACAATCACGTGGACCACGGCGATTGCACGCACTTTTGCCAGCCGAGCTCCATGCTCGACAGCTGGGCGGCGAACCTTTTGCGCATGCTCGCATCGCTCCGAGTTTAGAACGCCCCAATCCCCTCGTTCTTTTCCCCTCGTTCCTCCCCAAAGAACGCGCGGCGTGGTACAGCCACGCCGACCACGGCGACTGCGCGCACTTTTGCCAGCCGAGCCCGCTGCTCATCGGCTGGGCGTCCACGCTGCTGCACATGGTGGCGACGCGCAAACAGTAAAAAACAAAAAACCTTGGTGAACAAGACGAATTCCCTACGAGCGTCTTCCCGCTCCAAAGAACGCGCGGTCGCCGCCCGAGTCGAACGCGAAGCCCCGGTCGTCGTAGCCGCGCGCGGCGAGCATGCGCGCCATCGCGATTCCCACGAGGGCGTGGTGGCCGCCGGCGGACGGCGGACGGCGGCTGGCGATCGCGATCCACTAACGGAGGGTCGCGCACGTCCCCTCGCGCAGCAAGCGCTGGCGCACGTTCACGTGGGTCACGTACCGTCGCCGCGTCAGGCCGAGGTCGTCCAGGTGCGCCTGCACCACGAAATGCGCGCGCCACCCGCTCGGGTCGGTCGCCGTCTGGCGCACCGCGTGCCGCTCGAAGCGCGCGTGCAGCGTCTCGAAGACGTAGGCGAGCAGGATTGGGTGCGGGTGGAGGAGGCGCATGCCCATCGACGCGCGGCGCGCCGGCGGAACGCGAGTTGGGCTCGCTAGCGCGGCCTTTGAGCCCACGTGGGCCCATGTGCCGTTGCGCACGCGCACGCGCGCGTCGCCGCCATGCCCCCCAAGCACCAGCACCAGCACCTGTACGACCCGATCGCGCCGCTCTGGCCCGTCGCGCGGCAGCTCGAGCGGCTGCCACTGGAGCGCTTTCCGGCGGAGCTGCTGCCGCAGCGCATCGCGCTCGTCACGTGGACCGATCGCCTTTTTTCGGAGCACCTGTCGCGCAACGCGGCCTACTGCCGCCGTTGGGGGTACGCGTGCTTCTGGAACGAGACGCGCCGCTTGCCGCGCCTTCCCCAGACCTTTGAGAAGCTGCCGCTCGTGCGCTGGGCGCTCGAGCGCTACGACGTCGTGCTCCAGATCGACGACGACGCGTCGGTGCACCGTCCGCACCAACCCCTGGGGGACTTTCTGCGCACCTTTCCCACGGCGTCGCTCATCGCGTCGAGCGCCGGCTGGGACGTCCCCGACGGCCCCGGGCGGTTCAAGACGACGTGGGATGTTCCCACGACGGTGCACCCCAAGCTCCCAACCGGCGTGCGCCCCTCGACCTACGCGCCGCAGGGCGGCCTCCTGCTGTGGCGCCGAAGCCGCTACTCGCTGACGCTGCTCGACGCGCTCCTCGCGAACGATGCGCACTTTTTGACGCGCTACGCGGCCAAGTGCTGTTACGAGCAGGACGCGATCACCGCGGCGACGCGCACCTCGTGGATGCTGCACGTGGGCCTGCTGCCCATGCACGCGTTCAACTGCTTTCCGGGCGACCTGAACACCTACGGCCGCTGCGTCGAGCCCTTCGTGCTGCACATTGCCGGCGCCAAGGCCAAGAACGACGTGCACGGAAACTTTGAAAAGATGATCATGCGCTAGACGCGCCATCGATCTTGAACGATCTGGTACGTTATTTTCAGCATCATGACCTTTTGGCCCGGTTGCACAAAGTTGCGCTTCCACTCGCGTTTCCTCTCATTGTACGCCTCGACGACGAATTCCTCGGTCCCACGGCTGCCCCTATTCGCGAAGACGAGACGTCCCTTGAGCGCGCCCTTGGAGCCCACTTCCGAGATCTGGACGCTTTGCACGGTGCCCTCGTCGAGGCGGTGCGGTAGCTCGAACGCCATTTCAAGCTTTAGGCCCATCTTTGCTTGGACGATTGCGACCTCGCTCCGCTCTTCCTGCACCGGATTCAGGCCGCGCTCGAGCATGAAAGGCGTGACCGTGATCGCTGGAGAATCGCTGGCGCCGGGCGGGCTCTTGAAGTACACGCAAAAGGTGTTGGCGTAACCGGCGCTTGCGTGGTTGGCCAGGTCTTTCAGCGCGAGGGGTTGTAGTGGCGGCGCGCTCATCACCATCCACGCACAAATGCGTTTCTAACTAACCAAGTGGCACCACGCGCATATTCCCGGGTCGGACGAGTGGAGCGGCGCGCGCAGGAGGAGTGGCCGATACTGGACTCTTAAAACCAACGCGCGCGCGCGCGCGCGCGTGTGTGTGTGTGTACGCGGGTCACACAACAAAGTTGATCTTTTCTTGCAGCTTCTCCGCCCGCGCAGCGAGCGTCAGGGCCTTTTGCCGCATCGCCTCGCAGCCGGCCTTCCACGCATCGAATTCCGCCTGTATGCGGGCGAGCTGCTCGGGCGGTATGCCTTCTTCGAGCCAGCGCTCCTCATCGGTGGGATTCAAACCCAGGCTGAGGCTGGGGAACTCGCGCCCGTAGTCGCTGGCTTCGGGCCGGTGGGCCGGCAACTTCGTCCGCAACCCATCCGTGTACGCCACCTGCGCCTTCGTGGCGGCCGTGGTCATCTTCATCCAGACATGCACCATCTTGTCGTTGAACACCCTGGCGGAAAAGGCGGCCCCATGGCGGAGGTCGGGTTGCTGCTCCTCGAACCAGCCGTCAAACTCGGCGTCGTCAAAGTTTATCACAGCTTCCGCTTCATCCTTCAAGGAAATGAGAGGGTCGGCGAACGGCATCCCCGTGGGAGCTACCGGGATGCCCAGCTTCCGACCGCTCGCGGCTGGCGCCGCGTCAAAAATCGATTTGGGTCGGGGCAACGCCATGGCCGCCTCGCTGTTAAAAGGGGGCGCGTTTCTCGACTTATGCGGGCGAATAGTGAACCTACTCTCCGAACACGCGCTCACGCCGGCACAAACCGACGCACCGTAAAGTTGAGCCTCGGCGCGTAGACGCCCTCCGGTTGCCCCTTGCGCTTGGGCAGCTCGTGCATAAAGTCGACCTGCATGTCGCCCGCCATCACGAGCAGGTCGCCCGACTCGAGCCGGACCTTGATCCCGCCCGTGGTCTTGTCGACGTGGTCCTTCCTGGGCTTGGCCTTGATCACAAACTCGCGCGCGCGCGTGTTGTCGTCGTCCTTCAAAAAGGTGTAGGAGAAGATGGCCGCGCCCGGGACGAGCTGGGGCTCGTCGTCGGCGTGCGCCATCACGCCCGCGCCCTCGTCCGGGTAGTAGTTGCCGTGCACCGAGTCGTACTCGTTCGCGTGAGGGATGCCCAGCTGCGTCGCGAACGCCTGCGTCGCCGCGATGGTGCGGCGCACGAGGGCCGGCCACCGCGCCGGCTCCACCAGGTCGTAGTTCTTGTACTTGACCGTGCCAAAGGTGCACTGCCGGCGCGTGATCGTGGTCGTCATGAACTTGAAGGGCTTGTAGTTGGCGAGGAAGAAGGCCTCGGCCTCGTCAAACTCCTGCGGGGTGGCCTGGATGGCCGCGCGCTTGAGGATGATGTAGGACCGGCACGGGTCGATGTCGTCGCGCTTGTCGAGGCAGTACAGGCCGTCCTCGGCGCGCTCGGACGCGCTCAGCGCGCTCCGCGGCTTGCGCTCCGCCGTCTGCACGTTGAGGGTTGTCAAGTTGGGCAGCATGGGACGCGCGAAGCGTGAACGCGCTTGCTTTTCTTAAGGGGGTTGTACAC
>CERI01063809.1_pt1 | contig 13108 bp, 18 predicted proteins | sample 350261 | NCBI WGS metagenome assembly CERI01 (sample SAMEA2620979, study PRJEB7988) | marine metagenome | isolation source: saline water (ENVO:00002010), including
TTATGGTGGATTTAAAGATAAACCCGTTGGTAATGGTTTAAAAGCGTGGATGAATGATAAATTTGACCATACTTTACTAATTGAGAAAGATGACCCTTACTTGGATTTCTTTCAATCAGCAGCTATGGAGGGTATTTGTAAACTAGTAGTAATGGACAAAATGGGTGCTGAAAGTTGTGCCAAGATGGTTTACGAACATTTTAATGAAGTTCTATCAAAAACAGATGCAGGAAGATGTAAAGTAGTAAAGGTAGAATGTTTTGAAAACGATAAAAACTCAAGTATATATTATGAAAAGGATTGAAGATTACGATAAAGTACTACCAATACTCGAAGTATATCGTTGTGTGCAGTCGGAGGGATCTAGATTTGGGAGACCTACAATAGCAGTAAGAACAACAGGATGTACACATAGATGTTACTTTGGAGAAGGTGGTTGGTGTGATTCTTGGTACACAAGTATTCATCCAGAAAAAGGAACATTTACATTTAATGATATTATAAAAATATACGACGATAATCCTCAAGTAAAAGAAATGATGCTGACAGGAGGATCACCAACTATGCACCCCGCATTAGTAAACGAATTAACACACTTTGCAAATGAAAGAGATATTATCATTACGATTGAAACCGAAGGAAGTCATTTCCTTGATACTGACTATCCTATATCTCTCATTTCTCTTAGTCCTAAGTTTAGTAATTCTATACCCGTACTTGGTGCTGTTACACCTCAAGGGAAAGTTACAGATGAAAGAATGATTAAACAACATAGTAAATTTAGACTTAACTATGAGAAAATAAGACAAACCCTAGATTACCATACAGATTATCATTACAAACCAGTATGGGATGGGACTGATGAAAATTTAAAAGAAATTGAGGATTTTAGAGTTAAAATGGAAATTCCAAAAGACAAAACATACATAATGCCTGCTGGAGATACTAGAGAAACATTAATTGAAATGTATCCCCTAGTATTTGAAATGTGTGCTGAGAAAGGATACAACATGACAGGAAGAGATCACATAATTGCTTTTGATACTGAAAGAGGTGTGTAGTGGAAGAGGCTTTAAAGTTGTTGGAAGAGATATCAGAACACGTTGGCACATGCTGTGCTATTACAATGGAACCTGATGAGGTTCAAGCGATGATTGATGAACTTAAAGAAAAAATAATACAAATGTCAAACAAATAAATAATTACGCAAATGGAAGAAACTAAAAAGTTTACTAAAAAATATGAGTGGGTTGGAGACGTAGATTCTTACTCAGAACCAACCCCTAACGAACATTCAGAGAAATACAATGAACCTGATCGAGATTATGATAATGAGTACAAACCAACTAAAGATGACATTAAAACATTTCCAGATTTACAAAATGGTCCATCTTCTCTAATTCAAGGTTCTCCAGTAGAAATTCAACAAGTAGGTATTCATAATTTTAGATTACCCTTAAAGTATAAAACTAGAGACAATGGTGTTATAGAATTAGAAACCAAAGTAACGGGTACTGTATCACTTGAAGCACATAAAAAAGGTATTAATATGTCTCGTATTATGAGATCATTTTATGAATTTAAAAATGATACTTTTAGTATTGATAAATTAGAAACTGTCTTATCTGCTTATCAAGATAAATTAGATTCGTTTGAATCTAAAATAGCACTTAAATTTTCATACCCTATTATTCAACAATCATTGAGATCAGGTTTAGAAGGATATCAATACTACGATGTTACATTAGAAGGTGATTTAAATAAACAAGGCGAATTAAAGAAAATCCTCCATTTTGATTTTGTATATTCATCAGCATGTCCTTGTTCATATGAATTAGCTGAATTCGCTAGAAAATACAGAAACAAAGCCACTGTATCCCATTCACAAAGATCAGTTACCAGAATATCTATTGAATTTGATGATATGGTTTGGATAGAAGATTTAAAGGAAATGTGTGATAAAGCTTTACACACTGAAACTCAAGTAATTGTTAAACGTGAAGACGAAATGGCATTTGCAGAGTTAAATGGATCGTATTTAAAATTTGTTGAGGATGCTGCTAGATTATTATATGAGCAATTAATTGAAGATAAAAGAGTTAAGGATTTTAGAGTAATATGTTCTCATCAAGAATCATTACATTCTCATGATGCAGTTTCAGTTATATTAGCTCCTAACAGTAATTTTAGTGGAGATGTTCCACATGAATTATGGTCAAGTTTAATTCACATTTCATAGATATTTATGAAGTTGAATAGTATTTATATGTATAAACATAACCCCTAAAAATATAATTATGGACACAATGAAAACAATTATTAATTCGTCATGGTTTAAAGCTGCCTTAGCAGGTGGTGTAGCCGTAGCACTATTCATTACTGGCAATACTATGTACACTGGTATAGCATTAGGAATAGGAATAAGAGAATTATTATTGGCTTTTAAGAGTTAATTAAGGGTTACTACCCCAGAAAAAAAAATTAAGAGAACATAGTAAAAACTTTGTTCTCTTATTTTTATTTCGTACATTAAAATGTTAAATTAAAATAAATAAAAGTTATGGCTTATTGGCAAGTAAAAGTAAAAGTACAAACAGAAGGTGACAACGGAAAAGTTAGAAATCACCAAGAATTATTTCTAGCAAACGCTGAATCAGCGACAGAAGCAGAAACATTAGCACACAAAGAATTTGAAGGAGAATCTTTCTACGATTTTGAAGTAGTAGATTGTAAAAAAACTAAGGTAATTAAGATATTATCATGATAGCGATTTACGCACACAAGGCAGACCCTCGGGCTGTTGTGCCCGAAGTAGCTTATGGGGGTACTAGTGCTTGTTTTGATATTACGTGTATCGAAACAACCACTATTCCTGCTAAAGGAAGCGCTGTAGTCCCAAATGGTTTAAATCTTACAATTCCTCAAGGAGAAAATTATTGGATGCAAATTCAATTAAGATCCTCTAAAGGTTTTAAATACAGTTTAATTCCCCACTATGGTTGCGTAGATGCAGGCTATACAGGAGATTTAGGTGTAAAAATTTACAATGTTGGAGATGAAGATGTTGTAATTGAAGGAGGAGAAAGATACGCTCAAATAGCAGTAATTCCAAAACCAGATTACACTTTAGTAGAATTAAACAGCGAGGAATATCAAAAATTAAAAGAAGACCAATCTCGAGGAGATGGTGGATTTGGAAGTTCAGGAAAGTAATTTATGTATAAAAATGTTTTTGTAGAAAGGAGTGAAGAATGGAATGTCTGGGATGTACATTTATGGGACGATGATGGTTATAAAGTAGAGCAATTTCAAAACTTTGCTTTTGTAGAGTGTAGTGAAAATCAAGCTACACACAGAGGAATCAACAACGAACCTGTAAAGAAAATTCATAGATGGGGAAAAGATACTCCCAACATCCATTATGGAGATCATACTAGAGGAAACATACATATTAAATACTTAGTTGACAAGTATGGAAATGACGATACTCCGTCAACTACTCACAATGAAATGTTTTTTGATATTGAAATTGAGATGGGGGGCGCCTTAACCCCAGAATATATTAAGAGCGCCCCTAAACCTATAACCTCAATTGCTTGGTGGGATAAGCGATGCGATGAATGGAAAATTATCATTGTAGATAAAAAGAACCAACTCGAAAATTACACAGACGAACAAGGTAGAGAAGTTATCCCAACTTCTAGCGAACAAGACTTAATTTCAGTTTTCTTAGATCACTATGAAAGAATAGCCCCTGACATTTTAGTAGGATATAATAGTGATTACTTCGATATTCCTTACCTATTTTACAGAATAAGGAGAGTAATGGGAGAAAGATATTCCAACAGATTATCACCTATTAGAACAGTAAGAGAACAAACATGGAGTGAAGATCAACCAATTAAAATAGCGGGTGTTTCTTCATTAGATTACTTTAGATTACATAAAAAATACCACCACAGAGATGAACCTTCCATGAAGTTGGATTATTTGGGGGAAAAATATGTAGACCAAAAGAAAATAGAGTATGAAGGGACTTTAGATACCCTTTTTAGAGATGATATAAATAAATTTATAGAATACAACTTTGTAGATGTTTTGATTTTAAAGAAATTAGATGAAAAACTACAATACATTGATTTAACTAAAAATATAGCTCATAAGGGAAAAGTTCAATACGACGAAGTATATGTCAGTACAAGGGTACACGACGGTGCTATATCTGCCCACCTTTTAGAGCAAGGAATAGCTCCCCCTAACAAAGATCCTGAAAACGAAGACTCAGGATATTCTGGAGGATATCTATTCTGTCCTCAAACGGGAGTATTTGAATTTATGTTTGATGAAGATTTAACTTCTCTATATCCTTGTATTGCAATGTCCTTAAATATTGGACGAGATTCTTTAATTTTTAGAATATTAACTTCTGATAGTAGAGACAATAGGTTAGGTTTAAATGATTTGAAGGAAATGGATCCTGACAAATCAATTGAAATTGAGACTTACGAAAGAAAAAGAGGTACCACAACTATTGGAAAAATATTAAAAGCAATAGAAGCCAACAACTATGCTATTTCAGCAAATGGAGTTGTTTTTAGAACAGACACCCCTTCAACATTAACTGAAGTATTAGATAGATGGTTTGGGGAAAGAGTTTATTGTAAGGGGGAAATGAAGAAGGCTTATAAAATAGACAACGATCCTATAAAGGGAGCTGAATGGCACTTAAAGCAATATACTCTGAAAATCCTTATTAACTCTTTATGTATGGCTACTGCTAGACCTGAATTTAGATATGGGAATGTTAGGGTAGCAGAAGCTATTACTTTGACTGGTCAGAGAATTATTCAAGATAGTGGAACCTTTATAAATAAAAAGGCTGCTGAACTTCTAAAACCAGAAAAACCAATATACGAAATAAGAACATATCCTACTCAGAAACTACAAGATTGTTTTAATATTGTAATGTATGAAGACACAGATTCATGTTATGTTCATGCTAAACCAATTTTAGATAAACTTTACCCAAATTTTGATACTCTCGACGAGAAGGACAAAACAAACAAACTAGAAAAAGTAGCCCTTGAATACCAAGAAGCTATTACAGAATATTACGATGAATTTTCTAAAGATGTCTTAAATTTAAATAACCACAGACTTGAAATGAAAACGGAGTGTGTTATTCGATCTGCTTTCTTCTCAGGTAAACGTCGATATGCTCAACACATTACTAAAAAAGAAGGAATAGAAGTTGACGAAGTTGACATTAAGGGGTTGGATTTTATGAAATCTAATTTTCCACCAGTATTTGGTAAATTTTTCAACGAAATACTACTTGAAACTCTACACGGAGCTAAAAAAGAACAAATTAACAAGAAAGTATTGGCTTTTAGAGAAGGCATGGACACAATGCCACTAAGTGATTTAGCTAAACCAACATCCGTTAAAAAGGTTAAAAGACACATAATCAAAAAAGAACCAGGACAAATATTTTCAGGAATTCAAAAAGCAGTCTTTACTAAAAAAGTTAAAGGGGGACCTGATAAAGAAACACAAGCAGGAGCTCCAGCACCGGTTAAGGGAGCTATTTTTTACAATGATTTACTTGACTTTAAAAAACTTGGAGGTAAACATACACAAATAGTAGAAGGAGATAAAGTTAAATGGGTTTATTTAAAACAAAATCCTTACAAAATAGAAACTTTATCATTTTTAGACTATGATTTACCCGAAGAAATTGAAGAATTTTTATTAAAATATGTGGATAGGCCAAGAGCTTTTGATACGATATTAAAGAACAAGTTAGAGTCGTTTTATGAAGACCTAAATTGGGGGGGCTTGAACTTAAATCCAACTGTAGAACAATTTTTTAAATTTATATGATATCAAGAAGTTTATTATCTAACACCATTTCAAAATACCATTTAAATGGTTTAGTTGAAAAAGTTATATGGAAAGTAAAGGATAACCTCCTACACATTGCTTTTAGAAACGAAGCAGGAAATATAACAGGAGAAGTCAAAGTCCCATGTAAAATGATAAATGGAGATTTTAATATCTATGATACTTCTCGACTTAACAAGCTTTTAAATATATTAGAAGGTACGATATTAGTGGATGTTGTAAATAATGCAAGTAACGTTCCTACGGTATTTAAAATAGCAGATTCCAAAATGGATGTGCATTATAATTTAGCATCCCCAGGTTTGTTAGTTGGATTTTGGTTTGACAGTTCAGCAGTAGAAGATCAAATACCTCAATATGACGTTACAGCTGATTTAAACGAAGAAGATTTAAGATTATTTTTAAAGTCTGTTGGAGCTTTAGGAAGTGAAGTTTTAGATTTTCAAATATCAACTAGAGAAGAACTTAATGGGGAAGAAATTGTATTTTCATTAGGAACTGATTTTACAAACAGAGTTAGTTTTGGAGTTTCTTGTAATGTTGTAAACCCAGTAACAGATACTCTAACATTTGAAATTGAATCATTTAAAGAAGCATTTCAAGCAAATAAATCATTAAAATCAGGAAAATTAAGTTTCTCAAATAAAGGAATTATAAAATTAGAATTCACAGAAGAAGTAGGAGAAGATGAAGAAATAAAAATAGTATATTATATAGCGAAAAAACAATAAATATGGCAGGAAAAGGAAGACCGAAAGGCGTAAGTTACAAAAGATGTTTAATTAAAGATGAAAGATTATATCCATTCGAAATTCATGTGGATGACTCAACTCATTGTTATACATTATATGATGCAAAAAAGGAAAGTAATGTAGGATATTATACACAACTACCTTATGCATTGAAGAAAATTATTAGAGAGTTAAGAGTTCCTAAAGATGGATCTACATATACTTTAAAAGAGTATTTAGCAGAAATGAGAATGTTAAATGATGAGATGAAACAATTATTTTATCTTGATTATGAGAAATTCACTAAAGCTGAATTTTTAGAAGAAATAGGAGAAGAAAAAGGAACAGATGTTAAATATTATATAAGAAAAGTATCAAAATAAAATTATGAAAGAATCACCAATCAATCCTCTAGGAGACCGAGTTGTAATACAGGTTATAGAGGAAACAGAGCAAATGTATGGGAATATTATTATTCCTGATATGGGAAGTGAAAAACCTGTAATGGGAGAAGTATTGGCTGTAGGGCCTGGAAGATTTTCCCCTGAAGGAAAGGTAGTAAAACCCGAAAAACAATTAACAGTAGGAATTAAAGTTTTAGTTCCTTCATTTGGAGCACAGAAAGTATCACTAAATAACGAAGAATATATAATTGCAAGTGCAAACGATATTTTAGGAATTATAAAATCAGAAGAAAATGAGTAAACAAATAGAATTTGGAAGCGAAGCAAGAGCTAAACTTGTAGCAGGAATAGATAAATTAGCTGACGCAGTAGTAGCTACAATGGGACCTAGTGGTCGAAATGTAGTATTTGGAGATCCTATGAAGGGAATTAGAAGTACTAAAGATGGTGTTTCAGTAGCAAAGGAAATTAAATTAGAAGATGCTGTTGAAGATTTAGGAGCTCAAATGGTAAAACAAGCAGCCATTAAAACTGCAGACATTGCAGGAGACGGAACAACTACTTCAACTCTAATTGCAAGAGAATTAATTAAAGAAGGCGTTAAAGGACTTGACAAAGGTAGAAACTCAGTTCAAATTAAAAGAGGAATTGACAAAGCTGTAAGTGAAGTAATTGAAAACGTTAAAAACAATATATCTGAAAAAATAACCTCAGAAGATCAATTAAAACAAATTGCATCTATATCAGCAAACAATGATATTGAAATAGGAAACCTAATTGCCGCTGCTTTTGACAAAGTAGGTAAAGAAGGTGTAGTATCTATTGAGGAAAGTAAAACACACGAAACAACATTAGAGGTTGTCGAGGGCTTACAGTTTGATAGAGGTTACAAATCCCCCTACTTTGTAACTGACAATAATTCAATGCAAGCAAATCTCGACAACCCAGATATTCTTTTATACGATGGGAGAATTACCAATGTTAAAGACATGGTAAAAATATTAGAAGGTTGTAGTACACAAAATAAATCACTAGTAGTAATTGCAGAAGACATTGACAGTGAAGCACTAGCAGTTATGATTGTAAATAAAATGAGAGGTACTTTAAAATGTTGTGCTATAAAAGCACCCGATTTTGGAGATAGAAGAACTCACATTTTAGAAGACATAGCTGTACTTACTGGAGCGACTGTAATTTCACCACAAAAAGGACATAGATTAGATAAAGCTACTCACGAAATGTTAGGTAAAGCTAGAGGTGTAACAGTTACCAAAGACAAAACAACCATTGTAGATGGGGAAGGTTCAGAAGAATCTATCAACGCAAGATTAGATGAAATAAAAAGTCAAATCGAACGATCAGAAACACCATTTGCAACTGAAAAACTCCAAGAAAGATTAGGAAAAATGGCAGGTGGAGTAGCTGTAATTAATGTAGGTGGACACACTGAAACAGAGATGAGAGAGAAAAAAGACAGAGTAGAAGATGCTATGCATGCTACAAGAGCAGCCATAGATGAGGGAGTTGTTCCAGGAGGAGGTATTGCCTTACTGTATGGTAGAACATCTATCAACTACAATGGAGAAGGTGAAGATTTTAATTTTGGTAAAGAAATTGTTTACAAAGCACTATCAAAACCATTCACACAAATTTTAACCAATTCAGGAATAGAATCCAGTGAAGCTAATTTTTTAGGATATAATTTAAAAAATAACACTAAAGGTGATGTTTGGGTAGGATATAATGTTGAAACACAAGAAGAAATCAACATGAAAGAAAAAGGAGTCATAGATCCATTTAAAGTAACTAGAATTGCTTTAGAAAACGCAGCAAGTGTAGCAGGAACAATTTTATTAACTGAAGCAGCTATAATTGACACTCCAAAAGAAAAAGACAGCAATGAAGATATGGCTGCACAAATGTCACAAATGGGAATGATGTAAGAATGGAATTATTCGTTGAAAAATATAGACCCCAAGCTTTAGATGCATTTGTAGGAAATGAATCTTTAAAAGATACAATAGGTAAATACTTAGAAGAGGGAAATATCCAAAACCTGCTGTTTTTTGGTTCAGCAGGATGTGGAAAAACCTCTTTAGCTAAATTGATTACAAGTCAATTAAAAGCAGATGTATTATACCTAAACTCCAGCGATGAGAGAGGCATAGATGCAATCCGTGAAAAGATTGTACCCTTTGCCTCTTCAATGGGGCTAGGAGGAACTAAAATTGTAATTTTAGATGAAGCAGATTATCTAACACCACAAGCTCAAGCTTCCTTGAGAAATACTATAGAAGCTTTTCACCAGAATTGTAGATTTATTTTAACGTGTAATTATATTAACAGAATAATAGACCCTTTACAATCTAGATGTAAAATGTTTAATGTTATTCCTCCTTCTAAATCAGAAGTAGCCCATCACCTTAAAGGTATTCTCAATACAGAAGAAATAAAACATAATATAAATGACCTAGCCAAAGTAGTAAAGCAATACTACCCCGACCTCCGTAAAATGTTAAATTCCCTCCAAGGAAATATCCATAAGGGGGAATTAAACATTGAGGGGGATAAGGAAAATTCAGATAAGATAAAAGAACTAGTAGATATTTTAATAAGTGGAGGAAACCCAACACAATTAAGAACTGCATTAGTTACTTTAGGAGCAAAGGAATTCGATTCAGTATTCAGATCTATTTATGATAAAATAGATGAGTTTAAGAATCCTGCCGAAGCTATTCTTATAATTAGCAAATATCAATATGAATATGGTTTTGCTTTAGATAAAGAAATTTGTATAATGGCTATGTTAATACAATTAAAAGAAACAACTAAAAAACAATTAATATGAACCCAAACGAACAACCAGAGTTTAACTTAGACTTTAGTCAAACAGAAGAATATGTTTGTCCAGAGTGTGGGCATAAACATTTTACTCAAGTATTTAAAATGAGAAAATTATCAGCCATGTTAGCTCCTACTGGAAATGAAAGTTATATTCCTGTTCCTGTGTATGCCTGTGCTAATTGTCACACTGTACCAGAGCCATTTTTACCACCAGAAAGTAAATAATTGAATCCGTTTGACCATATTAAAAATCTCCACACTAAGAAGTGTAAGTGGGAAGATTTAAACGATGAAGATAAAAAATCATTTAATGTTTACATCGTTAATAAAGGACTCTCTATGAATCCTAACTATTTGGACATTGTAAATACAGTCCAAATATACATGGATAGTCCGGAAATTATTTATAAATTTTACTACTATAGTTTACCCTCAAAATTTAAATTCTATAAATGGATAAAGGGTAAAAAAGACCAAAGTAAAGATTTACTACAAAAACTTGCAGAGTATTACAAAATTTCTCAAAGAGAAGCGCAAGATTATTTGGAGGTTTTAGATAAGGATTGTATATTGAACATATTATCCGAATTTGGATTAAATAAAAAAGAAACTAAAAAATTAATGAAATGAGTAAAAATCCTTTAGGAATATCAAAAGAAGACCAAGAAATAGTAAATAGTATTGAAAAACAATACCCTGACCTTACTAAAGAATATAAAAAAATTATGTTAGAACAATATATTTTGTTTTGTAAAAAACATTCAAACTATGGTTGTCAAAACATAACTTTAGGAACCAACCTTGAAACAGAAGAGGATATCCAATTATCCCTAACTGGATTAACAATTAGACTTTTAGACAAAATAAATAGACTAAAGACTATGGTTTTAAAAGGAAAAAAAGACACTGTTGGAGAGTCCATCAAAGATACATTTCAAGATATGTCAGTATATGGAATTATCGCTCAAATCGTTCAAGAAGGAAAATTTAAAAAATGAATATAGTAGAACAAGTAAAATCCGTAGATGCCCCCCAAGTAGATTATTCTAAATATAAAGTTGTAAGTTACTCCCAATATCAAAATTGGGCTCAATGTCCTCACAAATGGAGACTACAATACATAGATAAACACAAAACTCCGCAAAACATACATTTTACTTTTGGGACTTCTTTACACGAAGCCGTTCAAGAGTATCTCGAAAGAATGTACAACAAACCTGAACTTTTAGAGGGATTTGATATGCAAGCATTTTTCTTAAAAACCTTCACTGAACTTTATCAAGAAAAGGTTAAATTAGAGGAAAAACACCATTCAACTCCTGAAGAACTTAAGGAATTTGCAAACGATGGTTTAAATATAATTGATTTTTTCCTAGACTATAAAGACAAATACTACCAACCCCACTATAAATTACTGGGTATAGAAATGCCTTTACTTCACATTCCTCACCCTAAATTTCCAGAGGTAAGATTTTTTGGAAAGTTAGATGTTGTTTTATATGACCCCGAAGCTGAAGTAGTAATAATAGACGATATAAAAACGTCTACGATGGGTTGGAATAAATATCAAAAAGCAGACAAAATTAAAACAGCACAACTACCATTATACAAAAGATATTTCCAAGAGGTGTATGGTATTCCTGTAAAACACATAGATGTAAGATACACAATTGTTAAAAGAAAAGTCAACGAAAATGCCGAATACCCCGCAATGAGATCTAGGATTCAAGCATTTTCACCAGCTTCTGGAACACCTACGTTATCTAAGTTGGAATTTCATCTAAAGGAATTCATAGAGGATTGCTTTGTGGAAGGCACCGATATTTATCAACAGAAGGAATACATTAAAAACGCTAGTACTAAAAATTGTAAATGGTGTACTTTTAAGGACAAACCCGATCTTTGCGATAGGAATAAAAAGAAAAAATAAAAATGTCACATAAAGTTTTCATACGACACACATATATCTATAAGTGCAGTAATAATAAATGTGGTGAAGAATGGAAAATAAATGAAGCTTCTAATATAGAAAAACTTAGATGTCCCCATTGTGGTGAACATGATACTGTTGAATATGTAATGACTGACCAGAGAACAAAGTTCAATAGAAAATGGAATTAAAAAAATAAAATGAAAAAATCACAACTAAGACAAATCATCAAAGAGGAAATCTCTAATGTATTAAATGAAACAACTGAAAATGAAATTGCTTCAAGGGTAAGAAAATTAGGAAAAGAAGCAGGAATTTCTAGTGATAATATTGAGAGATATGTAGATGATCTTAAATCATTTTTTGAACCCGATGCTTATGAAAATATAACTGATAAAGAGTTACTTAAAGATTTAAAAAAATATATAAAAAATATGTAGACTGATTCATATCCAGTCGATTTAAAAAAATAAAATGAAAAAATCTCAATTAAGACAAATCATCAAGGAGGAAATCTCAAAGGTATTAAATGGAGGAGAAATTACTCCCAAAAGCGTAGTGTCTAAATTAATATTTAAATATAATGCAAAGAGTGAGATTGATCTTATAAAACAATTATCAGACCAATATAATTACCCTATTGAAAACGTTTGGAGCACTGAAGGTAATCCGGTGCCGAACTGGTGGGAACAACCTATTTCGAAGGATGTTTGGGGGGCGAATGTATTACCCTTTATTGGATTACTCATTGGGGCTTTTCCACCACCATCAAACAGTGGTGTACCTCCCTTAGAATATGTGGTTAACTCTATAAGAATGGGGACTCCCGAGGATTTATCAACTAAATAAGATAAAATGAAAAAATCTCAATTAAAGGAAATTATCAGAGCTGAGTTAAATAGAATTCTTAAAGAAGCTAAGATATCATGCCCCGCGGCAACCCAAAATTTAGAGCTAAATACCAAAAATAGAGATGCTTCAATTAAAGCAGAATATATTAAATATGGTCCTTTAAATGTAGATGAACCAGGAGACTACTGGGTAGACTTAGCTGAATATTGGGATACAACAGAAAAAGCAGCTAAAAAAACACTTTGCGGAAATTGTGTAGCATTTGACATTTCACCTAGAATGGAAAAATGTATGCCAGGTGAAGTATCTGATAAAGGGGATTTTGATGAAATATCACAAGAATTATTCGATTCAGATTATGAATCTCTAGATTCAGATGAACAAGCTGAAGTTTTAGCCAATAGTGATAAATTAGGTTACTGTTGGATGCACAATTTTAAATG
>CERI01018807.1_pt1 | contig 13106 bp, 12 predicted proteins | sample 350261 | NCBI WGS metagenome assembly CERI01 (sample SAMEA2620979, study PRJEB7988) | marine metagenome | isolation source: saline water (ENVO:00002010), including
CTGATCAGAATCTAAAAAATTCTCAATATCTTTAGGTGCCAAAGAGGGATCGACGGGGCGAATTGCCTCATGGGCTTCTTGTGTATTTTTAGATTTTTGTTGGTAATTAATTTGCTTTTCTGGTAAATATTTATCTCCATAGCTAGATTTAATATAATTTCTAGCCTTAGCAATAGCTTCTGGATCAACATAGACTCCATCTGTTCTCATATAGGTAATTAAACCTTGGTCTTCCCCATTGATTGCCACACCCTCATATAGTTTTTGAGCAACCTGCATGGTTCTTTTAGTAGAAAAACCTAATTTTCGTGATGCTTCTTGTTGCAAAGAAGAGGTTATAAAAGGTGGGTATGGTCTTCTTCTTGTATTTTTACGAATGATGGACTCAACCTTATAATCCTTATTAATAAGACTATCGGCGATTTTTAAAGCTGTTTTTTTATTTTCAATAAAGAATTTATCTAATTTTTTATCACCTATGTGAGTTAAGACAGCTAAAAAACTTTCTTTTTCCTTACCTAAGTCAACTTTAATATCCCAATATTCTTGAGATTTAAATAATTCAATTTCAGTCTCACGATCACAAATAACACGAAGAGCAACAGATTGTACACGGCCAGCAGAGCGGCTACCAGGTATCTTGCGCCACAGAACAGGTGATAAAGTAAAACCAAAAAGATAATCCAAAGCCCTTCTGGCCTGCTGAGCATTGACTAAGTCATTATCAATATTACGAGGATTTTTAATGGCCTCCAAAATAGATTTTTTAGTAATGGTATTAAAAACAACCCTTTGAATTTCAGTAGTTTTTTTAAGAGCTTTTTTCTCTCTAAGAACTTCCAAAACATGCCAAGCAATTGACTCACCTTCACGGTCAGGATCTGGAGCTAGAATAATTTTTTCACAATGTTTGGCAATTTTAGCAATTTGGCTAACGTGTTTTTTAGCAGAATCAGAAATTTGATAATTCATAGCAAAATTCTGCTCCGGATCAACAGAACCATTTTTACTGGGTAAATCTCTAACGTGACCAAAGGATGCTAATACTGTATAATCTGCACCAAGATATTTACCAATTGTTTTTGCTTTTGCTGGAGATTCTACAATAAGTAAGTTTTTCATATTAATTAGTAATATTTGATTCTAATTATTTGGATAATTTTCTATTTATAACCTCCTCTAATACACTCCAACCTGAATAACCATCAACAACCTCACCATTAATAATAAAAGTAGGTGTTGATTTTATGTTTATAGATTCACTAGATTCCTTAGCCTTGATAACTACAGATTGCTTTAAATCTTTGTTATCTATACAAATATTTAGCTCCTTTCTGGACAAGCCGTATATTGCAGATATTTCAGCTAGTTTGGAAATAAATTTAGGAGAAAAAGCCCACTTCTCTTGGTTTTTAAAAAGAGTTTTAATAAAATCATGATATTTATAACTTTGTTTAACCTTATTATAATAACATTTAGCAGCAACAGCACCCGCAAGAGCTGGGCCATTTAAGGGAAAATCACGGTAAACAAAAGCAACCTGCCCTCTATCAATATAAGATTTTAAATTTGAAAAACCACTCATATAAAATTCGGCGCAATGAGGGCATGACAATGAAGCATACTCAATTACCTTAACAGGCGCGTCTTTTTTCCCTAAAATATGATCATCATCCATAATGCCAATAAACTTATTATTCTTATCTAAAATAATGTTATTGGTATTCACTTTTTCTACAGTACTGTTATTCTTACCTTCTTCATCTATTTTTATTTTATTATTTACAATAAAAAATGTTACAGCAACGATTATTAACAATGCTGCTACAACTATAATAATTAAATTATTCTTATTTTTTTTCATAAAACATAATTAGATTTTATATACTTAGTAATGATATTTGCTAATATAAAATTAGATTGTTATTACCTTTTTAATTTATATTATTTATTATTGATAATAACTGTAACAAAACTATTATATTATCTCTTTTAAAGAGTGTAACTAAAATTTTACAAATACCCTTTTAAATATTCAATAATCTAGGATTTAAAATTAATTTACAACCAAATTTATGTTAAAACTGCCAATTTCAATTTTTATAATAACCAAAAATGAAGAAGATAGGATTGAAAATATTATTAAAAAAGCACAGGAAATAACTGATGATATATTAATTATCGACTCTGGTAGCTCTGATAATACAGTGCAATTATCAAAAGAACTTGGGGCAAAAACATTATTTAACGAATGGCAAGGATACGGGCAACAAAAAATATTTGGTGAAAGTAAGTGCAAAAATAAATGGATTTTAAATATTGACGCTGATGAAGAAATAACAGAAGATCTATCTCACGAAATCAAAGAAATATTTATCAATAAGAAACACCAAAATTACATAGGGTTCAAAGTAAGAATAGTTAATAAATTTTTTGGTGAAACAAAACCAAAAAAACTAGCATATTATTATAACCAACTAAGGCTTTATAACTCAGATTTTGCAGGATTTAGAAACAGTTCAATTCATGATTCTGTTGTACCAAAAGATAATAATAGCGGCAAAATTGGGCAATTAAATAATATTATAGAACATAAATCATTTAAATCTATTTCCCATTGGATTAGTAAGATTAATTATTATTCAGAATTACAATCTATAGACAATCTAAAAAAGAATAAATGTCCTAGTCATTTAAAAATTATTTTAGGCATTATTATATCATTTTTTAAAGCATATATAATTAGAAGATATTTTATTTATGGCTTTAATGGTATTTACTATAGTGCAATCTTTAGCTTTTCTCGTTTTTTAAAATCAGTCAAAATTAGAGAAAAATTTAATAAACTATAAAAAATTTATTTTTCATCTTGTATATTACAGTTATAATATATATTCTTTCGAAATAAACGATTGGTGGCATTTTGCTACCCTTAATTACAGTAATTAAATTTAATAAAAAAATAATGGAATTAGAAGCTTTAAAATTTATAGGTATTGGTTTATGTTCATTTGGTATGATGGGTGCCGCCCTCGCTGTTGGTAATATCTTTTCTAACTTTTTCAATGCCATATCTCGTAATCCTTCTGCCGCTCCAAAAATAGAAAAATATGTATTTATAGCAGCCGGTTTAGCAGAAGCTATGGGTATATTTGCATTCTTAGTAGTTTTAATGCTTCTTTTCTTATAAATGCCGCAATTTGATATATCTTATTTTTCATCTCAGATATTTTGGCTATTAGTATGTTTTGCCACTATTTATTTTTTAGCAAAAAAAATATTTATGCCCAGAATAACAAGCATTTTAGTTAATAGATCCAACAGAATAGATCAATTAAATCTTGAGGTTGAAAAATTAAACATTGAACTATCAGAAATAAATCATAAGATAGAATTGGTAAGGGGTGAATCTATGAACCAATATTCTAAAATTATTTCTGAGGCAAAGTTGAGATCAAGTAATGTTAGGTCAGAATTTATTAGAAAGAATCAAATTAAAATATCTAACTTACAGAGTAACTCTGACTTGTTAATGCAAGATATTTTAACAAATTACTCTAATGACTCCACAACCGCTGTTGACGATTTAGTAAAAAAAATATCAGATAGATTAATATCAAAAAAAATTAATTAAATTATGGATATATTTTTAGAGCCAAAATTTTGGTTATCAATTTCCTTTATTATTTTTTTAGTTATTGCCATAAAGTTTACTTGGCCTTTAATTTTATCTAAAATAGATTCTAAATTGAAAGAAATTCTTGATTCTGTTATGTTGGCTGAAAAGTCTTTAAAAGAATCTAAAAAACTATTAATTGATGCTGAAAAATTATATAAAAATGCCATCAAGTCTTCAGAAAATCTAATCTCTGATGCCGATAAGGAGGCGCAAGCACTTATGACTAGGTCGCAAAAAATGGTTCAGCAAGAAATGGAAAAGAAAATAATAGCTGTAAATAATAGAATTAAAAAAGAAGAGGAAAAATTAATCAGGGATTTAAAAAGTAAAATTATTACCTCTGCTGTCAGTGCTATAGAGGGTGATAATTTAAAATTAAAAGGAGATATAGAAGATGAATTGGTAATAGATTCTATCGACAATATATCTGCTAAAGTTCATTAATAAAATTAATAAAAGATGGTACAAAAAAATATACATCCAGCACAACATAAAGTTAATGTTAAGCTAACCAATGGGAAAACGATAGAAATTTTAACTAATTGGGGTAAGGAAGGAGACTCTCTTACGCTTGATACTGATCCATTTAAACATGTCGCCTGGAGAGAAGATAAAACTGTAAAAATTGAGTCAACTGGTGAGAAAAATAAAAAATTCTCAAATTTCGATTCTTTTTTCTAGGATTTTCTAAAAGTTACTTCTTTTCATTATATATTATTTTCATGAATTAATTGATACTATATCATGTAATTTATGGAAATAATACTTTTACTATCTTTGAGTTTTATAACTCACCCTTCCCAAAATTTGATGTTTGTAATTTATAAATATTTTTTTTGAGTAGCAAGTAGTATATCTCTAGCAACGGGTGCTGCATTTGTCGAACCAAATCCTACATTTTCGATTACAACAGATATAGCAAATCTTGGCTGCTGCACTGGTGCAAAGGCAGTAAATATTGCATGATCTTTTTTGGTGCTATTACCTGCTTTAGACTTAGAAACAACTTGTGAAGTGCCGGTTTTTCCTGCCATTTGAAATTTTTTATCTCTAATTCTTTGATAATATGCTGTACCACCTTTTTCATTAACAACTTTTGACATTGAATTTTGTAAGAACTGAATCGAGTTTTTATTTGCTATAGCAAACTCAGGCAATCGTAGATTGGAATTAAGAATATTGACATCTTTAATAATAGTTGGCACCACCTCTTTACCATTATTAGCTATTCTTGCTGTTGCAATTGCAATTTGGAGTGGTGTTGCTAGCACATATCCTTGACCAATTACTGAATTAATATTATCGCCTCCAACCCAATTTTTGTTATATCTTTTCTTTTTCCATTCTGGCGTGGGAATAACCCCCTTACTTGAAGAGCCAATATGTAAATCAAAATAACTACCATAACCAAATTTTTGTGCAATTTGATTAATCTTATTAAATCCGATTTCTTGTACTATTTTATAAAAATAAATATTACAAGAATGTTTTATGGCCTCTTCTAAATCTATCTTACCATGACCCTTTTCTTTCCAACAGTGAAATATTCTATTACCCACCCTGAGAGAGCCGTTACAATTAATTTTTTCTTTAGTGTTAAAATTGTGTTCAAGAGCGGCAAGCGATGCCATCAATTTAAAAGTTGACGCTGGTGGATATAGAGCAGAAATTGGTCTGTTATTTAATGGTTTTTTGATGTTATTTTTTAATTGATTCCACTCTGTATCTAATATTCCAGTTGAGAGTAAATTAGAATCAAATGATGGACTTGATATATAAGACAATATTTCTCCATTATGTATATCCATTAATACTAATGAAGCTTTTTTATCTTTTAACATATTATATGATTTGGTCTGCAATTCATTATCAATAGTCAAATAAATATCTTCTCCCTTTGAGTTTTTATTATGATTTAAGGTTCTAATTGGAATGCTGTGTGCGTTTACTTCTAAATATCTTACTCCATATTTACCTCGTAAATTATCATCAAATTTTTTCTCTATACCTCTAATTCCAATACGAAAATCAGGATGACTGTATATCCTTTTATTTGTTTTAGAAATATTTTTTTTTAAAGGGGAGGAAACATACCCAATAATATGGGCATTTTGTTGTGGGAAGAGATAATTCCTACTGATTCCAACCTCAATTGCAGTATCTGTTAACTTATATTTATTTACTTCTAAACGTGCTAAATCGTCCCATTTGATATTTTCCATTAATGTAATTGCACCAAGATATGAGTTATTTTTTTTAATTTTATTTGAAATAGCTTCAACCTGTATTTTACTTAATTGTAAAATATTCTTTATTGTACTAACTACTTTTTTTGTTCTTCCAGCATTTCTAGGATAAAAAATTAATTTATAATTTTTGTTATTAATTGTGAGTGCATTATTATGACGGTCATAGATATCACCCCTTGGAGAAGGGTGTATAGTTGGTTTAATTCTGTTTTTATCTGATCTAATAGAATATTCTTTATTTTTAAATAGTTGTAAATATGTTAAACGCGTTACTATAGTACCAAATAATGTCAGTTTAAATATTCCTAAAAATAAAATTCTTCTGTTAAATAATTTATTTTTTTTAAAATCTTTTATTTTCAATTTCTAACTTTTCAATTTAAAATATAACAATATTACTATTTTTTCTTAAATCAGATATATATGATCTAATAGCAATTGATAATTTTCTTTTAAATATAATATCTTCAATTTTCTGTAAATTATCAATATCAATATTTGGTATTTCCTTTTTATCTATTATTTTAAAAATATAATATGATCCATTTAATTCGGTAGGTTTAGATATTTCGCCCTTACTTAAATTTATAATAGATTGATATAATTTTACATTTAATTCTCCTTCTTTTATCCAACCAACTTCTTCACTAGATATATAATCATGTAAATCAGAGAATTCTCTGGATAATTTTCTAAAATCTTTACCGCCTTGCAATTCAACAAATAATGTTTGAGCTATTTTCCAAGAATCGTCACTCTTTTCTATATAAATTTCTAAAATTTTAAATGACTCGATAGTATTTTTAATATCATTAATTTCTAATACTTCATTAATATCAGAATTTGTAACTTGAATTTTTGACGATATATTTTTTTCTACTAATTTATTAAAAAGAATTTTATTTTTAATTTGTTCGCGATAACTATCGTATGATATATTTTCTTTCTGCATAGTTTCTTGAAAATTGATTAAATTTCCATGATTATTTATAATAATTTGGTCAATATTTTGATCTAAATTATTATCTTGATCTAAATGTTGTTGGTTAATATCAATAATTTGTAATTTCTCTTCAATTATTTGTTGTAGTAATTTATCACGAATTATTTTCTTTTGAAGTTTAGATGTAATATCTATTTTAGATAGAAATTTACTTAATTTATAGCGCTCATTAAGATCAATATTGGTGATGACTTGATTGTTAACTTTAGCAATAATTTTAATTTTATCTGATGCAGATAGATTATTGACAAACACAATCAAAAATGACAATATATATAGGATATTTCTAATCATTTGGTATATTAGTTTTACTTTGTAAAATTTATATTAATTTTAGAATTATTTAATGACAATAATAACATACAATAATAATAATAAATGCAATTTTTTATAGATACAGCAAATATAGAAGAAATTAAGGAACTATCAAATTCTGGTTTAGTTGATGGAGTTACAACTAACCCATCATTAATTGCTAAAGAAAATGGTAATTTTTTCGAAATTTTGCAAGAAATTACAAAAATAACTAATGGACCAGTAAGTGCTGAGGTAGTTGCAACTGAGTCTAGTAATATGATCAAGGAGGGGCTGAAATTAGCCAAAATTGCAGATAATATTTGCATTAAATTACCATTAACAATGGAGGGTTTAAAAGCTTGCAAATATTTTTCTAATGAAAATATTGCCACTAATGTTACCCTTTGTTTTTCCTCATCACAAGCAATATTAGCTGCTAAGGCTGGAGCTACTTACGTCTCTCCTTTTCTTGGAAGGTTAGATGACATTTCATTTAATGGGTTAAATTTGATTTCTGACATAAGAGAAATTTATGATAATTACCCGGAATTTGAAACGGAAATATTAGCAGCTTCAATTAGAAACCCTATTCATTTAACTGAATCAGCAAAAATTGGTGCTGATGTAGCAACAATTCCAGGAAAAGTATTTAAACAACTAGTTTCCCACCCTTTGACCGATAAGGGTTTGGATATTTTTGATTCTGATTGGAAAAAAACTAAACAGAGCATTATATAATATCAATTTATTCCTTATATAGATGATATATAATATAACTTTTAGGGGAAAAATCATTACAAAATATAGAAAAATATATTCTCAATGATAGTTTGGGCTTTAACCGATGATCGCGCTGGGAACAATTCTCAAACTATTGGTTTAGCCCAAACATTATCCAATAAATATAAAATTAAAGAAGTTTCTTATAGTAAATTAGCAAATTTACCTAATTTCTTTCCATTTTGCAGTATTAATAATAATCTAAAACAGGAATTAATTACCAAAAAATCACCCGATATTATAATTTCCTGCGGTAGAAAATTAGCTAAAATTGCAATCTTGCTCAAAAAATATCATAAAAACAGCCTTTTGGTACAAATTATGCATCCGAATATTAATTTCAATAAATTTGATATTATTATTTTACCAAATCATGATAAAAATTATAAAAATTTAAATATCATTAGGAGTTTTGGATCTTTAACCAAAATTAATTATGATAAATTGGAGTCAGAATATATTAAATTTAACTACTTATTAAAAAATATTAAAGCTCCTAAAATTGCTCTTTTATTGGGTGGCTCTTCCAAAAAACATAAATTTACTCTTAAAGTTGCCATAAAATTAAGAAAAATCTGTCAAGATGTTGTTAATAATATGAAAGGAAATTTAATGATACTAGACAGCAGAAGAACTGATGGCTTCATATTAGAAGAATTTAAAAATAATCTAGAATGTAATTGTAAATTTTTTAACTATGATCAGAAAAAACCAAATCCTTATTTAGCCATTTTAAAAGATAGTGATTATATAATTGTTACTGGCGATTCAATATCTATGTGTTCTGAAATTGCTAGCTTAGATAAACCAATTTATATTTTTTCAGAAAATATATTTTGTTCAAGCAAGCATTTAAAATTTCACCAAGACTTATTTAATAATAATTATGCTAAAAAATTAGATAATAATATTAAAATATTAGATAATTATTCTAGAAATATATTGGATGAAACGAATAGAATTGCTAAATTAATTAAATTACAATATGAAGAAAAAATTAATCATAATTAATGAACAAGATCAAAATCCAATTAACAAAATAAAGGGTTTTTTAAAAAAAATATTTTTTATATCTTTATCTATTGTAATTACAGTGACATTAATTTATGTTGCAATTGTCATTTCAGTTTTCATTATTGGATTTTTATTATTTTTTGGTCTTGTTGCCTACATATATTTGAAGTTTAAAGCAAAAGGTTAGTGTTAATTTTATAATTAAATATGAAACAGGTTAGATCCTATAGAATTATTAATCGTCGTCAAACTAAAGAAATTGCAGTTGGTAATGTTAAAATTGGTGCCAGTCATCCGATTTTGGTACAATCAATGACCAACACACTAACAACTGATATACAGGCTACAATTAGACAAGTTAATGAGTGTGTTGAAGCAGGAGCAGAATTAATGCGCATTTCAGTGCCCGATAAGGAATCATCAGCAGCTTTAGAAAAAATTATTCCTCATTGTCCTGTGCCAATTATTGCTGATATTCATTTTCACTATCGCAGAGCAATTGAAGCTGCCAAGGCTGGAGCCAAATGTTTGAGAATTAATCCAGGAAATATTGGTTCTGATGAAAAAGTAAAAGAGGTTATAAAAGCAGCAAAAGATTATGGCTGCTCCATTAGAATTGGTGTCAATGCAGGTTCATTGGAACCCGAATTACTTGATAAATATCAAACTCCTTGTCCCCAAGCTCTAGTTGATTCAGCTCAAAGGCATATTAAAGTTTTAGAAGATAATGATTTTTTTGAAATTAAAATTAGCGTTAAGGCTTCCGATATATTTCTTGCTATTCGTAGCTATGAAGATTTAGCGAAAGAGTGTGATTATCCTTTCCATATTGGGATTACTGAGTCTGGTAGCTTGACATCTGGTACGGTTAAATCTTCAATTGGTCTGGGATATCTTTTAATGAATGGCATTGGAGACACTATGCGCGTTTCTTTATCAGCTGACCCAGTAGAAGAAATAAAGATTGCGTATGAAATGCTAAAATCTTTGGGCATTAGGTCAAGAGGTGTGGATTTAGTTTCTTGCCCATCATGTGCTCGTCAAGCTTTTAACGTAATTAATGTGGTAGCCGAGGTTGAAAAAAGAACTTCTCACATTAAAAACCCTATTGAGGTTTCTATTTTAGGTTGTGTTGTTAACGGTCTTGGTGAAGCTGCTCATACCAAAATTGGTATTACTGGTGGTAATAATGATCGTCATAATGTTTATATTGATGGTAAGCCATCACATAAGGTTAAGACTAGTGATCTAACCGATCATATTGTAGAATTGGTTGAAAAATATAGCTAATGGCTCAAAATAATATAGATAACTTTGTATCATTAATAAATTTTATATTAGATAAAAATAAATTATCTAGGCCTCAATTAGTGCATTTTGTAAAAAAAAAGGCAGATGAAATGCAAAATATTGACCAGCTATCAAATGCAGAATATTCATCCCTATCTCAAGAATTAATTTTTTCATCAACTATTGATAAAGAATTATTACAAATAATAACATGTAAATCTTCACCATTAATGGTTGCAATACTAGTTGGTAATTCAGATATGATAGAATTATTACTTCAAAATGGCGCAAATATTGAATATAAGGATAAATATAACAGATCAATATTATCATATTTATCAAAAAACACCGACATAGAACTTATTAAATCCTTAATTTTAGATTATAAAATACAGGATGATTCAGTTTCAAAATATGGTACAGATTCTTTGTTAGAAGCATATGATAAAGATAATTTAGAAGTTTTTAGTATATTAATTAGTAGTTTATCAAAGGAATATAAAGAACAAAGATTAAAAACTTTTGTAATGGTTGGTGACCTTGGACTTGTATCAACCTCTTTGCGATGTACTTCAGATAATAAAGATCTACAAAACAAAATATGTCATATAGCTACTGCTTATGATGATTCTTTGGAAAAAAATTTACGTTTAATTAATATACAATATCGCACTCCAGAAACATCAGATATTGTAGTTAATGACAGAATCAAAAATTTTTTAGAATTAATTAAATCTATAAGGGGCAATAAAGATATTGACTCTATCATTACTAAAATAAAATCAGATGAAGGGTTTACATATGGCGCTACTCAAGAAGATATTTATCAATATTTAACACAAGATCTAGAAGATTCTACAGATCCGGTTCTACTAAATGATGTGGCGCGATGTTTATCATACAGGTATCACCCCATGATTGTAGCAGTAGAATGTAGTGATACTGACACCATTTCTAAATTATTTTCTGAATTAGGAATGAAAATGGAATGTGTTTCTAATTTTAACCATCCTATAACAATTGCCTGTAATAATGAAGATTTATCAGTTATAGAAAAAATATATGAACATGATAAACAATATATATTAGACCACGCTATTTCTTCTTTGGATATTGTAGTTAAGAATGAATGTTACGAAATAACTAACTATTTTTTAAGCAATTCAGATATTGTTTCTAGGGTTTTACAAGAAGATAGAGATTTTATTTACGGTATTATACAAAAATTCGCCGAAGAAGATAAAGTTGACTTTATTAAGAAAATAATGAGGGCTGATAATTTATTTGAACAAGATTTTATTATAGACATATTTCTTACAGCTATATCTGAAGGAAGCATTGAGGTTGCCGAATATCTTTTTAATGATATTATTGACATTAATAATTTAGGAATAAAACCTTTTATGGTTGCTATTGAAAATAATAGAATCAATTCGCTAGATTTTTTATGTCAAGATTATGTCAAACATATTAATATTGACGAAGTAGATCAAAATAATATGTCTGCTCTATTATTTGCAACTTATAAACATGATGTACAAATGATAGAAAAATTATATCATAGCGGTGCCGATATTAATATACAAAACGATCAGGGAGAAACGTCCTTAATTGTTGCTTTATATATGAATCATACTGAATGTGCAACAAAACTTATGGAATTAGGTGCAGATTTAAAGATAATATCCAATAATGGATTGAATGCTTTTAATACCGCAATGTTGAGGCGTACAATGGATTTAATAGATTTAAATCAATATGATAAGAGCTATATTAGAAGAAAGGCAAAAATTGCATCCTCTATGTCATTAGATGGTTTAACAGAAGAATTGTTGAATTTTATTGATGATGACAGCCATGACTTGCCAGAACTAAATCTAGATTCATATCCTAAAATAAACTTATTTCTACGTATTTGTGATTTAATATGTAATGATGATTTAAAAGAATTGGAATTATTACTCAATAATAATCCAAATTTGTTGTCTAAAATTAGTGACTGTCGTGATATTTATAAATTTCTTCTTGAAAATAGCGATAACAAAGTAAGTGTCGACAGTGATTTGGTAAAAGATTTAGCAGGACAATTATCTGTTATCTCGCCATTCATAAATTCTATAGCAGTTGGAGATGAAGAAATATTAGAATTATTGTTTAAGTCTGGCTTAAGTACAAATTTTTCTGATCCATATCTTAGGAATCCTTTATTAAATGCTTGTATTAATGGAAATACAAAATTACTAGAATTAGTTCTTGAGCTCAGTGAAGAAGGTGATGAAATACTTAATAAGTTACCACAGGCATTAAACTTTGCTATTGATGGAAAAAAAACACAAATATTAGAATATTTTATTAAACATCATCAACCCTATGTTGTTGGAATTATAGGTAATTTTATTGCTGATAATAATTTAGATGGATTTAAATTTATTTTTGACAATATTAATGATTCAAACCAAAGAAATGAAATAGGAAATATTTGCTTTATAGAAGCCGTAGCTAAAGGTAATTTAGATATTTTAGAATACTTAATAACAAAAGGTATTTATCCTGATGGAGACAAGAAAGAGTTAATGCCTTTTTTGGTTGCTGTAGAGAATGACCAACTTAAAGTTATAGAGATTTTATGTAAAAAATTTCCTTCCAATGTTGGCGATGTCAGTGGAGATAATAAATGCGCTTTGCAGTTAGCAAAAGATTATTACAACAATAATATGATAAAAATTATAGAAGAATATCATTTTGTTACCAATAATTCTCCATTAGAAAATCCTCGATGTGAATCAGCAATACC
>CERI01284239.1_pt1 | contig 13098 bp, 14 predicted proteins | sample 350261 | NCBI WGS metagenome assembly CERI01 (sample SAMEA2620979, study PRJEB7988) | marine metagenome | isolation source: saline water (ENVO:00002010), including
AAAAGTACATGATCTTAAAAGGGGTACAATCCCTTTTCACAGTATTCGGAGTAGAAACAGAAATAGTACCACAATGACGCTTAAAATGATTTAAACTCTTGAAAATTTATAAGTTATTCCATAACTATGGGGTGTTTCCCATACACCCGATATTTTCAATGTATATGTAGGCACTTTACTTAAAAAATCGTAATATGCGTGAATATAACCATTAGTTAATTGCTGATGGAGTGAAAATCGTGGTTGTTTTTTGGATCGTTTTTTACACATATAAGCCTCCAGTATTTTTTGTTCCAATTGAACGAGACTATGAATAATAGAAATATTATTTAGATGATTTGAAGGAAATTTTAAAATTAATTTGTTTTTGTTGTCATTGGGTTTTTCTTCGATATTATGTAAATTTACCTCCAAATATAAACCGTTTAGTGTCATATCTTTGTTGGAAAATAATAGTTTAGTAAATTCACCGTCCATAATATTATTTGGTTTTGAATCTAAAAAATAGATAGAACCTAACAATTGATATTCATTGTTCTTATAAAAATATTTTGGATTAATTAACAAGTTCATATTATTAATTAATCATACGTATTTAAACTATTTTTTATAGAACTTTTGGTAATGTGTTCTGATGGTAGGCATATTGTTTTGAGATTTTACTACATCAATAGCATCCTTTTTAGGTTTAGGTATACATGTCATATTCTGCAATTTTTCTAATTCTTCCTTCAATTTGTCTATTTCTTGTATTTTTTGTATTAACAATCCATCCATTTTATTGCTTAGTTCAAAACTAGAAGGATTGGTACTAGAACTACCCTGTGGAGAAGTGGACGGACCCGACGAGTTACCGGAAAAACCACTACCTTCTGGTGAATAAGAATCACTACCACTACTAGAATCAGCGGGAGAGGGTGCTGGAGCTGGAGTTGGTGCTGGAGTTGGTGCTGGAGTGGGTGATGGAGCCGAAACGGGAGCTGAAGATGGAGCTGGAGCTGGAGCTGGTGCTGTTCCTTGTAATAAATTACGAGCAAAACTAATCTCTTTTTTTTCAGAAAGCATTAAACCAGTGTTATTGATAGGAATAAAATAAAGTGTTACTGGCATAGTATCAACTAATTGGTCTACATCACCTAATTCCATAGGAGTTACTGCAAAATCTATCTTATCATCATTTACAGGAATATTTTTAATAATCTTTCCATTTGCTCCCGTTACCTCAACCTTGTTTATCTCTCCATTTGTATTATTAATTGTACCTGTTACATTAACAGTTCCGTTATCAGAATTCACTTTTAAGTTAGAAATAACACCTGGAGATGAAGTTGAATGCTGTTTAAATGGGTCTGACTTTGGATTTGTTCCACTATGACCACTCCCAGGCATATTAAATCCCTCATTCGCTTTTGTTGATGAATACAGTACATATAGTAAAAACAAACAAATCACACATAATAAAATACGGATAAGTAACATTCAGTTAATAAATAATTAGAAAATATTATGTTATTAATATATTTTAATAATATATAATGTTTCAACCTCAAAAGAAAAATTACGATACAGTTCCACTCATTCAATGGAAAGGAAAAACATTTAATCAAATCACTTCCGCGATTTCCAAGAATACGAACACAATGAATATGGAGGGAAACCTATTGTTCAAAGCTAGACCCTTAAAAATATATCGTCGAGATATTGTTACCACTACAACCAATCCTTCAAATGCTAGAATTTCATCCAGTATAGATGTTTTAGATAGACCAAACGGATATTTAGTGGTTCCTAAAGAAGACCCTTGTGAGTGTAAGGCAATCAACAATACTTTGGATATTACATTGACGAACAATACAACGGAAAAGCCCGGAACATGCTCTAGTTTTACAACCAACGGTGTATGTTTAGACCCCGCTACAAATGCTAAACGTCGTGTACGAAGCTCTGGTATGATTCGTAAAACCGTAAATCCGGATTCTATACCCACACCTTATTGTACTACTTCCCAGCAATATTTAAGTACACGTGGACGAACCTTTAAACAAAATGAGTTCAATTATTTACGTTCTGGTAATGCTTCTGTTAAACCCGGTGCTCCCGGTTCACAGGATAATAAATACGCTGTCAATCAAGAAGGCATTAACTATTGTGAAGACCCAGATAAAAATTATATTCATGTTCAGTACAAACCAAGTAACTACAAATTTGCAAATCAAGGTGGTGTTTCTTCGAGTGCTCGTATATTACGATTAAATTACAATTCTATTACAAACTCCGGAAAGTTGTTTAGTGATGCGTATGGAACACAAGTCGGAAACGCATTGGCCTATGGAGGTTCTCCTGATGCCTATACGGAAAAAACAAAAATAGGAGTAAAAATGCCTTGTATCCCCAAATTCTCCAAACACAAGCCGGGTTTTCAAAAATGTGATGGTCCTACCCCTTTTCATTTGACCAATAACGCTTATGAAGCATTGGGTTAAGTTATGTGACGAAGACTCTTACGATAATCATAACGAATACTCCATGATCCATATGATTCGCAATGGTCACAGCAAAAGTAGAAATCGACTTCTTTTATAAAACAAAATTTGGTGTGTATACATTCTTCTTTGTATACCTCACGTTCACACATATCATTGTCGCAATATACTAAATTACAATGGTCATACAATTCATCCAATACTGGAAACATATTTTTTCTATGCGCAACATTAAAGGAGGCAATATAGTCGCCCAATACTTTGGGTAATCGTTTATAAATTTCCGAATAGTTCATATTATTTTAATTGTACTATTCATTCTTTATTTACAATCAATTTTACTAATATAAATATATTAGTAAAACTAGAGTATGAATACACTATTTTCTTGTTGGTGCTATAGAAAAGAAGAAGTTTTAAGTAAAAAAGAAAAAGAATATATTCAAAAAGCCGAACATATTCATGGTGAATATTATGATTATTCACTTATTAAATATCACTCACCACATAGTTATTTGGAAATTATTTGTCCAAAACACGGGAGTTTTCGTATTATGGCCTCCATACATTTATCGGGTGGATGTTGTAAGAAATGCAATACGAAAAACCAACATTTTGAGAAAATGTATACATATTATTTTCCATCAATGAAAGTTAGTCCAATATAAAGGATTCAACTTTAAACCGTTATCATATTTGTTAACACATTGTACTTGTTGCACCATTGTATACATTTTTGTACATTACTTTTGACAATGACGTTCAAATCTTCACTTGGATTACTGATTTGATTTAAAGTATAATGAATATTTTCGATTTGTTGTTGTCCAAATATAGCATTACATTCTTCCATCTTATTCATATAAAGACAAGAATGGTGATAAGACAAATATCTTTTTACAGAGTTTTGTTCACTATTTTCCAATAATACCTTAAATTGCTTTCTCAAGTGCCGGTATATGTTCTCAGTATTTTTTAATTGAAAATTTTTGCACACAATATATTTTTCAGAATTCGCATAACGACTCGTCTGTGGTTTTGTTATATATACTTTATCGTAACACGAGCACAACAAAGCACATAAATCAATTGTATGAAGAGAAAAACAATCAAATACTTTTAATATGAAAGACCCTTTGTATTTTTGCATAATGAGTGCATAAGCAATTTGTCCAAACAATAAAGAAGACATATTATCTTCTTGTTTGTTGAAATCAACAGAAAAATCAAACCCTCCATCGCCAGTGCAAATATCCATACTTGAACGATATTTATGATAACAATAATCAAAATTCTCAATATTTAAAATATTTCCTGTGCCATCTTTTCCATTTTCAATAATGACATTTTGATTGTCTTTTAAAAATTGTTGGCTTTTTTTCCATCCGGGAATATTTGGGTCATTATCATCATTCAATATGGTCATTCCATAATATTTATCCGTTTTATTGTGCCGTAAATGTACCAATGCTTCTATAAATCCTCCGGGTCCTTCTGCCAAGTGAAAACTCTGAAAAGAATGAAATTCTCTTTTCTCTAATAACTTAAAAAACGTGGTCATTTCAATCATTTTAAAATAAGACCTAGACAAAGGGCGATATTTTGAAACACTCCTTTTTTTCTCAGGAACATTGGTATGTATATATTCAAATGGATTTGTGTATCGTTTTACAGTATCCCATTTTACTCCTTGTTCATGAATTTGATGTTTTATGTCTTTTAAATAATAACCTAACGAATAACATATTTTCTCATTTGAATTCGTGTCGTTATTCTGTATAGAAAGATGATTTACAATAGAATATTGAATAGAAGGTAATAAAAAATATAACATAATTATAGTATAATAGAAGTCACTATTTAATATATTTACATTTGAAATTAAATAAAAAATACAATATATAGTAAATAAGATGGTTTGGTCAAATATATTTTTATTATTATCATTGAGTATTGTATATGGATTCATTGGTCTACGGAATTTCATGTATTCCAAAAAATTTCAAAGTCCTATGATGAAATTATCTGAGAATGATATGGACAAAGAACTTGTAGACTATTCTACGTCTTGGTATGTTGTAGGAGAAACAAAAGAAATAAGGACAAATAAACTCTACAAAGCAAAGGTTTGGAGTCAAGACTATGTTTTCTGGAAAAATGAAGGCACTTATTATGCAATGGACGATGATTGTTCACATCGTGGGGCTTCTTTATCGGATGGACATTTGTGTGATAATCAAGTCGTTTGTCCATATCACGCTTATGAATTTGATAAAAAGGGTACATTAGTAAAGGTCCCTGGTCTAAATTTTACAAATACACCTTGCAAAAATCAAAAAACGTACGCCATTATGGAGAAAAATGGTTGGGTTTATATAAACACGAAAATGACCCCTATGGATATATTGCGATTTCCACGAGAAACCCAATTCCTATTTGAAGAACCAGAAGGACACGACGAAAATTTTTCGAGTGTTTTATTTCATACACTGTTTAAAGCTTATGGTAGAGTAGTGAGTGAAAACTCACTCGACGTCATGCACATTGCCTATGTGCACACTTTTGGTAATAAACAACACCCGAGTCCAACACGTGAAGAACCTCCACACAGTGTAGGTGATTATCCGAATCATTATCGAACAAAATACGATTATATTGCTGGTTCGGATTCTATTGCCAAAAAAATGTATTCCACAAAAACACTCCAAATTGAAAACGAGTTTGTGATGCCTCATACAACCGTCGCACGTGTGCTCTTCGACGAAAAAATTAGCACAATTATTACCTTTGCAACGCCTCACAACAATACCCATACGACACTATACGTTAAAACGTATCGTAACTTTTGGTACGATAATCAAGGAACACTGTTATCTATGGCAACTAATTATATTGGAGACACGATTACTACGTCAATGATGAAAAACACAGTAAATCAAGACAAATCAGTTGTCGAAGGAATTTATTTTGATAAAAAAGACGGTAAATTCAATATGAAATACGATAAATTACAAAGTGTTTATAAAAAGAAATATAAACAGCTTGTTGAAGAAAATGAAAAATAATCTATATCAATCTACCTATTGATATATTTGATAGAAATCACGAGGAGGAGTATAATATCTTAAATCTTCCATTGGCAGTCTACGCTTCAAATAATAATAAAATTCAGGATCGCGATATTTCCGTAAATGCCTATTATGTTCATTCATTTGAAAAATAGGTCGTCCAGTTCCATAAAAAATATGTAATTGTTTTTGTCTCCATATTTCTTGTTTTTCTTGAGGAGTCATTATACTATAAATTTATTTAATTGTTATCTTTTCAATTCCTTTTTTCTTAATACGTTTAATAATATGCTTTTTAGGCTTTTCTTCAGGTTTCTCTTCTGCTTCTAGTGCATCCACTATCTTTTCTGCGTCTTCTTCTTCCTCCTCTTCTATTTTTGATTTCATTAATCGTCCCACTTTTTCCGCATTGACATGATGTGTTTTACGGAATATGAAATAACGATTTAAGAATGAAATTTGTTTTTCCTCTTTGGATAACTCGGGTGCTGTTCCATAGGCATTGCGTAATCGTTTGTCGCGACTTAGTTCCTCGTTCATGGATGTATATAATTCACTAAATAATCCACTACCGTTCGGAAGGTCGAACGATTTTGCTTCTTCAGGAGTAGCCAATACAAATCCATAGTTCTCCATAACGCGCACTAAATATTGAAAATTAACTAAATATTCTCGGAAAACCTTATTAATACTTTCTTGGTAAACGTCAATCGCATACCCTAAAGACGTTTCATTTTCACTGAAACTCGTATGATCATATTGCTTAATAATTTCTGCCATTTTATCATCTTCCCTATAAACAGTAAACGATTCACTCTTATTTTTCTTTGCAAGTAATTCAAATACTGATTGACCGTCGTAACATGTACCAATAAAATACCCGTTTATGCGAGTACATTCAGCTACATTTTGAAAGAACGTATGCATTGTATTTTCACTCTCAAAGAAGTAATGCATAGCAAACTGACAAGAACTAATTTGAAAACCTTCTTCGCCAATACCATACCGTTTGTATACACCTTCACCTAGTTCATTTCGGTCTTTAGGTCCTTGTCCAAAGACCGCTTTTACAATTTGCTTATCTTTTTCACTCGGAAACGCTTTTCCGGAACGAATAGGAAGACCCGAATTACCGGTTACAAATAACGCTCCAGGAACATTGCGATACTTTTTACGATTGTTCAAATACCGCGCACAAGCTCCATCCTTTTTATTTTCGATATTGTCTTTAGAAACGTCTATTCCAAAGACGAATTTCAATTTGGCGTGAATCCATTTGGAGAAATCGCCACCTTTTCCAACCGCGTAATCAATCAATATATCATCGCGATGAGCAACACCACCAATCAACTTTTTCTTTACATATAAGTTGTGAAAGTCACGGAGAGATTGCGTTGTGTTACGAGAACCAACCCGGTTATAATATACATCACTATCGTCTATTTCGACTTCAGGAATATTCAAACCCGAGGAAATCATTTCATCTGTAATAGGATGATGAATGGAATGCCAATTGGAATTCGCTACACGAAACGCATTGCCGTAGTTTTTCGAAGTACCTGACCTCAATTCATTGGTCTTATCATAACGTACACGCAACGGTTCCCATTTCCAATAGCCATGTTTGTCCTTATTATAGGAAAACTCTACAATCATATCCTCCTCAAAATATTCCTTTTCTTGGGTCATTAATACCTGTCCTCCATCTCCATTGTTCGTTAATACAACGTTACAATAATACGCATCAGGAACATACGGATTCGTAGGTTGAAAAGGAACCGGAATATAATTGTCCCTTTTATAATCTTCCTGATAAGACGGTAAATCATCGTTAATTACGTCCAAACAAGGATTAATATAGCCGTCTTTTTTCAAATCAAAACCACATTGTAAAATCAACGTTTTATATTGAACAATATTTTTTCCTCCGGCCAAGTCCATACCCTCTTGAAATACACTATGTACTTCATCCTTTCCGGTCTTATCCTTTTTGACACTCACGAGGAAGTCAACTGTATTATACTTTGGAGGTTTCCACTTAAAAGATAGGTTCCATGTGCTTTTATGTAAAGGTCCTACCTTCTGACCATTGGACCCACCTACACCAACATAAGACGGAGTGAAAATCAAACCATCAATAATATATTCGAATAAGTTATCCTTTTCCTTTTGTAAAATGGTTTTACATCCATGAAAGATGGAACCGTCTTCCGAACGATAAAAGTCCTTGACTTTGACATGGAAACTACAAGGAACCGTTGGTTTATCCGTTTTCTCCTTTTTATCGGGTTCACTATTTCCACCATGGTCATTCATAATGTTAATCGGTTTCAACTCACGTATAAAGGAGCTCAAAACAGGATATCTATATTTCGATACTTCCTCATCGGTATTTGGAGGAAGGAATATATATTCCCTTACACTTTTTCCGTGTAAATAATAAATATCAAACGCCGCATACAAATGAATTTGTTCGCCCAATTTATTATACTGGATATATTCACCATCAATAAGCGTATTATAATGTTCCTTATTGTTGGTAAATGTACCTGTAAAGAGAACATTCATATTCGAATCAATCATATATAGACGACCACCTGGAGAAACATACAACAGTCTTCGTTCACCATCGGCTTTATCCGTCACCGTATAATTATCACGGATATTGGGAACGGTGGTGGTAATTTCATCATCCGGATTAACGGGTTGAATATTTTCCAATTGCAATGTGTTTGAAGAAGGTCCTACAAAATCACGCGGAAGAATTCGCTTCTTGAATTTATTCTCATTATTCAACAAATCTTTCACATAGTCTTCTCCATGAATCAATAGCATGTAATGCTGATGGATTATATCGCGTTCACTAAAAGATATAGGGTAACTTGTTCCCTGCATTCCACTCAAAACAATACGTATGGTTTTGCGTATGTCCTTTAATAGGGGAGCCACTTTAGAATAATTGGTTCCGGGACCGACTCTTGCATTATCTATCTCCAATTCGACTTCGTATTCTTCTGGGCTATCAAACAATTTGGCTTCTTGAATGGTGTATTGTGGAATAGATACTCTTCCATTTACTTTCGCTGAATTTTTGACAATACTAACGTCTAAAAACACAGGGAAATCAGGGTGAGCAAATCTGACACGATTAATATACCGAAATGTTTTCTTGGAATCGTTCCATGTAGCTAAGATACGTCTAGCTATATTTTCACGAACGGAAATATCAGTCTCATGTTGATAAGATACACGGAAATTGAAATCCTCAAAATCCACTGGTTGTAAATGTTTTCCGTTTTCGCGTCCACCCACCAAGGGAAACTCTTTTTTCGTAAATTTTATTTTATCTCCTTGTGCGGTAGAGGTAGAAGGCATTTCTAAAATCTTGGGCAAACTATTTGTACGACAATATTCTTCAATGAGGTCCATACCCGCAATTTCTCCTCTAATTCTGGACATAACAACACGTCCGTCTTGATTCGTAAATTGATTCGAAATGCGAAGCATATGTACGCCTTCTGGTTCTTCGGTTTGAAATCCAGCACTATAAAACTGTTTAATAATATTGTCGTATTCTATTTTGCTCAATGGTTTCCCCAACTTTCTATTTGTGCCAAATCGTATTTCCAATTCACTTTCTTTACCATCTGTTTTCAAATAAGGGTTATTGGCTAAATAAAAGTCGACCATCGTTTCAAAATCTTTTTTTGGATTTCGTTTCTGCTCATTACGATAGCTTTTTGAATGATTGGAAGAAGGCAATTGTACTTTTTTTGGTGGACTCATAGAAGGGCTTTTCGGAGAAAACACTTTTTCACCGACACCAAATGGAGGTGGTGTATTGGGAGTCCCTGGATTTTCGTAAGTTTCGCTTTCTTTGCTCATTAATGTGTCAAATATAAAATACATTCACATATTATTTTATATTTATATCAATTTTGTAATTCCTGTATTTTTACCAAAATATTATTATACAGTTCATTCTTTTTTCCTTGAATAGTCATATTTAGTTTATTCATGATTTCCGTCAAATCGCTTATTTTGTAACTAGAAACACCTTTCAATGGTTTTTCTTGATCAAAAGGAACCAACAATTTCGTTTGAAGATAGGGTAATACTCCATTTGCAGATATAGGAACCGGATTTAATTCATATTTTTGTTCTAATTTCTTAATAATGTAAGTGTGTTTACTTTCATTTTGAAAATGATAACAAATAGGATGATTATCTATAATAACACTAATGTCATAATAAATGCACATAATATACAATACATAATAGTTGGTATTTTTATTTAAAAGCAAGTCAGACATAGCCTCTTTTAACTTGACGTTGCTTATTTTTAAATTAAAATGTTTTACCTTTTCTTTAATTACATTTCCTTTTTCCTGAATAAAATTAACTATTTTCTGTTTTTCTTCCATTTCTATATTTTTATGTTTGTATTGAATGGAATAATATTGATTTATACCATAATGAATAATATAAAAACACCAAAAAATACCGTCTTTTTGACTAGGAGTGATATTTTCAATCTTCTCTTCTTCTTTTTCCTTCAAACCATATTTATTCCATAATAGAGACAGATTGGATAAATTATTTTCATTCAATACATATTTTTCGCCGAAATCCGTTTTTCCATCAAATTTATTAGGAATATAAAAAATTTGATTTAAATAAGAATAGCTTGTCACCATCTAACCTTTATAGTTTTATAATCTTTATATCAATTTAAGAATTACATTAAGATAGTTCAAAAAATTCTTGCTTAACAGTTTCCTTCTTGTCCTCAATAATGTTTAAAGATGTTTCCTGATCAGTTACGTATTTCAAATAATCATTCACTTTGTCGAGTACTTCTTTGGGAAGAAAGGTGAGATTCACATAGATTCCGCTTTTATTTTCATTAATCTTGACATCATTTTCCTGATGAAGTATTTTCAGTATTTCGAGTTGTTGGGATACATTCATATTTTCTACTTGTTTTTTAATATGTTTAAGTTCTTCAACTGGTACGCTCATTAGAGTTAGAAACAAAAAACTATTTATATTTGTTTTTAGTAAATAATAATATTAAAACACATATAAACTTAGTCATTGTGTAGGTTAATAATGCATTATAAATCAAAGGACCAAGACGCAGATCTGTTTATTTACTTAAAACATATTGCCCACGTAACTTCTGAACAAACCTATTGGAAAAATATACACGATTCTATATTTAATAACCAATATCATTGTTATTGTTGTCGTAAACCCATTACAAAAAACGATGGTATACCTTATAACCAATGTGATTCGTGTCAATGTAAATATCATACAAATTGCTATAAAACGAGTTTACGACATACCAACTGTCCAAAATGTAAAAAAGAAGGAACAATATATACAATGTATAATTAAAAAAATGGAAAATGTGGAAATAAAACGTAACATATATGGGAAATATTAAACAAGTTATACTCATGATAGTAATGGAAATTGTATATATAGTATTAATGGTAATGGTAATAGCAGTATTAATCGCGTAAACAATTCTTATAAACATGTAAATGTATTACAGAGTTCATTTACATATTTTCTAATTTAGCAATGGCACAAATATACTTATCATTCAACTCAAAACGTATACCTATAATACGGGCGACAAAAGTATCATTTTCTTGAAAAGTACCCATTTGCTCGTTTAAGTGATGGTGGTCACGAGCAATAAATAGTGTCAAAGGTACATTTCCTTGGTCGTCAATAACCTCACCATGAATACCCGCCTTGGTTACACTTTTACAAACGCATTCTACCAACATTCCTTCTACCGGTAAGCAAACCATACATTCAAATACTGTCTGGTATTCAATATATTCACCACGGACGTTTCCACTGGAATAATTTGTAAGTTTGACTGAATTTGGCTTGATAAATCCTTCATCAATACATTTTCCTGCAATTTTATTGCTAATTTTTTTCTCCAAATTGGATTTTAGTTGCCTTCCTACTTCACTGATATGAAGAGAAACCTTTTTGTCCAACATCGAACGAATATATACACCGTATATTTTTCGCTCTTCACCTTCCTTTTTCTTAGGACGTTGAATAGTTACTTTTGACATCTTAATTCTATATACTATTGATATTTTTAAATCGTTATATCAATTTTCTTATTTCTTGCCGATTCGATATTTCGCAATTTTATTGTATAATGCTTTTTCGGGATTCAAAAACCAGATTTTTTGGTTTTTGTCTATACTATTATATTCTCTCAATAACAGTTCAATGATAACACAGACGCCTAATTGCATGATTTCTTTGGATTGCTCTAAACTATATAATTCTTCGCCAACTATTTTATTTAAATAATCAATTAGTACTCTTTTTCCAGGTGTTTGTCCACTTATACGGGTTCCCACATTATTTTGCATTTGTGATAAATCTTTTACACGGTAGACCATTTCTTTTCCATTTCGGAACATGTCTATAAACCCAATAATTCTGTTGTAACGATTCTCATCATCTTCTAAGGCATCTTTAATCAATCCCGCTCTTTCAAAATTGCGTAAATCTTCGGGTTCTGCTATTTTCCATGTTTCACTTTCATTGTCTTGGATATACATATTTGTTTTATTTGTATCTGCAATGAGTATACCCGTTTTGTTTTTTAAGGTTACGATTTTGGTATCTAAATAATTTTTAATCGTTTTTTCCAAGAAATTGAGTTTTTCAGGATCACTAATTTTATTGTAAAAATGGTTTACGAGAATTAATTTTTCTTTTAGCATCAAAAAATCTATATTATGTTCAATGATAAATTTGTGTAATCTCTCAAGACCAATACCATGTACCGCTTGTAAATGATTCACTATACGACTCGCATGTCTATACCAATTTTGGTCAGAAGAAGTGATTTTATGTGTTGAACTAGCATCCGTTAAATTTCGGGACATTTGTTGAATCAATGTGCTGTAATCCTCTATAAACATTCCCTCTTCTTTTTCTTGACGTTCCGTCCTTTCCGAAAATTCCTTTCTACCTTCCATGGCTACTGTTGGACGTTTGTATTCTACAGGAACCTTTCTTTCAAATACAGTAATACTGTCGTCGTTTATTTCTATGGGTTGAAATGCGTACAGGGAACCTTTATTAATCAAATGTCCACGTCTACCGTATTTGTCATAAATGAACTCGGTTTGATTACTTACTAAATTAGTCAACGTCGAATAAATTTGGGTCATGGGGTATTGTTTCACTACGTTTACATAACCCACAATTTCATCTAACGTGTAAAAATGTTGCCCATCTTTCTGATCACGAAACATATTTACTATACGTAATTGAATACGGTCATTATTCGAGTCGGCAAAATACGTAGAATAAGTCGCATCAATAATTTCATTGGAAGGAATGTTTGTTACATTTCTCGATTTGCATTGATATTCACACGACTCCATATAATCACACAGTTGACTATAAGGTTTGTCACCAACTTCAAACTTGACTTTTTTGTCTGAACTGGACAATACTAATTCAATACCTTGGTTTGCAGGTAGAGAGGC
>CERI01107134.1_pt1 | contig 13061 bp, 11 predicted proteins | sample 350261 | NCBI WGS metagenome assembly CERI01 (sample SAMEA2620979, study PRJEB7988) | marine metagenome | isolation source: saline water (ENVO:00002010), including
GTCATCCCCTAAGATGTCTTTAAGTTTCCTTACAAAGTCAAGACGCACTTTCTGGATTTCTGTTATTTGTTTATTTGTACAGTAAACACTGATCAAAAATTTTTTTTCGGGGCTATAGTCTTTATAAAATTCGACATCAGCATTTTTGTGAAAATCATCAAAAGGATCTCCTCTTAAGCGCCACATCAAAAAAGGAGGAGTATTTACAACATTTTTAAGATTTATAAAATTTGGAGAATATACTTTTGAAAATTGCTTAAGAAAACTTTCTTTGGATGGACGCATAAAATAACTGGGTTCATATCGTGTTTCCGAATTTAAGAAATAAACATTTCCCTGAGGTACGTGAACTTTTTCAGAACTGTTTTTTCTAGTATTTTCTAAAATAAACCAATAATCAGGATCCTCAATTTCAGCATTTATATAGTATTTCTTATTGTTGTAAATATTGTCCTCTGAATTTGTGAAGTTATAAATAGAAAGGTTATTTCCGTATGCAGGGGTATTTCTTTTATTTTTATGCCATCCTACGGAAACTTTGATTTTTATCATTTCAAATAATGATAGTGTTTAATCAAATAAGCGTCTTAACTATATGTAGTATTTACTTATCTGTGTGGTTTGAAAAAATAATATCTTGTATTCAAATAATTTCATAAGATATAAATTTTCTGCTGGTAATTTATTAGTATATGATAAATAATCTAAAACAAGCTGTTTCTGATGTTTTATATGTTTCTAAGATTACAAGCACAAAAAAGAAAAAATTAATCATAATATTATCTGTTGTTCTTTCACAAATAATCGCATTTGCTGATATATCCATAATCCTCCTATTCACAAAACTCTTTTCAGAATTACCAGTGTTGCCAGAAGCCTTTTCTATTTTTGAACCATTCTTTGAAGTAAAATTATTGCTTCCAATTATGATAGTTGCCAGATATTATCTTCAATATTTACAAAGCGTAACGCTTAAAAAACTTGAATTTAGCGTACAAGCAAACTTAAAAATTTATATGCTGAATAATATTTTTGACAACAAAAACTTTTCTACTGCAGACACTTTGTATTATATGAGCACCCTCTCAAATCATATTTCTTTTTTTTACACGAGTATTGCAACTTTTTTGAATTTTACATTACAGACTTTTGCTTTCACCAGTTTCTTATTCATGACTGAACCCTCCACTATTTCAGCTTTTTTGGTTGGAATACTATTTCTAACCTATCCTATTTATCTTATAATTGTAAAATCTAGGCAATATGAGCACTTTATTTATGATAAAGGAAGAGAAGCATCTAGAGATATCCAGCGAGTGATAGAAAATTCATTTCTAATAAAACTTCTAAAAAAAGAAAAAGATGAAATTACTCGTTACTCTCAAATTACATTAAAACTTTATCATGACCTTGTTATAAAACATAAATTAGGAGTTCTAAATTCATACTTGCCACCTTTTGTAACAGTATTTATTATTTCAATCATCGCAATCTTTTTTGATGACTATTTCACAATAACTCTTGCCTTTATGGGGGTTACTTTAAGGATGTTTCAATCACTAGCAAGCATGAGTAATTCAGTAAATCAAATTGTAAATTCACAAGTACATTTAGAAACATTTTACGAAATGGAATTATTTAAAAGTAGTTCACTGAAGGAAAACTACATACTTGATACCAATCTTTCTTCTTCTTTAGCAATAGAAACGTTTGATCTTGAATTCAAATACTTAAACAGTGAAGAATTAATATTTAAAAATATAAATCTTCAGATTGAAAAAAATTCACACACAGTATTTACAGGTGTAAATGGGTCAGGTAAAAGTACTTTGCTAGGATTGCTTGCTGGTGTCTACTTTCCAACATCAGGAAAAGTTTTATCTACTTCTTCAAATTCAGGTTTTGTAGGGCCAAACCCATTAATATTTTCAGGCAGTTTAAAAGAAAATCTTATATATGGAAATAAAAATAATCTAAATGATAGAGAAATCTTAGATGTTGCAAACAAATTTAATTTATTCGGAAAAGATTCAAACCTTGACCTTGACAAAAAAATTAATAATAAAAATCTATCTTCCGGACAAATGCAAAAAATTGCATTCATTAGAGTTATTCTATCTAAAGTAGAGATCCTTTTTTTGGATGAGTCAACTTCAAATTTAGATGAAGAAACAAAAAAGTATATTTTTAACTTGTTGAAAAATAGAAAATTAACTGTAATTAATTCAACACATGATATTGAAAGCTTCAACACAATAGATCATCACTATAAAATTGAACTCGAAAATGAGCATAGAGTTATTAAAAAAATGTTTTAATTAATTAAATTCTCTTCAAAGCTTTATGAAAATAGTATTTAACTATTTTTAGTTTATTTCGAAAAAAACTCAAAACCTCTAGCTTTTTCCAGAAGTATAATTCGTATATTTTATTTTCTAGTATCGTTTCTTTAGAATAGTTTTCCTTAGTGGTTGTAAAGATTTCTTTTTTCCAATAACTCATATTAAGCATGTCTAAGTTTGATTCTTCCAGTAGATTTTTTTTAATCATAAGTGACTCTAAGGTAAAATCATTTAAATCATCCACAAAAATAATTGGTAATTTTTTAAATGATTTATACGTTTTGTGTTTTTTTGTTACAGGTATTGCTCCAGAATATAAGGCTTCCCATAATCTGTGAGTATCAAAACCATTACCCCAAGGACATAAAACGAACTCATACTTATGTAGATCAGACATGTATTCTCCAATGTTTAAATTTGGTTCTTTATAAACCACCCAATCAAGTCCTTTGAATGTTTCCTCCAAGGCAGCTCTTTCTCTTAAGTTTGTATTTTTTTGGAGATTTACATATAATTTAGATTCTTTCGTTTCATTGTCATTTTTATAATTTAAAAAATTTTCTATTCTTATATTTTTTGGAGAGTAATCATTTGCTAGTCCAAGAGGTATAGGTTTCAATAATTCATTTTTATGATCAACATTTACAGAATACCAACTTACAATACATTTAGGTTTTTGCTTAAAAAGATTCTGCTCAACAGGCCTATCAGACTGACCGGTGATTAAAGTAATATTATTTACTTTCTTTAACTTTTTTAAATAGTAAAACAAAAGTTCAACATAGCCAGTGCTACAAAAAACAACATCACCATCTTTTAAATTAATATTTACAATTTTGTAAGTTTTATATAAATTATTTTCATTAATGACTTTTATGTTCCCTTCGGGCATAAGACCTGGTAAATTATTTGAAATATTTGCGGCAAAAACAACGTTTGAAAGAAGAACAAAATTTTGTCCTGAGACATATTGATTTTTTGGTAAATTATTATTTAGCAATACAAATAACTATATATTAAAAATATTTATAAAAGAATTATTTATATTTGCATAATGAATTAAGATAAGCTTTATTGTTAAAATCAGTGAAAAAATAATGAGCAGTCCAAAAGTAAGTGTCATCATCCCTTCATTTAATCGTTATGAATATCTGCTTAACGCAATCAATAGTGTTAAAGCGCAAACCTATAAAAATATAGAAATTATTGTAATAAATGATGGTTCCACTCAAAAAGAATACTTTCATGAAGACCTTTCAAAAGATGCGAGGGTTATACATATTGACCGAAAAGAAACACCTGATTGGGGAGGGTCTAGACCTGCAGTTAGAAATTATGGTATAGAAGTTGCCAGTGGCGAATACATAGCTTTTTTAGACGATGATGATATCTGGCTACCGGGAAAATTAGAAAATCAGATATCTGAGATGGAGAAACTTAATATTGGATTCTCTTGCACAGAAGGATATTTTGGTTATGGAGTTTATAACCCAGAAAAAATTTACGAACTCTACAATTCACAACACCATTTTAAAAAGATAAAGAAAAAGTTTAAAAAAACAAAATATCTTAAGTTAAGCAACTTCCCCAAAGTATGGAATTATGATTTTCTTATTAACCACAACTGTGTCATTCTCTCAAGTGTTGTGGTTAAAAAGGATTTAATTCAACAATTAGGGGGATTTAGGGGTTTATATAGAACTCCGTACCATAAACACACCGCAGACCATGATTGCTGGTTAGGTTTATTGCAACTTTCAGACCTTGTTTATGTTGACAAACCCTTGTTTTATTATGATGCAGCACACGGAGATGGAAAAAAGTATATAAATTAATCGTTTACTTATCTTAAAACTGTCTGATCTAATTTGTTTATTAATAAAGAAACGATGGTTAATTTTAGGTGAAAGAAGCTCCAAATATACCTAACTGGAGATTCTAGTTCCATATTTTGCCAGGCTGAGATATATAGCAACAATATAAAGAGAAAATTAATAAGAATTATTAATATATATGAATTAATTTCAAGTCCTAGATTATTTTTCTTATACAAGTTGGTTACAACCAAAAAGAATAAGCCAACAATTAATAATGTGAGTGGCTTATCCAAGAAAACATTTTTCCCTATTAATACTATGTTCATAAAATCTAAATTAGTAAACGTCAATAGTTCTTTTATTGTTGTAGGAATATCTATCTGATCTAAATGTCGACTGGAACTTAAACCTGAAAAAACATTTATAAATAAAGTTTCTTTTAGAAACAACCCTAAAAAACCAAAATATACAAATTTCTTATCTTCTCTTTTAAAAATGAGAAATATAATTAGTAACAAAATTATCGTACTTAAGAATTGCTTTGTGAAATATAAAACACCTAAAGATAAGAAAGGAAGGAAGGTTCGTTTTCTAGAATTAAATACTTCGTATAGTAAAACTGCAGAAAATAAACTTACAACACCCTCACTCATGAGTGAATTTGTAAACATAAATTGTATCCATTTACTATTGAAAATTATTGAGGAAAAAATTGTAATTATAAAAAGCTTATTCTTTAGAGGAACTTTTAATTCGAGAAAAAATAAAATACTTAATAAAAAAATAATTTGTGTAGTCGAATTGATGTAAACAAAGCTTTCTAAATCTACAGAAAATCGAAGAAACAATGCTTGTATGTAACTAGTAAATTGAGGATAACCTTCTGTTATGAAATTTGTAACAGAAAAGTAATAGCTATTTTCATAAATATTTTTAGCCTGGGGATAAAAATAAGCTTCAACATCACCAATCAAGTTAAGATTCTTAGAAAGTCTATTTAAATAGAAAGAATTAAATGTTTGTGTTGCTAAATAAGAAAATAAAATTACTGAAGTCGCTAGAAACTTTTTATTTAAAAGGAAAATAATTAACCAGGTCAAATTTACAAAAATAAAGATTTCATTGAAACTTGCTTTACTATAAAAGTAGAGAAGCACTATATCAACAATAAAAAAACTAAATATAAAAACAATTATTCCAAACGATTTACTATTCAGATTTAAACACGACTTAACAGCTGCACCAACATTAACAAAAAACAAAAAAAGTAAAAATACAGAAATAGCATTAAATGTATTTATAGAATCAAATTGTCCAGAGAACAGAGTTTCAACAATATTTTTTAACGTATTAATTACAATAGGAATAAAAAATATCAAAAACGAAGAGTTTTTAATTTTTGAGCTCATATCTTGATAATTATAAAGATATTTGATTAAATAATACATAATTAATATATTTTCATCGAAAAAGATATATCAATTATAATAAATTTATCTAATGAAAAAAATATTAGTTATTAACACTAAATATAAAACTTTTGGTGGAGAAGATTCAAACATTGTTGATGAACTCGCATATCTTAAAAATTTTTTTAAAGTTGAGTATTTAGAGTTCGACAATGGAAAATCCTTAAAAGGGTTTGATTATTTATCTTTTATTTTTAGATCTAATTTCAAATCAAATAAAATATTATTAAATAAAATTGAATTCTTTAACCCCGATTTAGTTTACATTCACAATACATGGTTTAAAGCAAATTTAGGCATCTTCAAAGTTTTAGAAGATCAGGGAAAACCAACTATTCTAAAAATCCATAATTTTAGATTTGACTGTACTAATACATTTTTACTCCGTAAACACTTGAAAAAGCAAGCTTACTGTCCAAAGTGTGGCTTGCAGCAAAAGAAGGGTAAATTTTTCAACAAATACTTTTCTGAATCACTCATTAAGTCACTTGTTGTTAATTGGTATGGTAAAAAATACTATAAAATTTTACAAAATTCAACTATCAAAATTTTCGTTTTAAATAAATTCTATAAAGATTATTTAGAAAAATTGGGTATTAGTAAAAATAGAATCTTTGTCTCCAAAAATCCAATACAAATGGAAAAAAACGACTACGATTCTGAAAGCAAATATGTTATCTACGCAGGTAGTTTAACCCCAGAAAAAGGTGTGACTGATTTACTTTTTGCATGGAAAGCTGCAGGTATTGACCTAAATCTATTATTAATAGGCACTGGAAGCTTGGATTTAAAGCTAAAGCAAACTTATTCAAGTAAAAATATAAAATTTATGGGAAGTCTCAGTCATGAAGAAGTGCTCAATTATATTAAAAAATCAAGAGCTGTAATTACAGCAACAAAGATGTATGAAGGTCAGCCAAGACTTCTTTGTGAAGCATCCAGTTTTGGTGTGCCATCTATTTACCCATCATTCGGAGGAATGGATGAATATTTTCCAACAAAGTATCCATTTTCCTACGACCAATTTGATTCTTCGGATCTACAATCCAAAATTAATAAATTAAAAGATACAAATTTATTAAATAATGAAAGTAGGAGAGTGTATTGTTATCAAGATAAAATATTAGATCACAAAACAATCTTTCAAAGTTTTGAAAAAGTTCTTGATTCTTTTGAGTAAAAACAAACCCTTAATCTCCGTACTTCTTGCTGTTTTTAATGACGAAGAAAATATAACTGATTCTATTTCTAGCATATTAAACCAAACTTACTACAACATTGAGCTGTTAGTAATAGATGACTGTTCAACGGACAATACATTTCACAAAATAAATAACTTTAATGACAGAAGAATAAAAGTTTTTAAAAATAAATCAAACTTAGGACTTACTAAATCTTTAAATCTACTGGTAAAACAATCAGTAGGTGATCTAATTGCCAGGCAAGACAGTGATGATATTAGCGATCCAGAAAGATTAGAAAAACAGTATAACTTTTTAATTAAAGAAAGCTTAGATGCATGTACAACAAGAGCTTTTGTTAAAAATTCTAAGAGAGGAAGACCTTTTCTCACTCACCTACTTCCTACTAATATAGTTTTGAAATATAAGAATCCTTTTATACATGGAACGTTATTGATTAGGACTCAAGTTTTGAAATCTATAGGTTTGTATAATGAAGAATACAAATATGCGCAAGATTACAAGTTATATATAGACTTAAAGCAAAAGAACTTCAGAATAAAAATTATGAACAAAAAGCTTTACACATTAAACACAAAAAATAATATTTCTACCAAAAATAAAAAAGAACAAGAGTATTTTTTTAAATTAGCAAAAAAAAGTTGGAAGTAGGAGTAAATGAAGATTAGTTTTGGTTCCAAAATAATAGAGGGTCCTTATGGTGGTGGAAACAATTTTTTAAAAAATTTAAAGCAATTTTTTGAACAAAATGGTCACAGGGTTGTCACAGACTTGAAAGATAGTGATATTGATATAATTTTATTGACCAATCCACTAATAGATTCTGAAACCTCCACCTTCAATAATTATGATGTTGATTTTTACATCAAATTTAAGAATCCCGATGCTTTAGTTTTTCAGAGAATTAATGAATGTGATGAGAGAAAAGGTACAAACAATATAAATTCAAAAATTGACAAATTTAATAAAAAAGTTGACGTTAATATTTTTGTCAGTGATTGGTTGAGAGATGTATACAAAGAATATGAACTTTCCCACAAACAGTATTTAATAATTAAAGGTGGTCCTGATGAGAAAATTTTCAATACAAGCAATAAAGAATTTTGGGATCATTCTAGCAAGTTAAAACTTGTTACCCATCATTGGAGCAATAATCCAATGAAGGGTTATGCAGTCTACAAACTAATTGACTCACTCCTAGCTACTGAAGATAAATTAAAAGATGTTGAGTTTAGTTTTATAGGAAATTTGCCTAAGGATTTAAGTTTAGATAATACAAACGTACTACAGCCTCTTGAGGGAGCAGCATTAGCTAATGAATTAAAGAATAATCACATATACATTACCGCATCACTTAATGAACCCTCAGGAAACCATCATATGGAGGGTGCTTTATGTGGTTTGCCTATACTATATATTCAAAGCGGAGCCTTGCCTGAATATTGTGAGGAATACGGCATTGTTTTTGATGAAAATAACCTTTTAGATTCATTAGATACTCTAATAAGTGAATATGATGATTTTGTTAAAAAATTAAAAGTTTATCCTTTCAACTTTACCCATGCTGCAATTCAGTACGAAGATGGGTTTAAAGACGCTTTACTAAATAAGGAAATATTAATCTCAAAAAGAGAACAATCAGCAAAAATATATGTACTATTTAACTTCATCAGAAGTAAAATAGAATTGAATTTGTATAAGATTAAATCGTTTATTTTAAAAAAAATAGGAAAATTGAAAAAAAATTTATTGAGAGTTTCAGTATGAAAAAAAATAGATTAGAAAAGCTTACTTTGATAGCAATTTTTTCTTTCATTTTAATAATTTTTGTAAATGGCAGGTCTTTTTTAGGAGTCTACATACTTGGATTTAGAATAGCTGAGTACTTAACAGGACTAGCAGTTGTTTCATCATTCTTTATAGTTTTTAAGTATAAATTTTTTAAAAATTATGTAAATTTAAATTTGATTGGATTATTTTGTATTTTGATTGGTCATTTTATTATTTCAAACTTATTAAACAATATTAATTTTTTAAATACCTACCTTTACAAATCAAGCATATTTATATGGTATATTTCTTTTTTCTTTATTGGTATTACGATATTTAAAGGAGCTGAAATTTCAAAAAGATACTTCTTTTTTGGGTATCTCGGGCTGGGTATACAGTATGTTTTTAATGTTTTATATTATCCAGAAGCTATCGAGAAATTTTTTAATACCTACTCAGACAAAACTCAATTTTTAAAAGGTTCCGAAATAGCAATTTTTTTTATAGTAGTAACTTTTTTTGGAAATAGGCTACTAAAGGGAAATTTTAGGTTAGATTTCTTCGTAATTGCTAGTTCAATATACTTTCCTCTGAGTGTATTTAAAAGTAGATCAGCAGGATTTGCATTAGGCTTATACATTATTGCTGAAATATACAATAATCGTAAATATTTTTTAGAAGATATTAGAAAAACTCTTATTTTATCTACTCTGAGTTTTTCAATATTTGCTTATTCATCATTTTCATTAACTGATGCTCCGCCTGAGATAATTCAGACAGACGATGCTATTGCACAAGTTTTCAAGCATAAGTATGTTGTTTCAAATACGTATGATGGAAAAGTTCCCTTTATTTATATTGATGAAGGCAGAATATTTTCCGCAGATGGTAATTTAAACTGGAGATTCCAACTTTGGCAAGATCTTATTACAGACTCCATTCAAAGGAACAATGTTGTTTTTGGTCTAGGTTATTCTGAAAAAAGTCCAATTTTTGAGGATGTTTGGTACGCAGGTCTTGATGGTACTAATGAAAATTCTCACAACTATCTTCTCAATGTATTCGTAAGAGCGGGTTTATTTGGGGTGTTCTTTGTACTTTTATTTTTTTATGAGTTAATTAAAACTGCAAAGAAGAATTTCACAAAGCAAGAATTTCTTCTTTTCTTGATCCCCCTTGTCTTTATATCATTTTTTGACGGATCAATGGAAAACCCCTATTTTGCTTGTACTTTTTATTTCTTCGCAGGTAGTTTTATTTCAGGTATAAAATCAAAATCAGAAAGGTTTACTAAAAACAACAATTCATGAAAGCATTAATTACAGGAATTACTGGTCAAGATGGTTATTATTTATCTAAACAGTTATTAGAAAAAGATTATGAAATTCATGGATTGATACGAAGAGCTTCGAGCATAAATACATCAAGAATAGACCCACTGATCGCAGAGTATCAAGATAAAAAGCAATTTCAACTTTACTATTCTGATCTTATTGATTCATCATCACTTACAAATTTAATAAATAAAATTAAGCCAGATGAAATCTATAATCTTGCGGCCCAATCTCACGTTGCTGTTTCTTTTAAAAACCCAATTTATTCGACGCATACATCAACATTGGGCCCAATTACTATACTTGAATCGATTAGAAATCAAGATAAAAAAATTAAATTTTATCAAGCATCTTCTTCAGAAATGTTTGGAGGAAAAGAAAAAGTCACACTAGACGAACATTCATTGCTAGAACCCAAAAGTCCGTATGCAGCAGGTAAAGTGTTTGCTCATAACATTACAAAAGTTTATAGGGAATCTTACGATATTTTTGCAGTAAATGGTATCCTCTTTAACCACGAGTCTCCACATCGAGGAGAGACTTTTGTTACTCGAAAGATTACTCGTGCTGTTGGAAGAATTTATCATGAACTGCAATCAAAATTAACCCTTGGAAACCTTGATGCATCAAGAGACTGGGGATTCGCAGGAGACTACACCAAAGGTATGCACCTTATGATGGATGCTCCAAATCCTGATGATTGGGTTTTAGCTACTGGAGAAACTCACACGGTTAAAGAATTTGCCAAAAAAGCTTTTAGTCAAGTTGGTTTAAATTGGGAAGATTTTGTTACCACCTCAGAAAAATATTCAAGACCAAATGAAGTTCACCACTTACTTGGTAGTGCTGAGAAAGCTGAAAAGGAACTTAATTGGAAGCCTGAAACTAGTTTTGATGAATTAGTAAAAATAATGGTCGAAAGTGATTTAGATTTGGCAGAACAAGAGAAAGTACTACTAGATAATGGATTGATTAAACCAACTTGGGAAAATTCAATCTAAGCCTATACTTTTTAGAAACCATCTATAGGCATCTTTCAGCCCAGTATCTAAATCTATACTAGCTGTCCATCCTAACTCGTTAATTTTTGATGAATCTAATAATTTCCTTGGATTGCCGTCTGGCTTGGTTGCATCAAACAGAATGTCTCCTTGAAAGTCCACTACTTTTTTAATTTTATGAACGAGTTCCTTTATGCTTATTTCAGCTCCGCTACCTATGTTGTATAAACCATCGCGAATATCATTTGATATTATGAAGCTTATTGACTCAGCAAGATCATTAACGTGTAAGAATTCTCGTAATGGGTTCCCACTTCCCCAGACACTAAAGAATTCACTGTTATTTTCTTTTGCTTGATGCATTCTGAAAATAAGGCCTGGTATTACATGACTATCATTTTCAGAGAAATTATCATGAGGGCCATAGAGATTTGTTGGCATTAAATTAATTACATTGTTCCCATATTCTTTTGAAATGGCATCTCCCATTTCTATAGCTGCCAGCTTCGCCATTGCATATGGAGAGTTAGTTGGTTCTAAGGGTCCAGTCATCAAAGCAGATTCTTTAATCGGCATTTTTGCGCCTAAAGGATAGATACAACTACTCCCTAAATTAATAAGTCTGATGTTAGGAAGTCCAATTAAACTCTCAATAATATTCATATTTATTTTAAGATTATTTAATATAAACTCTGTTCTTTGTGTATCGTTAGCCATTATTCCACCAACTTTCGCTGCTGCATTAACTATCACATTGGGTCGAATTTTATTAAATAATGATTGGGTTTCCTTAATAGAAAACAAATTGGTATCTTTTCTCGAAGATTCAATAATTTGATATTCATCAATTACATTAAGTTTTCTTACAACTGATGAACCAACCATTCCTTTGCTTCCTAAAACTAAAATTTTCATAATGCACCTTGTAATTGTATTTTTGAATGTAAAGAAATGTTATACAGATTTCAGATTTAACTCTTAATTAAAGAAATTAGTAATTCCTTTATAAATACAATAGGCTTCTCTATTCTCAATATTTTAAACGAAGCCACTGCCCATAAAAAATCTACTAGAGATCGTTTTTTCCATTTATGTAAAATATGATATTGATTTTTCTCAATTTTTTGATAATTTTTATGATAATAGTATGAATCTTTCATAAAAATACCACTTGTTAACCATGGTTTATGGCTACCCATAAAATGAATAAAAATAGTTTTCTCAGATTTGAAACCACCAACCTCGGAGTCTGCTTTGTGGTTAAATTTATCATTTAATTCAATATAATCTCCATTAAAAAAAGAATTTAAAACATCTTGATCCCATTGAATTATGTTATTTTTGTGTTTATCAAGATTGAAAAGCAGTTTTTCTTGTAAGCTATTTTCTCTCCACTTGATCATATCAATAACCATTACACCAGCATTAAAATAAAATTTATCTACACCAATTCTCTTTTCACCATTTACGTGCTCAGTCCTTGCAGATATGATTTTTTCTGAATAGACGAGCTTATCAACTTCCTCACGGAGTGCCTCTATTGGATTATTAACACAAATTACATCTGGGTCTAAATAAATAATACTCTGAATTTCTTTAGGTAAATAATTTGCAATAAAAAGACGAAAATAAGTCGCAACACTTATGTGTACCTCTTTAATGTTTGGAAAGAAATAGTCGTAATCATTAAATTGGTAATATTTTATATTACCTAAATTCTGATGACTTCGTATCTTTAAAGGCACCCTTTTATCAAAAGAATTATCATTATGTAAAACATGTAAATCTATAACTTCGTCAACACTGTCTAGCAAAGAAATGATCGATGAAAATGCTTGAATGTCATAATTATCATCAAAACAGTATAAAAAGTTTAATCTTCTGTCCATAATGTTAATTTAAGTACATTAAATTATTTATTAACGAATATAATAAGTGAATGTGTGGTTTCACCGGTACTATTTCTTATCACAATATTGATAAGAGTAAAATCATTGAAGGAAATAACTTTATAGAATGTAGAGGACCTGATTCAAAATTAACACTCAACCGTAAAGTTAACGATTTAAATGTTTCCCTTGTCTTTAATAGGCTTTCTATATTAGATTTGTCTGAAAAAGCTAATC
>CERI01090449.1_pt1 | contig 13059 bp, 10 predicted proteins | sample 350261 | NCBI WGS metagenome assembly CERI01 (sample SAMEA2620979, study PRJEB7988) | marine metagenome | isolation source: saline water (ENVO:00002010), including
ATCTTGTCCGGTTATTCCAGTAATTAAAACTTTTTTCATTAAAAGCAGGATAATTGTAAAAAAAATTTAATTCATAAATTAAAATTTATAATTTTTTAAACTTATATTGGACAAATTATGCATATATTAGTAATTAAAACATTTGGATATTCAATTCAAACTTGGTTGAAATCAGGAATACTTGATAGAGAACTTTCAATATATAGGAACATGATTGAAAAATATGATGTAAAATTTACAATTTTAAGCTATGGAGATGACACTGATCTTCACTTAATTAAAGATTCATCAATTGATATATTTCCAATATACAAATATGTTAATAAGTCTGAATATAAACTAATCAGAATTATTCAAAGCCTGTACTTCCCTTTCATTATTAAAAAAAATATAGATTCTATAGATATAATTAAACAAAATCAATTATTAGGTTCGTGGGTTTCAATCCTATTGAAAATATTCATTCGTAAACCACTATTTATAAGAACTGGATATGATATGTACACATTTGCAAAATATGAAAATAAAAGTTACTTAAAACTGGCGCTTTATAAATTATTAACTCTAATTTCTATAAAATATTCAAATCTTTATTCGGTTAGCAATAAGAATGATATTAATAAATATAAAAAATACAATGTTTCATTAAGGAGGAACTGGGTAATTGATAATAATTATGAATCTCTTGATGGCAGATTTACAAATAGAATATTATCGGTTGGAAGACTAGAAAATCAAAAAAATTATCAATATTTAATAAAAGAATTTAAGGATTCTGACTTTCAATTAGATATTGTAGGAGAGGGGGGGCTTAAATTTGTTCTCACCAACCTTGCTTCAAGTCAGAATGTAAAAATAAATTTTTTGGGTAAAATGTCAAACGAGGATTTGCAGGATTTATACAAAAAATATAAATACTACGTATCATCCTCGTATTTTGAGGGTAACCCAAAGACTATTTTAGAAGCACTTTCAAATAGTTGTGTTGTTATAGCTAGTAATATTAAAAATCATAGTGAACTAATTAACAATGATCAAAATGGATACTTATTTAACCTAAAAGAGGGTTGTCTCAAAAGCAAGTTTGAGCAAATCTTAGCAAGTAATTTAAAGCAAAATGAAGTAGCAAAAAATGGATATGAAAGTGTCCTTGCAAATAATTCAATTTCACTAATTTCAAGTGATGAATACCTTGACTACAAATTACTTAAAAAGTAGATATATGCTGCCTTTATCAATGCAATTTGTTAATAAGTTAAACTAGAAATATGAGTGAACAAAAAGTTAAACTTATATGTGGAGAATATCCCCTTTCTTTTCAAAAACAAACGTTTGAAAGTGATGCAAACTTTGTTTTTGAAAATGATCCTATGTTTAATGCTGTAAGAGTATTTGATAGTGAGGATAATGTCGCCTATGTAAACTCTTTCGTGGAATGTGAGCATTATGTTTTGGGTGGGTGGGATCAAATTCCAAGTGTTCGTAGAGAAGAATCATTCCACACTACGTTCAGTGTCATCATTGTTGGTATATTACTCATTAGGTACATATTTAGATTTAAATCAAGAATTAAAGATTTTAACAATGCGTAACCTAAATTTAAAAAAAAACTTATATTTAATTATTTTTTTTATTGTCTTGATATCCCCAGCATTAAATATTAATTTTTCAGATACTGTACAGGCTGAAGAGATTACCTCAGATCTTAGCTTTTATGAAATCAACCCTTGTAAAGTCTCTTTATTAGAAGCAGTAATTAAAACTCCACAAATAGCTTATCAAGATCATTATTTTATAAAATCCTACGATTATTCATCATACAGCTGTTTTGGGAGGGTTAGTGGTGTCACTCAAGTAGGAGACAACTTCTACATTGCAATTGGAGGAAATAACTTACTGAGCTTTATTTATCAGAGTTTGATATGGTCTTTGTTGCTTTTCCTTGTACCCAAAAATAAACATCAAATAGAATTTAACACTAGATTATTAAAAATCTCTCAAATATGTACCTCTTTTCTTATCACCTTTACTATATTTGCTGAGACAAGATTTTATCAAACAACATTTTATCTATTCGATCATGACTCACCCAGTCTTTACATTATTTTTTTCTTGATGAATTTTTTAGTGCTTGAATTTTTAATTCCAATAATAAACAAGAGGTCGTTAAATTTTGTTAATTACCTACCTTTTCATTTTCTTTTCATCAATGTTTTTTCTGGATTTAATATTCACTTTTTTCAAATCATCCTCATCTTCTATGGTTTTTATGCTGTATTAAGCAAGTCTTATCTTTCAAAATTCTCTAAATCATACTCTCTGCTAATTTTTTTATGGTTGATAGGTTCTCGAAATACTAACGCTTTTTTAGATCCAGATAAACTAAGAGGATTCACAAGTAGTATCCATAGCTTAGAAGGTGTATTTAGTTGGTCATTACTAGTTTTATTTTCCGTTAATGGTGTATATTACTTATTAAAAAATTCAAAGCTATTTTTTAATTTAGAATTGTTTATTCGTAACTCTGTTATCACTTCTTATTTATTACTGATTTTAGGTTACTTTGGTGCACACAATCCAATAGTGAATTATTACAACTATACGGTTTTCGGTCAACAAAAATATGGAACAGATGCTAAAAATTTATTTTTGATAAACGAATGGGGAGTTAGAGAATCTTGGCGGGGATTTTATCCAAGTGCTGAATCTATTGGTGAATTTTATGGTTTGATAATTTTGTTAATAATTTTTCAAGTATTTAATAGTCATAAAATTACTAGATTACAGTTTCTTTCTATACCTCCACTACTTACAGGTTTATATTTTTCTCACAATAGAACTGTTGGTGCATTATTAATATTAGGAATTATTTTTTTATTACTTAAGAAATATCGCAACAGTAAGTTTTTAAATATATCTGTGATATTTGGAGTCATATTATCTTCAGCTTTTATGATAATATTCAAAGAATTAAATATTGATTTAAACTTTTATGCTAATTCCCTTTTTGAAAATGTTACAAAACATACTAACCCATCGTATGTATCCTCTTACACTTCCTATTTAGTAAATGCCTACGACAGGAATGAGACCCCTTTACTACTCTCAGCATTAAGTATTCTTTCTTATGTATTTAATAGATCTGAACTTTGGGGAATTTTTATAGCTAGATATAATCCGACTTTTTCAGAACTCCTTATAGGTAGTGGACCAAATAGCTTTGGACAAGTCTATGGAGAAATTGAAATTAATGACTCATACATATATCTTGAACAATTTATTCTTCCACATTCTTCTGTATTATCATTTATTGTTTTCTTTGGTTTTATAGGCTTATTAGGTTTAACAATATTTATAATTTATCAAATAATTTACTATAAAGATTCTTCTTCTATTGAAACATATTTAATGTTAGTTTTTATATTTGTGAATTTATTTAAAAGTGACTCACTAAATTATATGCCATCAATATTGATGTTCGTAGTAATCCTAAGTATTTGTTTCCAAAATAAAAATATATTAAAATCTATTTAGCTTTTAAATTGCGTAAAAAATATCCAAAAAAATAATAAAAGAAGAGTGGGAAGTGTGCATTTTCCATACTTGAATCGAAAAATGACACAAACATGCAAGGTATTAGATACAATAATATCCTGAAATTATTGTTCTTTTTATAAAATTGTTGAATTAATTTTAGATAAAGCAAAACTATAAACACCAGCTGAAGAAGCCCTCCTCTCGCTAAGGAGTTAATTAAAAAATTGTGAACATTCTCATTAAGACCATCCGTACCCTGTCTTTTATCTAATTGCATAGATGGAATCATTTTATAATATCCATTTCCTAAAAATAACTTCTGGTCAGTAATCAAATCAGAAATTGTATCTTGCCAGATTTGTAACCTCCAGTTTAAATTTCCATCAGAGGAATATAGTCGATTGCTACTTACCCAGAATAGGTTACCATTTCCTTTTTCTGAATCTATAGTATTTCTATATTCCGCAAGCTCTCTTATACTCTCAAATGTATTATCGGGCTGAATATCTCTTGACTGAACTACTGAAGCTGACACAGCGAATAGGGCTAAAAATAATGTTGCGTAAATTAATTTTTTATGTTTCAGCAAATAAATTTCTTTGTTGTTGAAAACCTCCAAAGTAAAAAAAATACAACCAGCAATAAATGCGGCCCTACTTGAATACAGCAACAAAGGAAGAAACACTGCACTTGTAAAAATAAAATATTCTTTTTTAAACTTTTTTGTGAAAATATAATTGTTTAGCATCATGATTATTATGTAAAGAATTAATAAATCAGAGCCTTTATGTAGTTCAAATTTATCGCTTATGGATAAAAAAAAGTTATCAATGAAATTGTTCTCATCACCATCAATGAAAAATCCAGAAACTTTTACAAGGTAAATAGTATAAATTCCAAATATCCCAATATTGTAAAAAATGGTTATTAAGTTGATATCTTTTTTTATAGTAAGTCCAATGTATAGAAATACAATAAACCATAAGTATGAACTAGATTTAAATATGTAGGTTGTATAGTTTCCTTCAAAATACATAAATAAATTAACTAAAAATGTGGAATATATAATCAAAAGAATGTTTATTGTAGAATTAAAGAATTCATTTTTATCTCTATTTTTAAATACCCAAGGAATGAGTATTAAACTTAGTAAGACTCCAAAAAAAACATAATATTCACCAAGTCTAAAATTAAGTATATAAATACCCGCAGCTGTTCTTACTAGAAAAAATGTTAACAAAAGATAGAAGAATATTATATAGTTAAAAAATTTTATAAACTTGTTCATGTTAAATGTTAGGTACTAGCTTTCTTTTTACACATTCTGCATAATACTTTTGCTCTTTTTGATTTTTTGTAGAAATATTATTTTCTGTATTTAGCACATATAAAGGTTTTGACAGGATCGGAATGTTTATTCCACTCATAGATATTTCATAAAAAAGCTTATAGTCTTGTGAATAGTAAAATTTCTCATCGTACAAACCAAATTCATACATCATTTGTTTCTGTATCATTAAAGTTCCGTGAATAAATGGATTTTTATACTTTACAGTAAACTTTTGAGGAAAATGATGAGAAAATTTTGGTCTCTTCTTTTTGGTTTGCATGTTTATAGCTCTAGAAGTAACAATTTTATTTTTTGAGTTAAGTAAAAAATTTATCTGAATTTCTAGTCTGTCTACCAAAGACAAATCATCTGCATCATGTCTTGCAATAAATTCTGTAGAAGACTTATCTATCAAGAAGTTAAGAGATTTTGTTAAACCTAAGTTCTGAACATTTTTATATACTTTAATCCTTTTATCACATGATTCGTAATCTTTTAATATTTCTAGAGTTTCATCATCTGAGTAATCATCTACAATGAGGAACTCGAAGTCTTCATAGCTTTGATTAAGAATACTCTCAATAGAACTCTGTATACTGTCACAGGAGTTGTAAGTTGACATTACTACTGATATCATCTTAAGTTTTCGTTAATTTTGCATTTAGAGATATTTCTTCGAACTTTTTTAAATACAATTTACTATTACTAATTTTAGAAAAATGGCCAGAAACTTCTTTACTTAGTTGATTTAGTAATTTTTTATCAGATAGTTTTTTTATTTTCAGAATTAAATCATCATAATTAAATTGTTCAAAAGATAGTGGATAATTTTCTGGAAAAAACTCAGGCATACCACCAAAATGTGGAAAGATTGAAGGAATTCCTATACTGGAAGCTTCAGACAATAGCCTTGGTTGACCTTCATACATTCTAGTTGCTGTAATTATAGCTCTGGACTTTTTAATCTCTTCCATAGTTTTAGAAATATTTAAATAGCCCAGAAATTTGATTTGTTTGTTATTTTTATATTTTTTCTTTAGCTTATTTTCGAGTGGACCCTTTCCAATTACATGAAGACTTAAATTTGAAACATTCGCTTTTTCCCAAGATGATAAAAGATTTTCTAGTCCTTTTTGGTGTGAAAGACTTCCAGCGTAAACTACATAATTACTTGATGGAACATAGTTTTGTTCTACATCCATTGACATAACTATAGGATTAGGTAATACCTTTAACTTACTGCTTTTAATGTTCTTAATAATATAATTTTTTTGAAAGTTATTTAATACAACTAATACTGGTTGATATTTTATTAACATTTTTATAAAATTTTTAGAATAGATACAAATAAGAATTGACTTTAACCAGGATTCCTCAAAATACTTGTTAAAGATTGATTTATTTTTACCGGAAAAACCACATTTATGACAAAATTCATAATTACCTAGGTGAGTCTTAGCAAAAATAGAACTTGCACATGAATATCTATAATTATGTATCTTCAATAATACAGGTGTATTAGTTTCTTTTATAATTTTAAATAGGCCTAGTCCTGCTTTGAACCAAGTATTGTGAACATAGACAACATCTGGATTAAATTCTTTTATTTTTTCTTTAACCAATATATTTGCCATATAGTTTTTTGATGTGACGAAACAGACAAGATCATACAAATTTAGCCTCTGATTATTATCAAATTCTAAATATTCAAGATCATTTTCCATACTGAGAAGCTCTATCTCATCAATAATATTTGAGTCTTCTCCTCCAAAGATTTTATATTTATTGTGAATAATTAAAATTTTCATAACTTAGTAATAGTGATTTTTCTTTTTTCTCTTACTACCTCGATATTTAAATTAGAGTCTACACCTTGAAAGCTTTCAGGATCGTGTGTGGAATTTATTATTGTTATGTTTTCTTCAGACAAAAGTTTAAAAATTATTGCTTTAGATTCACTATCTAGATTTGCAGTTGCCTCATCCAATAATATAATATCTGGACTCGACAAGAAAGCTCTGATAAATGCAATTTTTTGCATTTGTCCAGATGAAAGTGTTGTGTTTGAAATCATTTTGTCTAAATTATAATTCTCAGATTCTTTAAATGTATTCAACTTTTTTAACAGAAATAATATAGTTTCAGAATCAATAGTTAGATTATTTCCATACAAAATATTTTCGTAAAGGGTTGAATTAAAAATGTATGGTTTGGCACCAACGTAACTTAATTTTTCAGAATAACTCACTACGGATCCATCTCTTGAATAAAAAACTCCCGCTATTAAGCCTAGTAAAGTACTCTTGCCAGAGCCGTTAGGTCCTGTTATTGAGATGTGTGTATTTTTTGGGATTTTAAAACTTATATTTTCAAAAACTGGATTTTCATCATTATAGTAATTAAATGTAACATTATTAAAAGTTATTGACTCGCTATCGTTAATTTTATAATTTTTTTTAAAAAGTTGTAATTTATTTTGTTCTAATTCATAAAATTTTTCAATATGAACGTGAGAATTTATTATTTGATTTAATGAATTTGCCAATATCGAAAGTGATTGAAATAATCTCAACATAACACCAATAAAATCTAGTGTTAACATTTTGCCTATTGCTGTGAACATAAGAACTATAGTCAAAATAGATAAGGTTAAAAATCCAGGTAAAGATGTATTTAAAATGCCGTACTTGTGATTACTCAATAAACTTGAATTATACTCCTGGAGTATTGAACTAAATTTTTTGGATTCGGCTAAATTCTGTTTCAAAACTTTAATTAAAAATAAATTATCAACTACTCTCTGAATTTCACTAAAAGACTCCTGGCTCTTTGTGTATGAAATATTCATATAATATTTCGCTTTTTGAAGTATTAACTTGATTGGGAAAGTTAAAATTATAACTCCTACACCAAAAGTTAATACTGCATTTATATCTGAAATAATAAGATATATAGAAAAAATAAGAATTTGAAATATTCCGTTAAGAAAATTTGAAAAACTAGAATAAAAAAAAGAAATATGCATTGTTAGTGTGTTGATGAAAAAATATGAATCTGCAACTGTGTAGTTTCTTTTTTCAAAAATTTGTTCTAAAAAATACTCTTTCAAATTTTTATTAACTGTCAATTCTAGTTTTTTTAACATTAGGCTTTGCATGAAAGTAGAAAAATACTTAACTAAGATTACTAAAAATATAATTATAGGATTTTCGATAGAAAAAAGTAAGATAATATTTACAAATTCTATTGACGTAAATTGATTAACTAAAATAGCAGAAAAAATAGAAATTATAAAGATATCTGAGAAAGCAGCTAATTGAGCAAGAAAAACAGATGTGATGATTAGTAATTTTTTATTTTTTGTTCTTGTGATCTTGGATATATAAAGTACATCTTTAATAATTTTTTTTAACTCGACCACACTACATATTATAAATTGTTTATTTATATAGAGGTACATTTTGTTACAATGATCGACCCTTTTGATTAAAAATTGTTATGTATTGATAAACTAATTATTAATTAAAGATTTAAGATTTCACTGATAATAAATTACTTTTTTTGAAGCTTCATAAAATAATGATCAAAGGGAACTCTTAAAAGATTACTAATAATTTTGTTATCGTGATTAAAACCCTCTGGAATCAATTTATCATAAGCAATAGGTTTTCTTACAAAATTACCTTTATCTTTGCTTGCTAAGAATTTTGCAAAAGTTCTTTGATTGTCTATATAAACCGGATCAAGGGAAAATACCTTTCCATTGGGGGAAAGTTTATTAAGTATTGTTTTTAACATTTCTGAACAAAGTCTATCTGGTAAATGGTGAAGAATGCCTATCAATATTGCAGCATCAAAATGTTTCAACTCAAGCTTTTGGATATTAAGTAAATCTTCGACAATAAAAGTGTCTTGAGGGAATTTTGATTTTGCTTTTAATATATGTTTTTCATTGATATCTATACCTATATAGTTTTCACTGGTTATAAAGTTTCTATAAGTACCAGGACCACAGCCACAGTCTAAAACTACTACATCAGAGTTTAAGCTAATTAGATCATTAAATAATCGTTTGTGAGTATTGTATTTTCTCAAAGAAAATTGAACTAAATTATATATAAGAGGTAGGTCTAAAAAGTCATATAAGAAACCAGATTTTTCTGTTGTATTTTCTATATTCATTTTCAATTCATCTTTTATAGTAGATTATAAAAAGACACTATCTAATAAAATAATTTTATTTTTTATTTTAAGTTTAGATTTATTTAGGGTAAAAATTCTTAATCTACAATACCCATTTGTATCAACCAAATATTATTTACTGGGACTGCGAAGGAATTTTTTTAATGGCCATCAATATTGAATTGTTTGAAATATAGGTCTTTATATTTTGCAGAAATAAAACTAACAAGATATATGAAGAAATATTTGAAACAGTCATGAATATCCACTGGATTATATTGGGTGACTGTAAGACTATAGGCTCTAGAAAAATAAAAAATAAAATAATCATTCTTACTCTCTCATTAGAATTTAAAAAAACTATAAATAGTAAGCCAAAGAATAAAGGAATCCTATAGGTGTTGTTTGTATATAAAAACGAAACTACAAACCACATTATGACTGGAATGTAAAAATAATCAGAATATCTATTATCTAGACCTATTGATAGATTGAAATATCTAATTGGAAATAGGTACAAAATGGTTAGACAAATCAGAATTATTGAGATACTTAAAATGAAATCAAAATTCAAATATTTTTGTATTAGCAAAACATCCAAATATAATCCATAACCGTAGCCAGGTGCTAACCAAGTATTATCTATATTTTTACTATTCACAATCAGGTCGTATAAGAAAAAACTAGCAAATAATATATTCGTTAAAACAGAATATAAAATTATTTTTTTATTTTGATAATTTATTGCAACAAATAGTATGCCAATTAATAAAGGTGCTGGGTGTAAGTTTAGTAGAGAAACAATCAAGAGTAAAAATAATTTAAGAGCACTGTATCTTGTAAAATTGAAAAGACAAAATGCTGTAATTATCAATATTATGAGATCATCATTTCCATAAAAAGTCAAATGATTTAATGGTGGACTTATAAAAAATAATGTTAACAAGAAATATTGATCTCGGAAATTTCTTAAAATTATAAAAAATAAAACGAGTAAAGCCAAAATTGAGATTGATCCTATCAAAGATGCAAGTACATTCACATCCCCTGATATTCGTAAATAAGAATCAAGTGGCCCCCCTCTTAGGTCGTAACACTGAATTACTTTAGAATCATCAATTCCAAAAGTAGTTGTTCCGAATGGATTGCTATTACAGATAAGCCCCCACAATGTTGCCTTTAAGTCAGGGTATACGGTAAAACCCCTGTAAACTCTTTGACCTAAATGTATCCACAGATATCCTAATTCTCCAAAAATACCTGAAACTACTCTGATTAAATAGAACATAAATGGCAAAATAGTTATCAAAATTTTTTCAGTATTTGAAAAATTAAACTTAAATTTTGTCAATATATAAAGACATATTATAAATATTCCTAAATAATCGACTGAGAGAAATGTAAAATAGTAGAGCATAAAAATAACAGAAATATTTTTTTTGACCTTCAATCCAAGAGCTAATATAAACATATTTTTCAGAAAATAAATATTTGTTAACTGCTCATTAATAAGTATTGGGAGTACAGAGGTGATACCGAAATCAACCGGGTTTAATAATTTGTAATTTAATAAATTAAAAATTATATATAAGACAATTAGTCTAAAGTACTTTTTTGAACTTATCAATAGGGCCAGAGCTATAAGAACTATATTACCAATGGAGTCCAACAAATTAAATAATTTAGAATTTGAACCAACATAGATTTCTAAAGTTTTAGTTTTACCTTCTATAGGATTAATTTCAATTACTTTACTGAGACATTTTATATTTGTTATTTCAGGAAAAATATAAACATCTCTATTAATTACTTTTGTATCGTACCCATCTTCAATAAATTTACTCAATTGATTTTTCGTTGCGGCTTTCTCACAATTTAAAGATACAGAACCAGTTTGGTTGAGATTATTTAAGCTATCAGATAGAAAATAGTTATACATTAATAGCGAAGTAAAACAAAAGATAATGACCAATAGAACAACTGTAAGTATTGTGCAAAGAACACCAGACTTTTTACTTTTTAACATGTTTATTAAATCTTTTTCTAAGCTTTATGTTTGACTCTCTAAAAAGATTAGTGATGAACATACTGTATTGTACATTAAGAATAAGATATCCACTTGGCCTACTAAAATTTACAAATATGAGTTTGTTTTTTGTGTTTCTAAATTTAAGGTAATTGAATTTTTATTAATTGCCCTGACCATGTTGTTGCAAACACTACATCATCTCCATTTGGACTTAGAGCAATAGAGTTGATATTTGTCCCAAGATTTGAAATGGGAATGATGTAAGCTTTATCATTATTAAAATCATATGCGAATAACTCATTACTTAAAAAATCAGCAAAAATATAGTGTTCAAAATACTTACTACTTTTATTACTAATTACACCTCCCCCGATCAAAGCTGCTCTATATTTTGTTGGAGCTTGGTGATAATAATATAAGCTGGGTTGTATTGAATTTTCTTTGATGTAAGATTTTATACTTGTTTTTGTATTTTGATCATGAAGCAAGATTTCAGTGTAATCAATTTGATTTTCTATAGTGCCCTCAAAAAATGGCCATCCAAAAAGGAAGGGTTTTTTCGTATCTACAAAATTATCTAATTCAACAATGTTGAGCTCTTCTTGTTCGTAGTTTCCTATATCAACAACAAATAGTTTTTTATTGTACTCAACAGTTTTCCATGGGTTCCTAAGACCATAGGCCAGAATATCTGTTCTAGGCTTATATCTATCAGTGCTCGCAAGTAAGTCAGGATTGCTAATGCTGTTGTCTAAAAATAAAATCTTCCCTCTTGGTTGTGTTGTATCAAGTGGTTCAGAGTTCTCTAAAGGAATTACATTGCTTTCCATGTCACCAATGCTAATTAAAAAATCCTTAAAATAATCTGACCAAATGATATTACCTGAATAGTGGCAACATCCTGGGTTCGGAATTCTAAGCAGCTCTTCAGAATTATCTTTAATTGGTTTTTTATCATCATTAAGAAAGTATTTTTCTATAACAAGATGGTTCTGTAAGTCTGAATAGCTAATCAAAAAGAAATCATCTGTGGGGTGAAAAGCCAAACTGAAAAGGCCATATTCTCCAGAATCTAAATCAATTCTATTTAATACTTTATTTGAAATATCTAAAAAAATATTCTCTGGACTATTTTGATATACAACTCCAAAAACATCTAAGATATATAAATTATTTCCAAATGTAATAATATTATTCAGACTTTCCGAGTATTTTTTAACTTCTAATATCCTTGAGCCCATCAAGCAACCACCATAATTTTCACTACCCAACCATTCACCACATTCTGATTGATTGTTAATACCAATCTGTATATCAGGAATTGTTGTTGTGGTTGTGATTGATTCAACTGACACACTTTCAATGCTTCTTTGAAAACTTAATATAGTAAAACCTAGAATGAATAATGAGAAAGGTATAAAAAAGTAAAGTTTATTTTTCTTAAATCGTGAATACATGTTTAGATTCAGTAAGAAAATTAAAATGAATAACACTGTAGGTACTATTAATATTGAGATTATTAACAAACCCCTTGAAAAATTATATAATCTCAGCATATACATGATCGAAAAAAGTGATCCACTGTAAATAAAGATTATTTTCATAAATGTTTTTAAAAATTCAACAGGGTCTGAACTGTCAATACGATCACTATTTGTAAATTTAATTAATATTATTACTAATAAGCCAAGGATTATTGAAATAAAAAGTGCATTTAAATTAAATATGTAAGGAAAAGATATTTTTTCTAAATCTTCTTGAATGTTTAATAAAACTTGTTGACTCAAATAAACATCATTATTAAACAATCTCTCGAATAAGAAATTATTAATAGTCACAGAGCAAATTAATAATATTAATAAATTAAACATACATAAACTTTACACATGTTTTTAAAATTAGCCTAGATTTGATTCTTAAAACATATATAAAAATATTACGTGGTGTAAAGTGCTTCGAAGTAATGATTTTTGTCTGTCAA
>CERI01010691.1_pt1 | contig 13054 bp, 10 predicted proteins | sample 350261 | NCBI WGS metagenome assembly CERI01 (sample SAMEA2620979, study PRJEB7988) | marine metagenome | isolation source: saline water (ENVO:00002010), including
TGTATCATAAGGAGCATTGAAATGTCTCCATTGATGACCATATACCGGACCCAAATCATCTTCTTCACGATGGTTTAATCCAACACTATCAAGGTATTCGCGACTTGCATTTCCATTCCAAATATGTACTTTCTTTTCCTTTAATTTTTTATTATCTGTGGAGCCGGACAAAAACCATTGAAGTTCATGAAAACACGTTTTCCATGCTACTTTTTTGGTAGTAAGCAATGGCAATAATCCGTCTTTTAAGGAGAACCGCATGGAATAACCGAATATTTCGTATACGTTTCCATTGCGACCTTTTTCCAACTCCCCTTCTTCCAAAATTTTACGGATGAGGTTTAAATATTGTTCTTCTTCCATGAATATTGTTGTTTAGCGACTTTTGTTTAAACCCTTTACAAATTCCCATTCATAATTTTCTAAGCAAAATCTATATTAATATGGATATTCTTAATGAAGCAAGAGAAGTGAATAGAAAATCATTTTTAGGTCATGTATTTTCAACCACCGAAGAAGGAAAGGCTGAATTATTAAATGTTGTACAATATGCTTGTTTAGGCGTAATCCCGATTGTTGTTTTAAACAAATTAATCCAGCGTTTTGTTCCGGAAGCTGACCCCGATAATTCTACTTTAGAGCTAGTGGTTGAAGTATTCCTTCAAGTCATTATTATGTTCTGTGGTATTGTTGTTATTCATCGTATTATTAGTTACATTCCTACATATTCAGGATTCAAATACGAAAATTTGACCTTAACAAACGTTATCCTCGCCTTTTTGGTAGTAGTATTGAGTATTCAAACGAAACTCGGATTAAAGGTTAACATTTTGGTGGATCGCTTTAACGAAATGTGGAATGGTCCTTCTAAAGAAAGTAAGGAAGAGTCTTCTTACGTAAATCATCACATTTCCCAAGCGGATTATATGCATAATGAAGCATTCCCTCCAGCACCTATCGCAACATCAAAAACAGAAGTACCAAACTATAACCAAATGGCTGGCTCTGTTGGACAACAAGCCCCTCCAATGCAAGACATGGGACCAATGCCAGCAAATTCCATGGGTTCTTCTTTTGGTGCCTTCTTTTAAGAAATAAATACATCATTTTTTTATGACGTATTTATTAGTATGTTTATAGAAAATAAGGAATGGAAACAAAAAGGAATCACTGATTTTTACAATGAATTGAGCAATAAACCTTTTTCCCACGGTAGTAAACAAACGATTCCTCTCCTTTGCCATGTATATTATCAACATGAACATATTCCTCCATTTATCAAGCAAAATATTATGTCTTTTATTCGAAATAATCCAACTATTAAGGTAATCGTTTATCACGAAAAACAGATAAATACGTTTATAGAACAACACGGAAGCTCACATGAAAAAATTATGTTTGAACGATTGATTCCTTTTTCCTACAAAGTGGATCTTTGGAAATATATTTTATTATACAAAAAGGGGGGAATGTTATGGAATCCGTTATATAGTTTGAATCATGAATTCGATTTTTCCACGTTTTTTACTCAAAATCATTTTGTATTAGAACCTGTTAGTCATGGAATATCTATAAATAACGATTTATTGGTAACGCAACCAAATAATCCGATTTTATTACAATGTATTGAACATATTCAGTTTAATATAGAGAATTGTGTAGTGGGATATACTGTTGACCATCCGACGGGAAATCGTTTATTTGGTGAAACCTATTACAATTGTCTTGGATTAAATGAATATATAACAATGTTTGAAGAAAGAAAGACTAAAAATATTTTTCTACATTCAATTCTAATTGGGAAAAAATTACAAAATATCCAAGAGGACACTAAATTAATAAAACAATGGCAAAATCACGCAATTTATAAACATCCGTTTCAGATTATACAAGATACACGAAAGTTAATTTATAATTCATCGAAACCTAGACTTGCATGCATAGTTCATGTGGGTAATGATTTTGTTTTAAGGAAAATGGATACATATTTAAAGGTATTAGAAGAGTATCAAGACTGTGATGTTGATTATTATGTTAATGTTATTGAATTATTAGACAATAACTATATTGATTCATTAAAAAAAGTTTTCCCGAATTCTCTGTTATCTATATCCAATAACATTGGGTTTGATTTGGCAAGTTTTTTCAATTTTTTAGACATTATAAAAAAAGAAAAAACAGACTACGACTATATTGTCAAAATACATACAAAAGTTGATGACGTTTTTCGTAATAATAGTTTATATCCACTATTCGGAACACAAGATATATGGAAAAAAAATATAGAGAAAATGATGGAAAACGAAAAAATAGGAATGGTCGGTTCAAATGAAGTAAAGTACATCATAAAAGAACGTGATATCAACGAACTTCATATGGAATCGTTAAAACGAGAATATAATATGGAACATTTTAAGGATATGTTTTTTGTAGGAGGGACAATGTTTTTAATCCGATTTTCTATTATTAGAAACGTATTTTTTGACAAAGACATATCGTTGATTTGTAACTCCTTCAATACTAAGGAAACATTTGATTATAATTGGTATTATTATCAGGTTAAAAACCAGGTAGTAATAGAGAATAATTTTCAGTCGTGTTTTGACCATTATCATAAAATAGGAAAGACTATGAAATATTATAAAAATGTATTAGATTCATTGCGTAATGGTGTGAATCCTCCGTCGAATTTACATGATGGTATGATAGAACATGCTTATGAACGGTTTTTATGTTACATTGTAACCAGTTTACGTTGTAAGATAGAGTGGGTATAATTAAGAATCGGTAAACGACATGTTGTTAATAATTTCCATTTGCATAATTGAACGTTCCAAAGCTTTTTGTTGTTCAACGTTTTTAAATAAATAATCGGTTTGTGGAGAATGTTCATTTTTCTTAATCTGTTTATAAATCATGTTTAACTTACTTAAACCTGTTTTGAGAATGTCTTTGTTTGTAATAAGTTCACTTTTTTTATTTACTTGTTCTGTAATTAAACTGATTGCATAATAGAGCAAGAATTTTCTACGTTTACCACACGCATTTGTGTAACGAATACAAAATAAATGTAATAGAGAGTTCATTATTTTTGATATAAACACATCGTTTTTCTCTTCCGTATAATGAAAAATAGCGTCCCATATAAGCCATATCACATCACCTCTAAATTTATTTTCCACTGGTATATCCCGATATTCACATACACATTGTAAATTTTTCTTTTTACAAGAAGCATCAAATTCAATAATCCATTCATACCAATAACAAGCATTCGATACACTTTTACATTCGGGGGAAATATTATAGGCGAATTCGTTAATGGCTATAAAGACTTCCTTGGGGTCTTTTTGTCTAAAAAACGCTTTGGCATAGTCCATTGACGAGGCCTTCAATCGTTCTTTCATAGTTGTGAGTTCAAATTCTTCTTGTTTTAATTTTATTTCTTCAAAGCTTAACTTTCGTTTTGATAAGCATAAAGTAATCATGATTTCCGCAAACAACTTTCTACATTCTTCGTCATTGCGGGCATCTAATTCTGTTAAAAAAGTTCCTTTGTTCATAATATTCCGAAAAGTGTTGTATCTCATTTCTAAATACATACCTAATTTTGGATTTCCTAAATGAATATGTTTTGAGGTGAAAAACAAAATAATCTCCCATATTTCAACAAAATGTCCTGCACATAGAAGCTCTGCAGACCAGTAACAAGAAGCTTCTAATTTATTGTTTTTTAGTGCATCTATCAATTGTTTTTTTACATCTGTTTTTTTGTATTCCGAAAAACTATATCCTTTAAAATCACCAGGAGAACGTATATCATTGATTTCATATGTCTCTTGTACCCATATTGTTTTTGGTTTTTCACTTGTATGGGTTACTTCTGGATATGTATTTGGATTATAGGTTGTAGGATGAGTTGACATATACTATTGTAATAATAATATAAATATAAATTGGTATTAAAACACAGATGAAAACGTTTTATAATTTATTATTGGCTTGTTACAATAAAACACTAGATAATTGGAATGTAAATAAATCCATTTTTCATGATTTATTTCAGCAAAATGAGAAGGACTTAGTTTCGATTTTTTCTTATCTTAATGAAATACTTTATCAGGAAAAATCGCAATTATTAACTCACGAGGAAAGAATTAAACTGAAATATAAACAATTGGATGTGGTGGGCAAAGGTTTTTCTACTATTTCATCTAAGAAAAAACTATACGAAGATTTTCATGTGAGTCAAAAGAGATATTTTGTATTGTTACGGTTTTTAAATAGATGTAAATGGAAGATGAGTTCCGTAAAAGTAAATACGGATATTTCTGGTAATGAACTAATCGTAGGTCATGAAAATACAATTCAGATTTTACATGAAAATAGCATATATTATTTTAGTGTGAGTGATATTATTAATATATGTAAAAATGCATTGCTACATACTTCATTTAGTTTTTTTTCCAATCCAAAAATACCATTGAATCCTTATACAAATCGCCCTTTTCAAAATCATCATTTTTTCCAATTTTATTGGAAAGTAAAGAAATCTGATTATAAGATGCCCATTTACTTCCAATTATTTTACAATTGTTTTTTTGATGTAGAAATGTTAAATTATAAGTATGAACATGTATTACGCAGTATTTATATCAAAGAATTTATTTCTACTTCACCTTTGGTTACGCTTCGAACGAAAATATTAAATATGATTAAAATACTTAAACCGCATGGGTCGTTATGTATCGATGATGATTTTCCAAATAAAGTGTTAATACCCGCAATGAAGCCATTTTTATATTTATTTTTAACATGGAAATATTCTTTACACAATTGTGACGAAACACAAGAAGCGAAAAATGTTCTTCATGAAAAGTATAAGCAATTTTTTAAATACAACCCTGTATTTGGAAGAAAGATTTTAAAACAGGTTCCATATAATGCCTTTGTCGACAAGGAAAAGAAAGTGAAATTCCGAGCAGAATTTAAAACTGATTATTTGCCTTTTGGTGATATTAAATTAAAATCATGTTACAACGATGATGACGAAACAAGGAGTATCAGCAGTAGCAGTAGTAGTGAAGAGGAAGAACTATTTGTCATTCGACATGTACAAAATGAAGAATTGGAATCTTTACACACTGATTCTTCTGAAAGTACGTTGCACAATGAAGAAACAGAAGAAAGGAGTGCAGAGGTAAACATTGTGGATACATCTTCCGAATCAAGTGCCGATCAGGAATTTTCCTCCCTCATAAACGAATTACTAAATTCTTTGAATGAAGAAAATTCCTAATTAATATTTTTGTAAAAAATATTTTCTTTTTTGTTTATTTTTTACAGCATAATGAATTATTATTTTTGTGAATTTCAAAATCGGTTAGGAATTTATAATGTCATTTTTTATAAAAGACGAAGATTTGAAAAAACCGATCAAAACATTTCCATATTTGAAAAAGGGGGATGGTAGAAAAGCCCGTATGGAGAGATTAAAGGTAGCAAAACAACCTTTTTTGAAAAAAGGACAAGGAAAACTCGCTTCGGAAAATCACGGTGTTACTGAATTCGCCAAAAAACGAATGGAACAAATTATCGAGGAACAATGTGCACGGGAACAGGAGTATTGGGACACTATAAATGAAGATGAAAACGAAGATTAAAAAATAAATAGTTACAACTATTTATTTTACAAATATTTGATCACTTACTCACTTGTGATTAATCTAGGTACAACGTTAATTGTTTGAAGTTCTTGTGCCATGAGTTTGTAGGCATACGGTATTTCGACATATGCGAAATCTGTGTAATTATCACATGTTTTACAATGATGTACAGTAAATTCTTCTTTGAAGGAATGGTTTTTCTTTCCATCGTTATACGATGCAATCATACCACATTTGTTACAAATATGTGTACTATATTTGTCAGACACATCATACAATCTTTCACGGCAAAATCTCGAAATTCCATGGGAAATCATGACATCCCTTTCCATTTCTCCAATTCTGAACCCACCATCTCTACTTCTTCCTTCGGCGGGTTGACGTGTTAGATTCACCATAGGACCAATGGAACGACTATGTTGTTTGTCATTAACCATATGTTTGAGGCGTTGGTAAAAGACAGGACCCATGAAAATCGTCGTTTCAATTTGTTCTCCACTCATTCCATTATACAATAGTTCATTTCCGTAACTTTCGTAACCGAGCTTCTGTAATTCTTCTGATATTGTTCTTACATCCAAATTACCAAAACTCGTTCCATCTCCAAATAATCCTAATTCTAATAATACTTTTCCTAACAATGTTTCCTTGAGTTGCCCAATGGTCATTCGAGATGGGATGGCATGTGGGTTAATAATAATGTCCGGACGAATACCATCTTTTGTAAAAGGCATGTCACATTCAGGAATAATATTACCCACAGTACCCTTTTGACCATGTCTCGATGATACTTTATCACCCAAAACGGGTTTTCTTAATGTTCTTACCCTAACCTTTGCAAAGTTGTAACCATCTCCATTTCTTCCCGTATAGTTTTTATCTACATATGTTTCTTCGGTAGTTCGAAATGTTTTACTTTGGTCTTCGTATTTGATCGTTTTCGTTGGGTCATTTCGGTTCTCCTTAATAGGTACTATTTTAGCAATAATTACGTCACGATTTTCAACCAACGAGTTTTCAGGAATGAAACCATTAGCGTTTAATTTGTCGTAATTGCCAAATTTCACACTTTTCGTTTTTGCGGGATTTGGTTTACAACGAATAATTTCATCACGAATAATATTTTTATCTTCGTCTTTTTCTGTATGATAAATCGTTGCGGAAAACAATCCTCTATCGATGGATGCTTGGTTCACTAGCACACTATCCTCTTGATTATAACCTGTATGCGACATAATGGCTACATGAATTTGACAACCAGAAGGAATCTTATTCAAATCAATGAAATTCATTACGCGCGTATCTACCAAAGGTCTGGTTGGATATGTCAACACGTAAGACGTTTTATCCATACGATTGTCGTAATTCGTGGCATAAATTCCCATAGCCTGTTTTCCCATGGCACATTGGTATGTGTTTCTAGGAGCCTGATTGTGGTCCGGATAAGGAATACATGAAGCCAAGACGCCAAAGATTGTACTTGGATGAATTTCGCAATGAGAATAGCTAATAAGTTGATGTTTATTTTGCAAATAGTCTTGGGGTGTTTTCATTGCAATGACCGAATAATCCTGCTCTTCCGCATCTATATATTCAATGACCGCCTCTTCCAATTGACAGTTGGTTAGTAAATCGTTCCAATTCAATTCTTTATTATGAATACGTTCGATAATTTCTTTGCTAATAAGAGCTTTGTTGTTTCGAACACGTAAAACTGGACGGGTTAGACGTCCTCCATCATTACAAATACGTATTTCCATTTTTTTGTAATCAAATATAATCGATGTGTAAATATTAATAATACCCATATGTTTCTTATTTTTTAAATTTTCGTACAATTCTTTTGGGTTTATTGCTACACCGACCCATGATCCATTTATAAACACTTTTACTTTTCCGTGAAAATCACTAGGCATATGGTCATCCACTTTCAATATTTCAGGTTCAACATATTCATATAACATAGAACTGTTTGTAGGAATTGTAATATGAGCCATATAACTAATGTTTTTAACCACACCAATCGATTGACCCTCTGGAGTTTCAGCTGGACATAGAAATCCCCATGTAGTATTATGCAATTTTCGAGGTGCAATCAACTCACCACTTTTTTCTAGAGGCGTATTAATTCTTCGTAAATGACTAATGCTAGCGATATAAGTCAAACGATTTAGCACTTGCGCTACACCGACTTTTGTACTATTTGATTGCTTAATACTAAAGTCTCCTGTAGAAAGAGCACGTGAAATACCGTTTTCAATGGTAGTGGATTTCATGATTTTATAAATATTAGTCATATTGATAATATTTTCATAATCTTGAGAAGAACGCCATGAACCATTGTTGATTTCACGAACAATTTGCTTCTGCATCTCCTTGACTAATTTATTAAAATAGTTTCGAAACAGATTATTTAATAACGTACCGGTTAACTCAATACGCTTGTTTAAATAGGAATCCCTGTCACTCAAAGACATCCAACCAAGACTTGTTTGTAGTAGTTTATTTGCCATGTAACCTAGCATATATAGTTTTTGGGCTTTGGTGGTGCAATGAGGATACAAATCATTTCCTAACACTTCAGAAGCAAATTCTTGTTTCTTTTTAAGACCCGTTTCTTTGTCCATATTCATAGGGGTATACGCTACTTGGGAAGTAATATACTCAATAGCACTTTCCTGTGTCATATATTCATTTGCGTCAATCACCGATGCCTGAAGAGAATTTAAAAGTTCTTGTTGTTTGTCGTCTTGAATGTTTAACAAAATATATTCGCAAATCGAACGGTCACTAATGATTCCGAGTGCACGAAACAAGACAAACAGTTCAATCGGTTGCTTGATTCGCGGAATTTGAATGTAAAGTCCATGTCCAAACCCATTGTTTTTACTTGCTATCATCATTTCAATTTGCTTTGGTGAAATACATTTGTAATCAGGAACAGATTTAATTTCAGCATATAAACTCCATTTGGTCGTGTTTTTTCCGTCAAAACAATATACGCGATTTTCAGCAGCGCGTTCTTGTCCCAATACCGTTTTTTCCGAACCTTTGATAATGAAATAACCACCACAGTCCATTGCACATTCCCCAATGAGAGAGGGATGAATATGATTGTGTTGATTCAAAATGCAAATGGATGACTTCAACATAATAGGCATTTTCCCTATATTGATTTTGGGAAGTAATTTATGAATAACTTTTGGATTGTCCATCTTTTCATTATCGCAAATCGTATATTGAATATCCAAATCAATTGTCATGGTAGAAGCATAGGTGAAATTACGCAATTTCGCTTCTTCTGGTAACATGACTTTTGTGGCACCATTGTTTTCATGAATTTGTGGTGGATGAAGCTTGAAATTGAGAAAGGAAATATGAATATCCAACAAGTATTTGTCGTGCTCTGCCACATAGTCATTTTCAGAATGGATGTTTACAGGGTTAAACATCTGAATTGTTCGCTGAATTTGATAGTTAATAAAATGATTATACGACTCAATTTGATGTCGTACCAAACGCTCTAAATGTTGCCCACGAAAATACGACTCAATCACTTTATACGGTTCTTCTATGTAATTTCCTAAATGCGATAACACTTCAGTCGGTTCTACGTCTACATTATCCGTTACCATTTCTACAATTTTTTCCTCTAAAGGTGCTATTTTTTGTTTCCGCTTTCTTTTGATTTTTGTATCCTTTTTATCAGAATCTCCATTATTATTCATATTGGTAGATATGTCTGAAATACCACCAGTCATCATAGAAAGGGGGGAATTAGATGAATATGCTTCACAATTTAATGAACTCATTTTTATGAAAGCAGGTATTAATATGTCATTACGTTCAATTTTCTAAATCCTTTCTAAAAATCATTAGATATTATGTTTTTAGTAAAAGTAAATAAAAATATAATGATTTAAATGATAATGCCATCTTTAGACGAAATAATCCATAAGTATAGGAAACAGCCAATTACCGAGATACATCAACTTGATGAGCTACTAAGTAATTGTGATAAATATTTTGACGATAATCATTTAAATTCATCTTCCATTACTGGAAAAATAACATTACAATCCTATTATCCATTGATGACCAAAAAACCGTTTTACCCTATGATATATTGGTCGCCCATAAAAGAACCATCGTTATTGCGAACACCAGATTTTATACCGAATCATCCTTCGTCACTTAATTCACAAGAAATAGAGAAAATCCAAAAGAACATCGATGTTAACGTTGACACAATTCAAGACCTTCTTCTATTGATTGAAAACAATCCCTATGAACCGCAATATGAATATAATATTAATCTACAATCGTTACATTTGGTATACAAGGAATTGAAACAAATCAAAGAAATGATAGGTTTAAAGGAGTTTAAAAATGAATTGTTGAACCAATTACTTTATTTTAGTCAAAATCTTCATCAAGGAGGAGAAGGAGATTTCATGCATACTGTTTTATGTGGTCCTCCTGGCACTGGAAAAACAGAAATCGCAATGTTATTAGGAACTATGTATTCGAAATTGGGTCTTCTTTCTAAAAATAAATTCAAAAAGGTTTGTAGAAATGATTTAGTTGCTGGCTATTTAGGACAAACGGCATTAAAAACGAGAAAAGTAATTGATGAATCATTGGGAGGTGTTTTGTTTATTGATGAAGCATACTCTTTGGCCAATGATTATAATGGAGATAGTTTTTCGAGAGAATGTATTGATGTTCTATGTGAAGCATTAAGTTCGCATAAAAAAGATTTAATGGTCATTATTGCAGGTTATGAAAATCAATTAGATTCAACTTTTTTCCAAGCAAATCAGGGGCTTAAATCCCGGTTTATTTGGAAATTTAATTTGAAAGATTATAATGCCGAAGAATTAGTTTGTATTTTTACTAAAAAAATACGCGAAAGCGAATGGACTATTTGTATTGACGATAAAACACTGGTAAATTGGATGAGTAAATATAAAAAAACGTTTATTCATTATGGTAGAGATATGGAACAATTGTTTTCTTATGTGAAGATTGCACATAGTAGACGTATTTATGGCCATACGCATAGCACTAAAAAGGAAATCAATCAAGAAGACTTAGAAAATGGTTATAAAAAATTCACGCAAAATAGTCTTCATAAAGAGTATTCCCCTCCCATGGGAATGTATATGTAATCGTTTATTGACAAATAAAATAATCCAAAAATAATATAGTGTTTAAAGTAGTATGAGTAAAATTATTCAATTTGATGAATCATTATTTAAATTTTCAGGTAAACAAAGCCGGAAACTTAAATCAAACCCATCCAATAAAATTAAAATAAAAGAATCCAAACCAAAACCACAATCCCTTAAACGGAATCATATTTTAAAATTCATTCGTGAACAACAAGAGAAAAATTACAAAAAAGTCATGGAAGGAGACCCGTATGTGAAAAACCAAGACATTTTGCAAGATTCTTTTAAATCCAATTTTAGTGATACTTTGAATTATTTAATGGACATTGCCGAAAAAGAAAAGGACTCGAAACCTAGTCATAACCATACTGTTCGCAAACAATCTGTACATGAAAATGTAAGTTTGGAGATACCGAATACCTTTCGACCTCCGGAAACAACGATATCTAACCCTCAAACGACTTCTAACATTCAATTGTCTTCCCCAGTGAAAGACCATTCTCCTAGCTGGGGATGTTTAAAAAATGGTAGCTTACCTACTTTTCGTGATTGGAAAAATCGAACGCAGAAAATACCTCTCGGGTCTACTACAAGCGAACTCCCTTCTACTTCTATTAGCCCCATTTTAGCCGAAATCAATGAAAAACGTTCGCAAAAACCAGATAATAATGTGGCTCGTTTGATGTATCCGAAACAAAAACGTACTGTTAGACGTACTTATAAAGTAGGGCGACATAAGCAAAAACCACAGGTAAGCGTACTCGTTTCAAACAGAACGTTACGAAACAAAGTTAGTACTGAAAGTCAACATTTAAAACAAGTGCCGATTCAAGACGTTCGGTCTTATTTGGTTAAAAAGGGATTTATCAAAGTAGGGTCTTCCTCACCGATAGATGTGTTGCGTAAAATGTACGAAACGGCACGACTAATGTGTGGAGAAATGGAAAACCATAATCCGGACAACCTATTGTACAATTATTTTCATAATCACGAGGATACATAATTTATTTAAATAAAAAAGGTATAAACCTTATTTATTGTATATTACATATAATGGAAGCCTCCAAAACAGTAGAGCAAACTGCACCCCCCGTTCCTCCTAAGGAAGAGGAGCCACAACAAGTAAATGTATTAGATGTTGAGGTTACAAATGAAAATATTGCTTTGAATATATTGGTTACTTTTGTTAATTTGGCACAAAAACGTGGTGCATTCAATCTAAAGGAGTCTGCTAAAATTTGGGAATGTATTCAACGTTTTCAGAAGGCATCTGGTAGTCCACCAGCCACATCCTCGAGTGAAGGTTGTATGAAGGATTGTGATACCGACTGTAATAAAGAATGTCCTTGTGACCCCCTAGATTGTTCTAAGAAAGAAGAATAAATAAATAAATAGGTTATCTATATTTCTATTTATTTATAACTCCATGTACAGAGTATACACGTTGAAATACAACTAACGAGTCCTAATATCACATATTTAATTGGTTCTTCTGCAATACCCATTAAGAAGTAAGGAATGGGATGTTTGTAAATAATATCATCTTCTTCTTTATAGGATGTAACATTATGGTTTATTTTTTTTGGTTTTGTTATGATATTGATAGTCGGAATCGGTTCTTCTAAATCACAATAAAATCCATATCCATTCTGAATATCTTCCTCTTTATTCATTCTTGATAACATTGGTTCCTTTTACTATATGTAGAATAACCTTTCAATTTTTTAACCATGTTCTCTTGGAACATTTATAGGAATAATATAAAAACAAATTTATAATATTTTTAATGACTACAGAACAATCTATTTTTAAAGACTATATACAATACACACAAATATATCAAGGAAAATATGGAAAACAGTGTATTGTTCTTTTACAAGTCGGAGCGTTTTTCGAAGTATACGGTTTTAAGAATAATGAAACAGATGTTATTGAAGATAGTGAAATCGTCGATTTTTCACAAATATGTAATTTAAACATTAGTGAAAAGAAAATACTTTATCAAAATAGAAATGTATTGATGGCAGGATTTCGTGACTATACACTCGATAAATATTTACAAAAATTAACTGAAAATGGTTATACGGCTGTTGTATATACGCAACAAAAAGAGGGGAAAACAATTACGCGCAATGTAGATAGTATTCATTCCCCGGGTACTTATATTTCTTATGAAAATGATAGTTTACCAACCAATACGAATAATATGGCTTG
>CERI01117555.1_pt1 | contig 13053 bp, 12 predicted proteins | sample 350261 | NCBI WGS metagenome assembly CERI01 (sample SAMEA2620979, study PRJEB7988) | marine metagenome | isolation source: saline water (ENVO:00002010), including
TAGTAGTTGAGGAAGAGGAGGAAGAGGAGGAAGAGGAGGAAGAGGTGTTTGAGGTTACAATCGACAAGAAGATATATTACACGACAAACACTACAAACGGAGACATCTATGGCGTAGATACAGATGGTGATATCGGTGATATCGTGGGTGAGTATGTAAATGGTAAACCAAAATTTACTAAGTAGGTTAAAATAAAATCAATTAACCGAACCATTCCGGTGTAAAAGATAAAAATAAGTATATATAAATATTTATTTTTATCGCTTTCGTGTATATATATATTTCTTACGACGTCGCTTTCTTGTTTTTTTTCCACCCGTTTTAACTTTTTTCGGGTCTTTTTTTTTATCATCTATTTCGAAATAATACATATATTCCAATTTAACACTATCATCCTTGATTTCGTCTAATTTATTCCACCTTTCTACCAGATCATTATCTTTGTATTCACATTCAATCTTTTTAACATTTGTGTCGTCTACCTTGCCTTTTATTAGATCTATGTGCAATCTTATTGTTTCATTTTCAAAACCTAAATCCTTTCTTACTTTAACCAATTCGCCATCCCTAATCATTTGTTGTATTTTTTCTAATTCAAATTCATCTTTGTATTCGTAAAAATTCTTTATATTTTTTACAAAATCTATATACTGTTTATATTGGTTGTGTTTATCATATTTATTATTTATTAACTCTGGGTCGTACATTTTTTTTAGAAATTTAGAATATATATCATAATGAATTATGAAGTTTTCCAATAATACTAAAATATCTTTGAATTTGTGACTTGGAAATAATGAACTACTTAAACCGACGGGTTTTTTAACTTGTATAAGTTGATCTGAAATAACTCGACTTGCTTTATATGCTTTATCAAAAGCGTCAATTGTTACATTTGTTGGTTCCTTGTATTTTTCGTGCAAATCAAATAATATTTTGTAATTAGAAAAAATTGATTTGACCGCCACCTCGAAATCGTTTATTTCTTTATCAATTCGTGCATTTGCGATTGTGCCTGTAAAACGGTGGTCGGAAACATTACTCAGCATTTGAGCGATTATTTGAGAACCCTCGTCATTCTCATTATAAGTTTTAAAAACAGTTTCTTGCTCTTTTGCCGATAATATTTCTTTATTTGATTCTTTTATCGCAGCATCTAAATCTACCGTTGAAAATTTATCTGGTGCTTTTATCCCTTTGTTATTATTCGGTTCCTTGAAATCTACCCATAATTCTATTTCGGGTCCATCTTTCACGTTATTAATATCGTTGTGTAAGTCTTTAACAAAACCACCGAATTGATGAAGTCCGGGTTTAGCTTTCGCTAATGAACCATCTGCTATTGTCAAAGAATTGTTTCGTACAAGCACTTTAAATTTCTTAATAATAATATTAATTTTTTCTTTTATCTCATCTGTTGCGTTCATCGAAACCAACGAATCATTTATCTTTTTCATAATAGATGAGTTTACGCCGAGTAGTATATTACCTTTCTCAACTTTCTCAAAAAATTCTGCTTTAAGTTTGCCGTGCTCCCAATTATATGATGGTGTATTTTCACTAGCAGTTTTATATTTTTCTATCCTTTCTATGTAGTTTTCATATTTTTGTATAGTTTCATTAAAATCATTCTGGTTATTAGTTTCATTTTTACCGAAGGTATTATATAAATTGTTCTTCGTCATTTTTGAATCAAATAATTTATTAAAATCTTTAAGGAGCGGAGTTGTGAAAACTTTATAAAGTTTTTTTTCATTAGGATACCATTTATCAAATTCATTATAATAATTAATCATTTCTAATGAAGTTTTATCATTATGTTTATCATCGTAATAAACAACCCTTGATACTGTATGTTCCGTTCCATCAACATTTAAGTATGTATAAGGAATGCTTGAGTATGGTAGAGAAAATTTAAGAGAACCCATATTATTCATATTATTTATATTTTTGATATTATAACTCTTTGGAAACGTAGTAAATATATTTTCGATATAAGACATGATGTTACTCGTAATAATTTCACGTTCGTCTAATTGCGGCGAATTATCTTTGTCGTCTTTAGCAAATGCGAGTTTATCGAACCGTTTTTTATTAAATATGATACTAAGAATGTTTGTCTTTTTTAGGTTCGAGAAAAATTTATTATTTATAACTTTTTCATTAAAAAAATACATTTTATTCGTGGTATGCGTTATTTTTGAATCAGGTTCGTCACTATAAGAAATATTAGTGGGATTAAGTGTATATTCTTTATCACCGGGTATGTTTGTTGTAAAAATAATAGTGCCGAATGATGATTGAGAATTTTGTGTAGTTGTCATAATATTATCTATAATATGACGACATAAAAATACGAGTTAAAACGCCAATAGTTTATTTTCCTCTTCCGTGCTCTCTTTTTTACGTTTTTGATTTTCATATTTTTCAACGATTTCTTGTGCCTTTTTTGCGTCCTCTTCTGGAACAGCATCGTCATCGTCCAACTCTTTTAAGTTTTCAATAATAGAATCAGGTAAACAACAAAACATACTATCTTCATTGAATAGATAATCAAAACATAAAATAAACCCCGCGGTAACTACCAACGCTATATATATATCGCGTGTTCCCATCCAAGCAATGGCGAATACTAAAATTTGTTTGCTAAACGTGTATTTTAAATATCGTTCAACACTTTTACTAAAGCGAAAGTTTACAAATTTAGAAGTAATATTAAGAATTATGATCATTAATCCTGCAAATATTTTACTATTATTAATATTTTGAACATACGAGTGTATATTAGATTTCATACTATTAAATTTAGATTGAACATTTCCCATTATACGTTATGTTTAGATATTTTGTTATTCCTGATAATAATTATTCTAACAATATATTAGAATGTCTTTGGCTATATACGCATCACCATTTACAACAGAGAGTAATAAGAATAAAAAGAGAACTTCCACGATTTCTAATGTCCAATCTCTTGTAGACGAACAAACAACATTAATTAATCTTGAAAAAGATTCCGAAGAACAAAAAGGAAAGAATAAAGTTGTTTTAGATTTAATGAATAAATTAAAACCAGATAATGGAGGGTCTTCGCTTGAAAATTTTGAACCATTAAATAATAAACCAAGCAATCACACCGATTTTAAGGAAGATAAGAAACCCGATGAAAAAGAGGGAATGGATACCATAGAGAAACATTTACCTAAGAATGTCAAACCCGAATCTGGTATGTTTAGTCCAAATAATTTAAAACAAGAAAATATGAGTGATTTCAAAAACACATATAATGGTCGCATTTCATACCAACCTAAAAAGACGGTGGAAGGTTTAGGAAACGGAGATGGTCTTGCCGAGAAAATTAATTACATGATACATTTATTGGAACAACAACAAGCAGAAAAAACCGATAATATAACGGAGGAGTTTTTATTGTATGCTATGTTAGGTGTTTTTGTAATTTTTACGGTGGATTCTTTCACTCGCGCAGGTCGTTACGTAAGATAATTATACTGATTTTTTATATAGTATAATTATTTTAAAAATTGATTTAAACTTAAAAAAATGAAACCCAATATATAACAAAATGACTGAATCAAAACTACAAAAACCTTTCTTAAAATGGGTGGGAGGTAAATCGCAAATCATTGCAACCATTATTTTAAAAATACCGAAAGAAATAAATAATTATCATGAACTATTTCTAGGAGGGGGAAGTGTTTTATTTGCAGTTCTGTCTTTACAAAAACAAAATAAAATTTTAATTAAAAATAAAATTTATGCTTATGACATCAACGCCGTCCTAATTAACGTTTATAAAAACATTCAAAGCAATAAAGAAGAATTATTTAAAATTATTAATTCGTATATCAAGGAATATGATAATATAACGGGAAATATTGTTAATAGAAAACCAACTTCAATTGAAGAAGCAAAAACGTCAAAGGAAAGTTATTATTATTGGATAAGGAATAAATATAATAAAATAGATAAAAATACGATTGAATGTTCTGCGTTATTTATGTTCATCAATAAAACTTGTTTTAGAGGAATGTATCGCGAAGGACCAAATGGATATAATGTACCATATGGACACTATAAGAATACACCTACAATAATAACAGAAACAGATTTAAATTATATAAGCGATTTGATTAAAGATGTTGAATTTACACACAGTAGTTTTACCGAGTCTATAAAAAATGTTAAAAAAGACGACTTTGTATATTTAGACCCACCTTACGCTCCGGAAAATTCTAAATCCTTTGTTGGGTATGTAGCGGACGGTTTTAACTTAGAAATGCATAAATTGTTATTTGATGAGATTAAAAAATTGGGAAAGATAAAATTCGTTATGAGTAATGCAAAGGTAGAATTAGTAACTGATAATTTCAAAGAATATAATTGTGATGAGATTGTAGCAAGAAGAGCAATAAACTCTAAGAAACCAGGTTCAACGACTACAGAAGTCATTATTTATAATTAAGTGTATAACCCATGTAGTTTAACCAATTCTTTCAAATATTATAACATGCTGATGAGAATCGTCAGGTAAATCAAAACGCGAATGTTGTATAAATCCAGCGTTGCGTGCTATCGTTAATATTTGTTCGGTATCTTCAATGTGCATTGTAACCTCATTCTGACGCACTTTTTTACTACCCTTATCTGTAAATGTTTCCTTAACTATCATTTTATTCGCATTTAATGCGTTCATGTCATAGTTTACATTATATACAAAACCGCCAAAATCAACATTTGTTTTATTTATATTTTTAAGCATACTATCTTTGCTGATCTGGATATCAAGTATCTGATTAACACACGGTTTGACTGGAGTGAAATCATTCTTATCTACCATATGAACAATTAAGTAACCGTTCGGTATAAGCCAATTATAGCATCTTCTAAAAAACTCGTATTTATCCTTTATGTGATATAAAGTGAAATCTGTGCAAGTTATATGTGTAAATGTATTATTATCATATGAAGAGGTTACTTCAACACATGCACATTGATTATCTATATCGGGATATTTTGTTTTTGATTCATTAATCATTGCTTGTGATTTGTCTATCCCGTGAGCGTTAAAACCATTTTTGGTTAAACAATTAACTAAATCGCCGGTTCCTGAACCAACTACCAAGAAATTAGTCATTTCTTTATTTGGCATAGTTGCATTAACAATTGTATCGTATTCAAATTGTGCTGGTTTTTCGGGTAAATGTATGATATCATAAATTTCGGCATAGAAATCATCATATGCTTGACTATCGGTTTTCAAAACAAACGGTTTCGCTTGACTAAACCCTTCTGTGTGATTTGTTTCACCTTTACTTGCAGAACAAAAATATAAAAGAGATAAAAATAATAATATATTAAACCAGAAATATTTTTTTTTGAACATTCGTTATATACATATATATGATAATTTATGTATATAATTTACCCGGCAAAACCAAATGATTATGTATTTCTTAATTGAACTCTTGTATTATTGTGAAAAATATCTTTACCAATGCTGGGGTCTATGTTTGATACACTCTCTCTATAATTATCCTTCTTGAATAATAAATGGTGTTTGCTATCAGGAACGTCTTGTAGATTACCAACGACATTATTATATAATGGACCGCCGACCGAAGGTATGAACTTGTGTCCTAAATCACCGCCAGTCAATTTATATGGATTACCTCTCAATTCACTCTCTATACTAACATTATTTAAAAACCCATTGACAGGAGCACCATCGCCCGGATTGAAATTGGAAGAAGGTTTATATGAGTCATATTTATTCTTCACTACAGTTGGTTCCTTACATCTATCGATTATAGGAAAAAGGGAATATTTTGTCGGTATGGGTCTAGGATCAAAATTGGGTTGTAGTGTAGAATCGGGTATATTGCGCTTGGACATTCTATCATTAATTTCGTCACTTGTTCGTATATCTCTATTAAAATCTATGTTAGAACCTTGTATGATATTTCTACTACTAATTTGATTTAATTTACTCATAATGATTTATATATTTAATAAATATATTATTCAACCGAAATACTTACAACCAACATAAAATATATATTAACTTACATAAAGATATTTGTTATATTATAATAGTATCACACTATAATGGTAGTCATTTGCTCTAAACCTTTTACTGAAACAGGTTATGACGTTCATTTTAATAAATTTCCATTCCCATTATCCGATTTCCAAAAATATTCAATAAAGGCAACACTGAATGGAGACCATTCGCTGGTTACAGCACATACTGGGTCAGGTAAAAGTTTGCCTGCCGAATTTGCGATTGAACACTTTGTATCAAGTGGGAAGCGTGTTATATATACATCACCCATAAAGGCACTTTCCAATCAAAAATATTATGATTTTCGAACAAAATATCCTAATATTTCGTTTGGATTGATGACTGGCGATAATAAGGCAAATCCAGATGCCGATGTATTAGTTATGACTACCGAAATCCTAATGAATTATTTATTTACTTATAAAGATGCTGACGATGAAAAAGGTATTCACTTCCAAATGGATATTAAAAACGAACTTGCGTGTGTTATTTTTGATGAGGTGCACTATATTAATGATGCTAACCGCGGTTTTGTATGGGAACAGAGCATTTTGATGCTTCCAGAACACGTACAGATTATAATGTTATCGGCTACGATTGATTCACCAGAGGAGTTTGCAAAATGGTGTGAAAAGGACGGTAGTTCAAAACAAGTTCACCTATCGTCTACAAGTCATAGAATCGTTCCTCTTAAACATTACGCATATATGATAACGAATGAATCCGCATTCAAAAACATTAAGGATAAAGCACGGCAACAATTGATACGTGATAATACCGACAAACTTATGTTAGTTAAAGATGCCGACGGTTCTTTCAACGGGAAAAATATTTTAAAAATTAAAAATGTAAAAAATTTACTCGACAACAATCGCATCTTCGTAAAAAAACCACACGTGCTTAATAAATTGGTAAAACATTTATATGATAATGATATGTTACCCGCTATCGTATTTGTTTTTTCACGTAAAAATGTGGAACATTACGCAAAGCAGATAACGACACCCGTTTTGGAGTTTAATAGTAATATACCGACCATTATGGCTCGTGAGTGTGACCAAATTATTCGTAAATTAGCAAATTATAAAGAGATCGTTCATTTACCAGAGTATGTTTCAACTGTGGCGCTATTGGAAAAGGGTATAGGAATTCATCATTCCGGCATGCTTCCAATTTTGAGAGAAATTGTGGAAATTATGATATCAAAGAAATATATATTTTTGTTATTTGCAACCGAATCATTTGCGATTGGATTGAATTGCCCGATTCGTAGTGCCGTATTTACGAGTCTTACGAAATATGACGGGAATAAAATGCGTTTTCTTCATCCACACGAATATAATCAGGCGGCGTCGCGTTGTGGAAGAAGAGGAATTGATACAATAGGACATGTCATTCATTGTAATAATATGTTTGAACTACCAGATGAGAGAGATTATAAAAATATTTTATGTGGAAGTCCTCAAACGCTTGTATCAAAGTTCCGCATTTCATTCCAAATGATACTTAATATGATGCAGAACAGTTTATGTAATTATGAATCATTCTATAAATTTGTAGAAAAATCTATGATGAATAATGAATTAAACACGGCAATAGACAGAGAACGTGTATATTTAACTACTTGTAAAAATGAGTTTGAAGAAAAACTTGCAAATATCTCAAATATATCAAGCGAACTATGTGAGAACACGTTGACGCTGAAATCATCAATCCAAATGTCTGCTAATAAGAAACGTAAAAAACTGGATAAGGAACTCAAAGAATACTATCTTAAATATACGGATTTGGACGACCAATTGATTGTATATAATGAATTTAAAGAGAGTGAAAAAAAATATAAGGACCAAGAAAATTATTGTCTTCATTTGACGGACTATATTGGTTCCAACGTAAAAAATACAATTCAACTATTAATAGATGAGGAATTCATAACTATGAATTCTGACGAAAAATGTGAATTTACGAATAAGGGAACGATAGCATCTCATATGTCTGAAATACACTCTCTTATTATAAGTGATACTCTCATTTCAACCGATTTTTTTAGGGATTTCACATCTGAACAAATCGTATGTGTTTTATCTTGTTTTATTGATATTAAAGTTCCCGATGATTATAAAATACATTCGTTTCCAATTAATGATTATACTATGGTCTCGTGTATAAATAGTATAAATGCGTCTGTTGATAAATACGCAGCAACGGAGAAGAGATTTGATATATTTTCAGGTATCAATTATGATGATATGATTTCATATAATATTGCGTCCTCTATATTGAACTGGTGCAGTTGTGCAAGTGAATTTGATTGTAAGTTGTTAATAGAAACACAGTTATATGAAAGGGATATTTCAATTGGTGAGTTTACAAAAGCAGTTATGAAAATAAGTGCTATTGTAAATGAATTAATTAAGATGTGTGAAAGCACTAATAATATAGAACTATTATATAAATTATCGGGCGTAGATAATATGATATTGAAATTCATAACAATAAATCAAAGTTTATATGTTTGAACCATAATCACCATTCTTATTAAATATGTATTTTCCCATATTTAAGAAAGACGCCGTTGGTATTGTTGTGCTATTACTGCTCGGTTCGCATTCATCGTCGGTCAAAAACGCATCGTCATTATTTTCTTCCATTATATTGTTTAAAATAGAACCGGCATCATTTGGACTCACACTCATTAAACTGGGCACGTCATCGTCTAAAGTTTCATCTTCTACACTCATATTTTCATAAATAGATAATACATCTTTAATTACATCTTCGCGTTCCACGTGTTCTTTCAAAAACTCTATACTACTAATTGAACCTGATTTGTTATTACGGAATTTGTGTAAAAAGTCGGCAAGGCCATTTATTTCATCAATCCTGTCGTGCTGGTCAAGATCGCCGGTTATAACCATGCGCGAATTCTCTCCTATGCGAGTCAATAACATTTTGAATTGATTCGGAGTTGTATTTTGGCATTCGTCCGCTACAATCCACGTATTTTTAAAGGTCCTGCCTCTCATATACGCCATCGGTGCTATTTCTATAGTTTTATCCTCTAACATTTGGGTAACCTCTTTTGGTGTAATAAAATTATATAATATATCATATATTGGTCTTACCCAAGGAGCCATTTTTTCTTCCAACGTTCCTGGTAAATACCCAAGGTCTTCGTCGGCACTTACGGCCGGTCGTGTGAATATTAATTTTTCATATTGACCCATTAAAAATTGCCGAACACCATATTCTGTTCCGAATAAAGTCTTCCCTGTTCCTGCTGGTCCCGTTGCTATTACGATTTTATTATTATGATTGCTTAGTTCTTTAGCATAATACCTTTGTTTCTCATTTCTTGGTTTTGAGAATTTCTCTTCCACTCTATTTTTTTCATTTTGTGAGAGATATTGGAAATTCTCAAAGACTGACTGTTGGTTCTCGTTACTGTCTTCCACTTCATTGTGAAATGCAAGTTCATCATTCAAAAACCGCCGAGTCCGTCTCCGATTGTATCCGCGTTTCTTAGAATTCATCTTTATACTAAACGGTTAGAAAATAAGAATTTTAAGAATAATTACTATATGAATGATTTTTACTGCAATTGCTGTATAACTGGTTTGAAAAAATTGATATAATATAATATAATGTGCAAGATTAAATAAATACATCAATATATAATAATGGCGAGTCCAATTAGTATCGGTTGCGAGGAAATGATTATGGAAGAGCACGACTCAGGCGAGAGTATTATAATTTACGATGACGATACAGATAGTCAGTTTAGCACCGATAGCGAACTATCTAATGATTACGAACTGGATGTTATTGTTGAAAATATATTTGACCGCGAGCAGCATTTCTTGGACGAAGATAAAGTAGACCGATGCTATTATATAGGTCTTCCGTGTCTAATGAAATCGCCTTGTGAATGGATTTTACAAATATCCATTCAACCACAGACAATGTTATCACACGAATATACTGATGTAATGAGGTATTTAATTGATTATTCGGTCACGCGTATTCGTAATCCAATAATGCATATTATGAAACTTGATATTTCGAATACAGGTACTTATAATGTAGTGTTAAAAACATTTTGGTTGAAATTAATACAACGAACTTGGAAACGTGTATTAAAGGAACGGAAACAATATATAAATAAATGTATGAACCCACATTCCTTATTATATAGACAAACGCACGGGGGATGGTTGAACAACCCGCATTTTCCCAGTTTAAATGGAATGCTTCATAAAAATTGATTTCTTGTATCTTTATTATAATTTATGTTAAACTCAATCAAAAATGTTTATTAGTAATTCTACGGATCATATATTTCAACAACACTTGAAGGAGACGGACCCTCTATTGGTGAGGATACAGCGTAACGAAGAAGATGAAGAAGATGAAGAAAATGATAATGGTTATTTATATATGCCTCTCATATTGGTGCCTTTCGCGCTATTTGTAACTCTTTCTATTTGTATTGTGCTGATTGTCCTATAGTTCTCCCGATTATAAATTATAAAAAATTGATTTCAATATATTTTTTTATAATTTATATTATAAACTATCACACTTATGATTTACACCAGGTATTTATATGATAAAAGGTGCGTAGAATACTCACTTTTTGTATCATTATTGAACCAGAATAAAGAGGAAGCATTATTCTGGGGTCTGGAATTATTCCATTCTGGTTTTAAAGATGAATTAATCGCATTATTGTGGCGTTATTATTATGAACTTTACGCTCCATTTTATATTAATCTTGAAAAACATATATTAAAATGCACAAAATTGTGGATGGATAATAGATTAAATGATACTTGCATTGCTACAATTATAAATAACTTCTGCAAACGAGACGCATGTGTTGATTTCTATATAATGTTCAAGAATGGTATTAATTGTCCCAATTGTTTGACCGATGCATTCGGTGATATAGACCGTTCAAATAATAAAGATGATATATTTAATATAGCAAATAATGCCGTTACAGAGTTGAAATTATTCAAAACTCGCAGTAAAAACGCGTTGAATAATGTAAATTTGGTTTTTGAGTCAGTTTCATTGCCGATAGAGACATATAAGAGTGCGATGAAATCCAGATTGATAACCGGTTTATTCTTACTCAATAAAGACAATAAATACGACCCAAAATTCTATATTATATTGGAGAGTTGCGATATAGTAAAATATAAAACGAAACCTCATATTCAATTGAAAGGGAGGAAAATACCACTAAGAGAATGTCTTTATACACTCCATTTGAAACCATCTACACCAGAAAAAATGATTGGGCACTATGACGAATGGTTATATTATGCGTCCAAAGCACCCTTATGGGAAAAACGCATTAATCGTCATAAGGGAACCATAGACAATGTTAATAAAACGGTAACTTTTGAAAACGTAGACGCCGAAGAGGAATTCTTCAACATATATAATTATGAACCAGATGAACAGACGAGGCAAACACAAAGCAAATGGTTCGGTGTGAGAACTTACGACTCTTGGGATCATATTTATGAAAAGCATAAATGCGAACCTTATAATGATTGGATACGGGATTATAATAATTAATATCTGATGTTGATGTTGTATTTATGTATTGTTTGGAAGTATATGAAAACCGATATTAATGATAATATCGCCAGGTTCTGGTTGGTATCATTCAGTAAAAAAATCGGGTCTTTCTGTGTATGGGCATCGATCGCGTCATTCACGAATTTTGATATCATAATAGATGACGCAATACTAAGTATAATCATATGATAGAGGCGATTATCCATTATATATGAGAACAATCCACTAACTGACGTTTTTTTTACTATATCTGCACCTTTTGTATAAAAGAAGTACATAATTGCTGTGGCGAATGCGGATACTAGAACTTGTGCACGTTCTAATGGAATTTTCGTAAGGTATTTAACCGGCACAGTGAGTAAAATAGCTGCTTCTGGTACGGGAGTTAAAACAACGAAAAAACACCAAGAAAATAGAAATAATAATAATCCGGTTCTCAAACCTTTGTAAACAATAGTATACAAAATTACCAGTATTGATGCAAACGAAGCACATTTGAATATAGTATCGTGTGTTTTATCATTGTGCGGTATCACCAGTAATGTTTCTTCTTTATAAACAATATGCAATACATATCCTAAAATAAGAATAGACAATATAAGTGTAAGTTCATACATTTTAAAATTAGTTATCCTATAATATGACGAGATATATATATTTGCGCTGGGTTCTCTTTATTGCCCGGGAATAGACGTGTATTGAATATGCACCTTTACTACCATAGCATTTATTTATGAAACCTAATTTTTTCGTGATTGTAAAATATATTACGGGGGTCACTATTTATAGTTGTTTTTATTTTTACAATATCATCTTTACAAACAACAAATATTTCATTTGTTAGAGAACCTGATAAAACAACTACATTTTTATACTTTTATTTATGTTTTTATGAAAACAAATAATTATGGTCAATATTATATAAATGTCGGTCGGTTCTCGTGATAAATCCATTCATTGCAGTTTGAACGACAGAACTCATAAACCTATTAATAATACAGATATAAAAGATTAATAATATTAATTATAATTATGGAACAAATTCAAAAATACACAATCGAATCAATAGTCTTGCATAATCGCAAAATATGTAAAATTATGAGTAAAGACTTTTTGGCGATTGATATATCTATTCCAAACGCACAACGCATTCGCGACGACGATAAAGTGAATGAAATCGTTTCGTATCAATTAGAACAATTGAGAACAAAAGGATATTGTAATATAATGGGGTTAATCAATATTCATTATTGTAAATCAACAAATGAATTGTATTTGGTTGATGGACAACATCGTTACGAAGCCATCCGTAAAATAAACGAAACTAATAATATTCCTGTATCTTTTGAATTGGTAAGCGTTGATACAATGGAAGAATT
>CERI01044159.1_pt1 | contig 13044 bp, 21 predicted proteins | sample 350261 | NCBI WGS metagenome assembly CERI01 (sample SAMEA2620979, study PRJEB7988) | marine metagenome | isolation source: saline water (ENVO:00002010), including
CAAGCAAGTGAGAATTCCTCCTAGAACTACCAGCCATATCAGGTGACTCCCCACGATTTGTAGCCAAGCTAATACTAGCTTCTTCAGCCCGTGTTTTGATGTACTTAAATGCTCTATTGTTGAAGCTTGAGGCGTACATTCCCTCAAAAGGGATTCCATTACGTTGTAAGTAACTATGAAAGCCCATTGCTCCAAGGCCCAACGCACGTTCTCTATATGCTGAATAAGCGGCTTTCTTAAAACCTTCTTTACCTTCTTGTACAGTGAATTCATCATAGGTAGCCCCATATGGTTTTCTGTTATCAGCGTATCTAGTTATACGCCCACAAGCATTCTCAATAAAATGTTCTATTATATTATCAAGCATTGTTATTAGATCTGCAATAAAGTATTCGTCATCCTTCCACTCATCAAAGTATTCTAAGTTAACACTAGACAAACAGCATACTGCTGTACGTTCTTCACTGGTTGGCAGTGTGATCTCCGAACACAAGTTACTTTGAATTACTTTTAATCCTAGCTCTTGTTGCTCTTGAGGTAGTGCTTCATTACACCTGTCAATATTAACAATGTATGGTTCACCTGTCTCTGCTCTAGTGTGCAGCAGCTGCCACCACAGATCTCTAGCTGATACAGTTTTAATAGCGTCACCAGATTTAGGATCTATTAATCTCCAACTTTCATCATTCTTTACACGTTTAAGAAATGCGTCAGAAACAGTAACACCATTGTGTAGATTGAGACATTTACGATTAAGATCTCCACCAGTTGTTTTTCGCATAGCCACAAACTCTTCAATCTCTGGGTGGCTGATGTCCATATACGCTGCATAAGATCCTCTTCTAGTTTTTCCTTGATTAAACGCCAGCATCTGTGAATCAACTACGTGCATGAAAGGGATAGAACCAGTAGACTCACTACCGTTAGCAACAGAAACGCCGTTACTTCTAACACCACCCCAATATCCACCCAAGCCTCCACCTCCACTCGCAAGCCATATGTTCTCATCATAGTGATCAGAAAGACCCCTACGTGAATCAGGTACATAATTAAGAAAACAACTGATAGGTAGACCAGTTTTGGTTCCCCCGTTACTAAGTATAGGAGTGCTAAACCCGAACCAACCCTTGCTACTGTAGTCATAAAGTCGCTGTGCAAGATCGAAGTCAGTATAATCTTGATACGTTGCGCCATAGACGGACGCTCTTGCGAAGGCTTCTTGTGCATGTGTTTCATCCACTGTTAAATATCTATCTTTTAAAGTCTCTAAAGAAAAGTTATTAAGATCATCTTCTCTAGAGTAATCAATCTCTATCCCAAGATAATCCTGCTTTCCAATCTTTGATGTCATTAATGTCATCTTTTTCCCTCAGTTGTGATTGCCTATACCCTTTGGTACGTGCCTTGTTTTGTTTCTTATCTTTTGCTTTGTTTCTTTTATGAAACATTTCAGACCTTTCAGTCTTCCTATCCCAAGACATCCTGATTCTCCATCAGAAACTTCATAAGTCTATCTTCGTACCAACGGGCTTTACGAAGATCTTCTATAGGTTTATTTTTATATCTAAACCTCCATCTATACTTGTGTGAGTTGCCGCGTAGATAGCCTATAAACTCATCAGGTGTAAGCATTGCTTGTATAGAGTCTATACATTCCATGTCACCTGATAGGTTATAGTGAGCAGGGCTATCGACAGCGTCATCAACAGTTTTAAACTTATAACTCTTAGTCATTGCTGCCTCTGCTACTACAGGCTCATCGTTGGTAGGGAACCGTGGGTGCTGGTCTGGCCCATTAAGATCATACTTAGCAGGTGTCTTTACTCCCTTATTACTTTTCCACCCCCATCCTTTAACTTTTAGATCATTCCAATCTTCTGGCGTTGCGTCATCAATACTCATTGCATCTTAACCTTTAGTTTATCATTACGTTTCTTATACTCATCAGACTCTCTAGCTTTAGCATCAATCCAGTGGTCAGGTATTGTATCTTCACTATACCATCTGAAGTTATTAGCCCATGCCCATTCGCCATGAGATCTTTTAGTCCCATCCTTACGCCTCTTAGCTGCTGGCATAGGAGCGTCTGGGTTAGCAAATAAGAATACTAATTCAGTATCTTCAGGTAGTTGCTTACGTACCCAAATATATTTATTGTATTCTTGAAAGTCCCAGAACCTACCCTTAGATTCCAGTAAGATCTTACAACCATCTACTTCTCTAACAAAGTCAGGCTCGTACTTATGCTCAATAACATAAGGAACTTTATCAACATGATGCTCCCAATCCTTTAAGATTGATTCATGTAAAACAGCTTCCCATATAGAGTCATACTTGTTACCGTCTGGTTTTATTAGTTTCTTAGGGCGGGGAACTCTTCTTTTTCTGAACCCTGATTTAACTTGGGGCATGTACATACTTCCTATATGTAGCATCAAAGAAGTTGTAATCTATTTTATCTATATCATAACCATCCCGCACCATCTTTTTCAAGATAGACACAACCCAGCGGTGGGTGTATATGCTTAGGTACAGTGTTTTATTACGGTAGATATATTCTTGTTGAGCTAAGAAGCTCGTCACATTTTTAGGTGTGACTAACTCCCGCTCTTCATCACTTACTAATGTGTGCATCCAGCCACATAATACATCTAGACTTGTGCGGCGAATACTTTTCATTGTCTTGCTATTCACTAAAGATTTCCTTGACTCTTGGGGCAGACTCAACTTTAGTAAAATATGTAGGCCCCTTTGAATACTCAAAGACTCTTAAACCTTTACCTTCGTTAGCGTCTTCCCAGCATGTAAATTTATGGGGACAGTAGGTGCAGGATCTATGAAGTTTCTCATTACCTTTTACACCTTCAGGTATAGGATTATAACATTTTTCAGGGGGAGTGTCAAGCTTTATGGCTTTCTTTAATCCTTTTATTTTACTTTTTATATGTGGCTTGTCCATATCATCGGGTCGGAATAAACATAGCTCTCCGTTTTCTTTATTAATAACTAAGAAGCCCCCATTATCAGTACCTTCGTGGGCCTCGTACCCCGCAAGCTGCGCCATATATCCAAAGTCATCTTGCTCTGCAAGAGTGCCTTGAGCAAACTTTTTAAATGCAAAGCCTGAAGCGGTCTTGACATCTACTACTTCACCGTCAATCTTACAGTCCATATGCCCAGTGATGCCTTCAACAACAACTTCTTTTTGTTCGTCAGTAACTGTGTGATCTGCAAGACGCACAAGTAACAATAAAAGTTCTTCTAAGATATGCCCATAAAGAAATTTTATTTGTGTTGAAGCTGAGTGTCTGTAGTCAGGGGTTCCTTTGTTTAGGTCATACCATAACTGTCTTGAAGGCTTACCTACATTACTCATCCGCAGCCCTTTACTTTGTGTTCGCGGTGTAGCCCAATGCACTATAGCGGCTTTCATCTTTTCTCCAAAGTCATAAACTAAATCATCAGATAAGTTTATGTTTTCTCCTTCCGAAAGACAATCAAGTGTACTATATATATCATCTATTAAAGTGTCTAATGTTTTAGAAGAGTTCAAGTTGTTTCCCCTTAAAGTAATTATCTAGAATAGTTTTAGCTACTACAGTACTACACACAAACCATTCCCCTCTACGCTCATGGTTTTCTGAAAGTAACCTGTGCGCTTCTGCTTCCGCAGATCTTCTATCAGGAACAGAGTAAGAAGTATACACTGCATAGTCTCTATAAGGTGAACCTGTTTGATATTGTTTTAGCCTATCTTGAGAGTCTATAGCCATTCCTACTTTCAACCAACTAGGGAAGGCAGGGTTATATATAATATATACTTCTCCTTCTAGACTCTGCTCGTAGTTTTCTAAGGAACTAAAAGCAGCATCAGTAAACCCTTTATAATTTCCCGGCTTATGAAGAGGATGTGAGGTAGATATATACTTACCGTCAACCTTCATTGTTTTATTAGATTTTCTTTTTCTAGTGGAAGCCCTTTCCCTAATGTGATTTCCTGTGTGTATACTTGTGCCATCTTCAGGGTAGTAATACCACCACTCTCCGTCAACAAATTTATATCTTTCAGGGGTTTTTAAGTTGCTACCCATTGGATTTGGAGTAAGTTCACTTGTCATATTTAAATTCTCCTAATTCAGATACCCACATATTTTCATGGAAATAAACAGAGCGCACACCTCTGTCATCAATACGCCAGCTTTCAGGGCCATCATCATAAGCCTTAAAAGTTTCGTCTGCTTCAGGATCTGCTTTCCTGTACAGCTCCTCTAGTTCTTCACTCATGTACGGCATTAGTGTGTCTCCGCCCAACTAGAACCTGCTTTGTAGTCGCCATCAAGAGGACAATTAAGTTTTAATAACTCTCCTGCTTTTACGATAGCTTTGATACCTAACAAACCTACTTCGTCTGCTTTATCTTCAGCTACTTCTACCTGCCACTCATCGTGGACGTTAGCTACTACAGTGGCATCAATATCTTTAATAGATTCTTCAAAGACAATGAGAGCTTTTTTCATTACAATAGCTCCTGCGCTCTGTAATAAAGTATTTAAAGCTGAGTGCTCACTCCTAACATGAAGCCGCCTACCGTCTACTCCTTTGATGTATCCGTTCTTTGCCGCTCGTCCAACTCTATCTTTAAGAGCTTTGAATGATGGAAGATTATCGAAGAAAGATTGTCTAAGTCTAGCACCAACTGCTCTATTTCCTTTTGCCACACTACCAAGTTTTGCATCTCCCGCTCCGTACAAGAGCGCATAGATGAAAGTCTTTGCCTGATTTCTTGATTCAAGTCCCGCAAGTTTTTGATTAGCGGTGTGTACGTCTCCATTAATGATTTCATTTGTATACTCCTTATCATCCATATAGTGTGCAAGCATTCTTAATTCAAGACCACTAGCATCTATACCTACCAGTTTGTATTTGTGCGGTACAACCCAGCAAGCCCTACACTCTTTACCATACTCAGAAGAAAGACTGGGGACTTGTGCTAGGTTAGGACTAGAGTGTGTCATACGTCCCGTTATAGTACCGTTAGGGTTAACATAACCATGTACCCTACCCGTTTCTGTACTCTCTGTTAGCCACGAAGTTATCTGTGCAATTCTTTTTTGCAGCATTAAATAAGTTGCTATCAACTGTGCTTCAGGTATATCTTTAATCTTTTTAAGAGTACCTTCATCTACAATAGGTTGATTAGTGGGTGTGAAGTTCTTAGGCTTCCAACCAAAATCAATTAAGTATTCTCCTATTTGTTTACGGGAGCCGGGATTAAACTCAGTTTTAATAACACGTTTAATCTTTTTATACTTACATATTTCTTCATACTCTTCCTCACTCAAGCGCATACGTTTACTTAACTCTCTACACTTAGCAAACCTAGAAGCTTTGCCATCTGCATTATGCATTATACGTAGTACATAGACATCTTCTTTTGGTTTAAATGTTTTCTGTATTGCAGCTTTTGTATCTTCAAGTTTTTCAGACAACTCTGCAAGTAAAATATTAGAGCCTTCTTCATTTAACATGAAGCCATGCTCTCTTTGCTTATGTAAGTACTTAGCCATAGCATGTTCTATATCTACAGACTGCTTAGAAAATCCTTTGCTTTCTACTTTAAGATGATTGTACAGCTTAGCATTAACAAGTACATCATTAATACAGTATGTAAGCATCTCTTCAGTGTACTCCTCAAACTCTTTGAAGTCCATCTTACGTTGCCCTAAGCGGTAGCCCCAAGCTGCTAAACTATGACTACCTTCTCTAGTAGGGTTAAACAATCTAGAAAGCACAAGCGTATCCATGACCTCACAATTTTTACTTACGTCTACTCCATATAGTTTTTCTATTACAGGTATATCAAATCCAATAATGTTATGACCTATTAACTTAGTAGCTGTTAATAAAAAATCAATACCCTCTTGGATTTGATCTGGTTTAAAGCTATAAACTTTATCATTGTCTATATCATAGGCAACGACACACCATATTTTGGTGGCAGCTATAGCGTCTGTTTCAATGTCAAATACTAAATTTAAAATGGTATCTTATCCTCATCGTTGAATTCGTCTGAGTCTAGCTGCTCATCAAATATTTCTTTGAGCCTACCAGTATCATTGTCGTATAGTAAGTGTGATGCCATACCTACATCCCCTGTGTACCTAGACTTCAACACCCGTAAGTGTGTAGTGTTAGCCTCCAGCGGATCGTCGGACTGTTGATTACGTTCTAATGCTATCACACAATCAGATAGCTGTGCAATAGATTGACTACCTCTAAGGTGCGACAAGCCTACTGTGACCCCTTGTTCATGTCCTTTGTTACCTTCTACTCTACGAAGGTGAGACACTAGTATCATGCCTACGCCTGTCTCTTCTACAAGGGAGCGCAAGCGGGTCATAATACTATCAATGGCTTTACGCTCGTCGCCGTTCTCCATAGAAGATACTAGCATGTGCAAGTGATCTACTACAATCCACTTACAGTCACAACCCATAGTTAGGTAGCGTAGCTTAGAAAATATTTCTTCTATGTCATGCTGCCCTAAGTGTGAATAAATCCACAACCTATCTGCTGCCTCACCCTTGAATAGATTAGCGTGGTGTTTGCGCCACTCAGCTTCGGGAAACTCCTCACGAATCTGATTGATGTACAACTTAGCGTTTGCCTCAATAGAAACAATGCCATCAACTGTTCTATTCTTGTTTTCCTCAAGGGCTAAGATACCCACACGGTCTTTGGTATTCTTAATAATAAAGTGTTCAATCTCTCTGGTGATCGAAGACTTACCTAGCCCTGTACCGCCAGTGATAGTTACTAACTCACCCTGCCGCATACCATACAGCTTTTCATTCAAGCCCTCCCAAGGGTACGGTATAGACTCAAGCTGCTCCCTATTAAAATAACTATCATCCATATCGGATACATTGATAATGCCTGAAGGAGTATAGAGTTTAGCAGCCCACCATGCTGTCACATAGGCTTGCTTTCTATTTTGCTTTAGCATATCATTAGAGTCTTTGAACTCCTCAGGTAAGTGCAGCACTTTACTTTTACCGGGGCGTAGTATCCTAGCTACTTTCTTGGCAGCTTCTAGTCCGGGCTTGTCATTATCAAAGTTAATAACTACAAAGTCAAAAGATTCTAAGAACTCTAAGTTCTCTTTGACATCTTTGACTGCGCCAGACGCACCGTTCTTGACGGATACAACAGGCCACTTAGAGCCTAACATTTCGTATGCCGCCATTGCATCACACTCACCCTCTACTAAGGTGACAAACTTACCCCCTGTTTGGAATAGTTGCTGCCCAAACAAGCCTGTATTTTTTGGTGAGCCTTCCCAAGCAAAGTCTTTTGTGATTGTATTCCTAACCTTGGAGCCGCCAATTTCATTGGTATTGTAATAGGGATAGAAGTGTGTGGTAATTTTATTACTTGAATTTAATATTGATTTGACACCGTACTTTTTAGCAGTATCAAGAGTGATACCCCTATCAGTCAGTGCGTTGAAAGAACCATCATTGTAGTTAAGGGAGTTGCGTTGATATGTTTTTATTTCTGAAACAGGAGCAGTAATACTGTCACCTCCATTGTCATAATTTCGTAAGTAAGTTTGGCAGCTAAAGCAATAGCCATTTCCATCGGCATCAACCGACACCGGATCACTGCCGCCACATTCAGTACAGGGTAAATGAAACTTAACAAAGCCCATTAAATTCTCCATAAAAAGAAGGGGCCTTTACAGCCCCTCTTAGTTTAGTCTACTACTTCAGCTTCTGCTGGAGCATCTGTCAGTGCAGACGATAGCTCACTGGATAGCTGTAACTCAGCAGCTTGAAGGGTTACAAGGCGGTGCCTTACTTCCCCTACCTCCTGCCTGATAGCTATCACATGTCCAACTATAGACTGTGCTGTCTCAGACAAGTCATCTAGATTGTATTCATTACCATCTACTGTGACTGTCTGCTTGTTTTCTTCTGTCATAGTTCTGCTTCCTCCTCGTCTTCTACATCGAACTCATCATCAATACCACCATTGTACTCAACAAGTTTCAATACTTGCATCTTCATAAAATCAAGACCTTTAAAAGTCTTACCATTCCATTGAGATTCCCATTCTTTATACTGTACTTTAACATGAGAACCATTGCCTACGCTACAATCAATCTGTGCCTTACTCCTATCCATTAAGGTAGGCGCACTGCGGATCATACCATTAGGCCCGTTCACTTTGCGTTTAATGATGACGGCAGGGCCTTCATTCATTTGCTTAACAGTGAAGCCACGATCTTCAAACTGCTGCGCGGTTTCATTGTCTACAACTAAGTTCACCGTGTAGCACGGATCATAAGTTGTGTTTGGTGTAGTAACAAAAGCCCAATAAGCTGTGCCTTCTAATACTGCCATATCATATACCTCGGTTGGTTTTGGTGTGAATAATTATACTGGTTTTGAAATCAATGTCAAGCGTAATTACGCTCCCATTGTAACTTTCTTTTTTTCAATCCTTTACTAAGGACTTCTTTACTGGCATGGCATCTTGCTGCATACCAATAAGTTTGTTTTAATTCCTCCTTTAAAGCTCTGATATTATAAGTTTTCTTAGCCCCGCCAGCTACTGGCTTCACCGTTCCTTTCTTATTACCCACGGTTATTTCGCACAGCCTCCAGCCTTCTAAATAAAACCACAAGTTGTATTGTTGACTGCGTTTAGGGTTCAATAATTTATCTTTAAGTTCTAGTATTTCCTTTACCATTCTCCCAACTCCTCAATGAACTGTGAAAATAAAATACTCAAGTCATTGTCAGATACATAACTAGAACCTGCTTCATACATAGTCTCTGTTACGAAACTAATAAACTTATTTTTAATTTTATTGGCAGGTAAGGGAGCTGTAATTCTAATAGCGAATAACTGACACCACCAATCATCAATCCTAACATCTATTGCAGATTTTTGTTCTGCCATTTCAGCATCAATATCAACACCACTCATCACTTTCCTCCCGTTGGACAGTTAAATAAACTAATACGAAATCTAGGACAGCTTGCCTACCATACCTATACATTAAGTTCTCAGCATCTCTACGCATTGAGTCAGTCACCTCATCATACCCACTGTAGATGTCAGAGTATAGCATAATATGATTACTTAAATCAATTATTTTTTCCATTCTTCCATGCTCTTCTATGCGGTGAGGAAACTCTAGAGTTACATATAACATAATGAACTCTATTGTAATTTTCATTCATCTTCTTTGCTATCTCAGTTTGAGTATAGCCTTCACGAAATAACTTAATTATTCTGATAGTCACAGGAGTAACCGCTCCACGAAAGGGATGATTGCGCTCGGGGAACATATAATCTAAATTGTTCTGACATCTAATAGCTTTGTAAAACAACTAAACTTCCTCACTTGATTCAATTTGAAACTCAATAGCTTCTTTATCTAAAACATTCTCAATCTTTATTGAGGCTTCACCCGCATCAACAGCCTTGATATAAAACCTAACCTCTACCATAAACTCTTTAACTTCAGCGTCACCCCAATGCTTCTCAATCAGTACAGCATCACTTAGTTCACGCAGCCTATCTATATCATTCATTTCTTAACTCCATCCTCTTAATTGCACACTTGACGCAGTGTAATAAATCTTTTAAGTACACCATAGACCCCCTGTTTTTTTCTTTACCACAGTTAGAGCACTGTGCTGTCACAGGGTGATCACTTCTAGTTCAGTCTCAATCCAAACCTTTGCGCCGCAGGGCAGCGGATTGTCAGGTGAGTAAATTACTTTTACTAATGGCTTACCTTCAGAGTCTACAACGGCAGCGTGATTAGCTTTTCTATTCTGCTTGTAGTCTTTAACAGTAATCACTGGCAACTTAGCACCTTTGCTATTTGATTTAATGTTATGTTGATTAACATGGATTCTAGTTTTCATATTCACCTACCATTACGTTTTCAATTTCCCAATCTTTTACTTCTTTCAAGCAGTCATAATAAGAAGCAGTATCAATAGCTTTATTAATTGTAGACAGAGCATCACTGACATTAGAAGCTTCAACATAAAACTGTACTTCCACCGTGTATATTTTTTTATTATCTTTAGTCTGCTCAATATTTTTAAATAAACCTTCACCTATTATTTCATTTAACTCATTAAACAAATCAGTCATACATTTTCCTTTGGTTAAAGTGTAAGCAGTTTATAGTCATGCTCAGGACTAGACCCAATACCCTTGAAGATTTGCAACTCTCCGCCAGCGTAAGGGTGTCAGTTTAACGCCATGACAAGGCGTGTCAGTTAACGCCATAACAAGGCGTGTAATAGTTCGTGGGTAAAGCCACCATCACGGTCAACTTTAGAGCCACGGCAAACAGTCTAGGAGTCCAAAGGCACACGATTTACAGTCGAGCCTGTCCCGCCCTATTACAAATTCTATGAGCAGTTTTTCACCATGCTCAGGGTGACAGGAGTTACGCCGCTATTGCAAAGTCTTTAATAACTTGCTGAATCTTTTCAGATCTTTTAACTTGTGAGATTGGTAGATCCACAGAGTTCTTTCTAGTGCTAGTGTGATGAGTAGCCCATTCAGTAAGTGCATTGTACACTGACCAATAGTTAGCTCCCATCTTCAATGAATAATGATTAGCATACTTCTCCATTGCATACATAAAAGAACTATTATTGTAGACTGCGGGAGTGTCTAGTATTGTCCTTACTAATTCGCCAGACTTCAACATATCTAAAGCTAATTGAGATCGTGTCGCAGTTGCTATATGCTTGACCACTTGCTTTAAAGTTACATGGGTATTTTTCCACTCAGCCCAGATACTATTCTGTTCATTCATTACACCCATAATTTTATTCATTTGACTAGCACCTTTGTCAACATCTAATGCTTGAGTGTGTCGCGCCTTGTAAATTGCAGCTACCTCACCTAAAAATACTTGATGATTCGTACAGGCATTTTGATTGGCACCCGCAGTAGCTTGATAAGGCCACACCGAAGTGTGTGAGTTTATATGTAGCAATTCCATCATGGCTGTGTCACCATCGGGCGTTTCAATTTGATGATTGGGCAGTTGATGCCTGACAAAACAAACTCCACCATTGTCACCAACTTGAATAGTTTCTTTGATGTCTTTTAAATTTAATTGGCTGCGCTCTAGTACATTACGAGCAGTATCAATCATAGTTTTATGTGACACCATCTTATAACGCTCACCGTGGATTGCTAAAGATTCCCCGGTATCTTCACGGTAATAAACTCTTTTACTGTCCATTGAATTAATATTTCCGAAGGCTCCCAAACCTTCAGCCTTGTATAATACTGGCGTAGAAGATACTTCAAAATCCGCACTGCCGTAGCCAGAGTCACGCAAGCAATCTATATCTGAATTATTTTTAAAGAAAGAAACTACTGTGTTCATAAGAACTCCTGATTATAAGATGATGAGTTACCAGCTACTCATTGTCACTCTTTAAGGCTCCACAAGGGAGGTGACGGGTCAGGCTTCACGGTGCCTCAAACCGGCCTACCTAAGAAAAACTAGGAAGGTCGTAAGACCTCCTTCCTAGTTTTCTTAGACAATCTTAAAACAATTTAGCTGCGGTGTCAAGCGGCAAGCTTAATAGTTTCTAAGTCTGCAAAGAAGTTAGCGGTGCCGATCTCAGCCAATCTATTTTCTTTCTTAGAACCTTTACGTTTCAGTGAACCTACCGCACCGTCATCATCTAAGAATCTCAAGTCGGTGTCATCAAAGCTTGTAAGCTTTATAGTTTTACCAGCTACTATTATTGATTCAGGTATTTTGAATTCGCCCTTAGCCTCCTTAGTATTAAAAGATATTACTGTATTCAACTGAGCCGCAATAGCTTTCTTAAAACTATTAACACACTTATCATTATTCATTGAGGCTGAGTATGTCAAATGGTAGTTACTTAATCTATTACGTTCAACTCTATGAAGTACCTTGGTGTAATCGTAGAATTGCACGTTGGGCATTGAGCTAATTAAGTCTGACCAATCTTCATCACTAGTGCCATTGAGTCGCACACAATAATTATCGGACTCACTCTTTAATATCTCAGATCTCAGGCGTTCTTTGAAGCCATCGGGATCACTGATATATTGCACAGTCCGACGAGTCATTGCAAGTTGAACAGAATTCATTACCATTCTACCTGAAGTTTTACCCAAGCAATCATCCTCACACCCGGCAACACTAGAGTAAGCACATAAAGTGCGCTTAGATATTGTATTAGCCGGTTGCAAATATAAAATACTTGTGTTATACTTATACTTTTTAAGACCTTTAAAGACCTTAGTAGAACTATTAAGACCCATTAAGGGTAGTTTAGTATTATTAATATACTCTTCATAAGGCTTAATAGTCTTTAAAGCTATTGTATTTATCAAACTATTGTTCATCATATTCTCCAAATAAACTGTCGAAATCATCAGGCATACAGCCCGATATAATAAACTCACGCTCATCCAAGCTAATGTTAGGCATTGCATTTTGAATTAGTATGCCGCCACGTTCCCACGATACATACTGAGACAAAGTAATGTCAATGTCCATCACATTATTCTTTTTAGTTACTGGCGATACTCTTTTAATTAACATTCCATCTCCTTCTTAATTAATAAATCTTTAGAGGTCGTAAGACCTCCTCTAAAGATTTATTAAGTAAGAAAGCCCCGAAGGGCTAACTTTAAAGCAAGTCTTCCATTTTATATTTAATTAAATCTTTAATCATTCTTAAAGTTTTAAAAGAAGTTCTGCTTTTACAATTGTCAAGCTGCTCAGATATTATAAGTAGAGTAGCTTCACCTAACTCTCTACTTTGTATACTTTTATCTAACTCTAATCTTAAATCTGTAAAGAGTTTAGATTGGCTTTGCAACATTTTTGCGCCATAAGTAATACTTTTATAGTTATTAAATATTTTATTGTCAGCAGTCATATATATTATCTCTATAATTTAAAAAAAAGTAAAAGCCCCGAAGGGCTTGAATTAAACTGCGTAGAGT
>CERI01025453.1_pt1 | contig 13032 bp, 13 predicted proteins | sample 350261 | NCBI WGS metagenome assembly CERI01 (sample SAMEA2620979, study PRJEB7988) | marine metagenome | isolation source: saline water (ENVO:00002010), including
CGGTAGTTCCGGTGGCGGCGACGAGGGTGGCGGTGAGGGAGGCGGTGGTGACGGTGGAGGCGGTAAAGGCGGCGGGGGCGTTGGTGGCGGGGGCGATGGAAGAGGAGATACAGGCGGCGGGCTTGGCGGTGGCGGTGATGGCGGTGGCGACGGCGGTGGGCTGATCAGGCAAGGACGGAAGCCGAGTGAGTTACCGTTGGTCGCCAGCTGTGGATTCGTGCACCCGGCATTGTCGCAGCAGTACTGAGTCTGGGTTGTGCCGCACCGTTTCGAGGCGCACATCTGTGGCATGTTGCCTGGGCAGAGGACGCGGTTACCACGAAGCGCGCAACAGTCGGGTTGCGCAAAAAAGTCGCACGATGTACCGTCTGCGCACTGTCCGAGGTTGTCTATGCCGGTGCTTGCGCCATCTTTCCACGGACAGGTGTCGAGTGGGTTCGGGTAGCCAGGGGGTGGCGGGCCGGTCGGCGGTGGCACAGAGGGTGGTGGCGGCGAAGGTGGTGGTGAAGGAGGCGGGGGAGAGGGCGGCGGTAAGGGTGGCGAGCTTGGTGGTGGCGAGGGCGGCGGCGGACTGGGCGGCGGCGATGGTGGCGTCTGTGGCGGTGACGAGGGGCTCGCGACGAGCGCCGGAGGCGACGAGGGCGGCGAAATCGGCGGCAGAGGCGGGGGCACGCCCGGCGGCAACTGGTTGCAGTTGGTCGAAAAGCGGAGCCGCGCGTTGGAAGAAACTGTGGCTTCGGGACTAATCAATGTAAAGGTCTGTGCCACTGTCGGTGTTTCGCACGTGCCAGAGAACGAAAGCTTCACAATGTTGTAGCAGTACGTTAGACTGTTGCGTATGACGGTGTTGCCGCTGTAGCACTGAAAGGACACGCTGCACGCCGGTAAGAAAATAGGGCCGATGTCGTCTTCAATGCGCAAGGGCGCGGTGACCGGTACGTCCCAAATGTAGTAATCGCCATATCCAACGGAAAAGTCGCCCGACGTGCCGTCAATCGTGTATTCGCTCCCACTGACGCGAACGGAAGCCAGGCCCGTCATCGAATGGATCTCGCCTCGTGGCAGACACTGCGAGGGAGGTGGGTTTGGCGGCGACGGCGGCGGTGGCGACGGCGGGTGGCCAGGCGGCGGCGGGCTGCCGGGCGATGGGTGTGTGAAATACAACGGATCTTCTTGCACTATTTGAGACTGTCCACAGGACATCATCAACCCACCGTTTGCGTCAAATGTGCGAGGATCCATCAACTGGAGCATGGCAGCCGCCGCATCCATGCTCGCTCTGGATGGTACGTTGATGATGTGCTGAACCATCTTAAAGACACCGCTGCTGTCAAAACGTTGGTTGGAGACACACTGCATGAGATCGTTGTCACTCATGTGTAGGACGACGTCGGTGGCAGTGCTAGGAAGCGGCAATGCACCGAGTTGCAACTTGCGCATGTGTTCCACTTGAGCCATGCGATCTTTCATACGCTCGCGCAGCTTGCGATACCCATTGGTAGTTGGTGTGGGCACGGGCACCGAAGCCACGGCGACAGCAGCGGCAGTGGCTGTAGTAGGCGCGATGCCATCTCCAGTAAGTGCTGGAGTCGCTGCGTTGAGGTCAGACACGGACGCGGTCACGTCCGTGACCTTGCGGTCCATGAAGAAGCCTCCGATACCATCAAAGATAGTGGTGTAGAGAGCGTTTCGCGACGCCGAAGCGGTTGCATCGTAAGTACTTCCAGTGGGCACGTACACAACCTCCTGTATAGTCAGAGTTATCGATGCAATCGACATACCTTCTGGCGTTGCTGGAGTGGGCGGTGGTTGATACGGACGCGGCGGTGGATTAGGTGGAGGGGGAGGCGGAAAGTGCGGCCCGTCGGGATTTGTTGGTGGCAGGGGCGGAAAGGGACTTGGCGATGGGGACGGCGCTAGTGGCGGCGGCGGCGACGCATCGGGCGCTTCTCCGGGTGGGTAGGGCTGCGGCGAAGGAGGTGGCGGAGACGGGGGTTTTGCAGGACTCGGAGGAGTTGTGACAGATTGCGTGAGACTCTGGCCGGTACCCGAGTTGCCCTGCCATGCAATGATACCGATTCCCGCTGCAAGAACAACCACAATAGAAACCAGTACAACTATAACCGTGCGGCTGATGGCGCCAGTAGCGTTGCGCGTGCCCGGGTTTTGATACTGGTATGGAATCTCTTTACGACGCCGGCGGCCGTCCGCGTCGGTTGACGCTGACTGGCTGCCAGTCAAAAGTCCCTGTATGGCACTCTTGTCGCCAGACCACGAAAGGGACGAAGTCATGACTTGGCGGGACACGCGTTGCGCACACGTTACATACTTAACCTTGTGTACCCATGTGTTATGCATCAGGAGACGTGATTTGTGGCGAGGCAGGCTTCCTTTAGAATAGAGACCGTGTGGGTGTCAATGCACTTTGAAGCTGCGCAAATCGAAGATTCAGTGGGGTCGGCAGACACACCATACAGCGGCGCGGCAAAGAGTACCTTGATCATAGTGCCAATCTTTCTTGTGGTACTTTACAGCACTATACTGCTTTTGCGCAACTCGTACATCTAACAACTCAACTACTCAACTACACGTGCTAGATTCACCGATGCTAGATCCGGACCGGTCCGATACAGGACTGCTACTGTGCGATCGCGCCAATGCCGCCAGTGTTGTTGATTCCGTATCAAGGCTGGTGCTGCTAGTTACTCGACGCACCGGCGGGTGCGTAAGTTTGTGCGTTCGCGGGGCAAACTCGCCGCTCATATGAGCGGCGCGCTCTAGCTCCTTTGTGAGCTGTTGTTTCTTAGTCGACCCGACTTTCCGTGTGATTCCACGTGGCCGCGCACGTGGCACAATGAGAACTGTGTACGAGCGACCCATTTTGATGAAGGATGTGCACATGTCACGTGTAAGGGGAACGTGGCGCGTCCCGTGATAGCGCACTTGTTCACACTACAATTGTGTAGCGAAGGGTGTGAACAGTTCTCCTGCCACGGCTCGACACTCACACCAGCACAAACCCGCCGTCCACCAGCACGTTGTCCGAGTTGCTCTCTAGTGTCGGCGACTGTGGGTGGCTTGGCGAATCGCGCGACGACAGACGCATGCCCCTGAGCATCGGACGCAGCCCGAACACGTGTTCGGGAATGCAGTTGTCCCCCATTCGCAATTTGGAAAGCAGCGAAAGCTCTGCCGTCCGTTTGACGTCGTCCATGCAGTACTTCTGCAACTCGACCCGCTTTTGTTTCTCCCACAACACAATGGCCTTGGCACCGTCTCCAGACTTCGTAACGAGATTGTTCTGGGATAGCAGGTCATCCAGTTTTGGCCACGAGTTGGTGACTGATCGCAAGCGCGAGAACATGTCCAACGATTTGAGCCGGTGCTCCATGTAGCGCCGCGCACCCTTGCAACCGTAATGCTTGCGGAGTAGTGGCATATCAAAGTCAAGCGAATTGAACCCGACAATGACATCTGCATCATCGAATGCCTGGAACAGCTCTTCAAAGGGGTTGGCGCCCTTGGTTGGAGCGACGTCACGCCAGCACGTGATCTGCTTTGCCTTGTTCAAAACAACGTCTGCGCTCTTGCTAAAGATATTATCTACGTTGAGCACGATACCACATGCCACCGTACACTGCACATGGCGAAAGTCTTGTTCGCTTGGCGTGCCACTACGAACTGGTTTGCCGTCCGACTCGCAATCAAAGACGACAGCGGTCGACATTCGGCGCGTTCATATCCACTTCTCGCTTCGTGCACAATATCACTCGCATAAGCGCTCAAAAGTAGACACTGATGCATGTTTGGTGCGGTGCGTGGGCTGTTCTCTCGCGACGCGGGTGATACTGCGCCGGAACAACAGCCTAGCAGTTCCACGACTTCCGACACACAAGATACATTTTCACCACTCGGCTATGGCGATGCTGACGAGGTTGCGGACGCTTCTGCAAACGAGGCCGCGAGTTCTGGCGTTGAGAACAAGTCTGCTTCTCAAGAATTGGGGCGTGGCGTTCTCCGCGGTGGTCGCAACGGAAGTGTCTTCGCCTCGAAACCACTCTTTCAAGACAATGACGACGGCACCGACACAGACGGACCAAAGCGTCGCAGGCCATTGGCGCCACGTTTGCAAACAGCCGTAGTCACTCCAGAAAACCCCATTCAAACACTCGGAGATGCTGTCGATCACGTTCTGGACATGATGAACAGACAGATCGAACGAGGCAACCTGGACGGCTTCCAACTGAATGAGCCGATTGCGGGAGACACCGCCACACGCACAAGCTTTTACACGCTTCTGCCAGACGTGCAACAGCGGGTTGTTTTTATAAGGATTGCGGGCAACATGCGCAACTGGCCTAGGATACGACCGCTCTTTGGCGCTCCGCCATACAACTTCTTGCGGTCAGAGGACGCCGGAATGATGCGTGCGGCGGGTATTGCGCACGGGCGCGCAAACATGGCACACGAAGACTCGCAATCAGCTGCAAACTACAACCAATTTGGAAGCGGACAGCTAATCGATCAATACGATCGCGAATATCGAGTGACGCCGTCCCACAACATCCAGCTCACGGACCCAGCGCCGTGGTTACTCGATTCTGCTTCAAACCGAGAGCTTATACTTCAGGTTAGGGTCAAGAAGCGTGACAAGAAACGAAAGATTGAGATGATGAAGGACAACGCCGCGCGCCACACGCTCACATTCCCTCGGCCGGGCGACCGAGTCATCCTCGCACCGACGCGAATAATACAGTCCATGCAGAGAGAACGCAATGGAGGCGTACAGTCGTTTGCACTGCATGTGCAACGCGTAGTGTTGAGAAGCGAGTCAGCAGCCACCGCGACTGTACTTGCGCGTCTCGTGTAAATTTAAGGCGTCTTCAATGTTCGCGGTAGTATCATTCGGTGGGTACCCATTCCGAGTGGTAGCTTGATTCGTACCCAAACATACGAATAGTCTTTGTAAGCGCCAGCGGCCACAATCGATACACCGCGTCTGCCAAGCGCGTGATACAGGTCGGTTTCAACACCGACGCTCTCACCGTCTTTCTGGAACCACGCCATGCCGGTGATGCGACCGCCTATCGGTGCTCCTTTGAGGCTGACCATTGCGCGTTGTGATTGTTTGTCCAAAATTACCGAGGCCTTGACGCCGAGCAAGCCACCGTCGTACCGCATCGTTCCGATGTGCATCGGCGTGTGAAAAGACCTGGAGATGATCCCATTCACGCGTTTGACACATGCCTGCGCAGGAGTGTGGTGTATCGTAGAGGCTGTCGCCCCGGTGACGATTAAAATCCATACAAGCAACATTTGTCTCGCTATCGCATATTCGTAACACGCTTGGTGGTTGCTCTGTCGCACCAATTAGCGATGGAGCAGTCGCAGCAGCGTACCACCACGTTTGCACCCATCAAGGAGCGTGTCGCAAAGACAGTGGCACAGAGGCTGGACGACAAGCAGATCCTCCAAATGGCAATCGCGTGTAGCATGCGCGAAGCCGACGATGTCCTGGGTCTCATGTTTCCGCCCCACGTTGCCAAGGCGGCGCTACAAAACCAACGAGTGTCGGCTCTCACAGCCGACGAATGGCGCATGCTCTTTGGCCATGAGATAAATCCGCTGCGCGACGGCGGTGTCACGGAAGTTGTGAAATCTCAAGAGTTTCAAACTCCGATCAACGTCATAGGCACGGCACTGAGATGCACTGTCAACGAGCAGCAGCAGAAACAACGATGGGGCAGGGCGTGGAACCAGGCACTGTGCTACGTGGCGACGCACATGGAGGACCCGCATAACGCACTTGAAGTTGTGATCGGTGCGGTTGTGCGGTCCGACATGCGTCGGCTTGAGGAGCTACATGTAACCATAGACGACGACGGTTGCGACGCGATGCTGATGTCTAAAATTCTCATTGCGCTAACAGACAGTGTGATGTAAGACGTGTATAGTTTTGGGTTCAGTGGTGTGGTGTGGTGTGATGGCACCACGTGGCCTGAAGAAAATACTCAAGGATACTGTTCCGGGAAAGCTCACGGGAAAGGGCAAGTACAAAGGTTTTGAGCTATTGAAGCACGGCAAGCCGTCCGGTACAAAGTTGCGCGGCCTGACCAAGGCACTCGAGCATCGTGTTTGGTCTGAGGGGTCGCTTCCAGAGCGCGCAACGCGCGGCACGGTGAAACGCGCTGGTTGGAAGGGCCGGGGAGGTGGCAGGAAACGAGGCACCGCCGTTGATGCTCAGCTCACGCGCCAGGTCAACTCTGGCAAAACTAAGCCAACAAAGGGGCAATACACTCTGACAAAGCTCACGCTGGCGGCACTGGCCGAAAACGGCCTCGAGCCGGTTGCGTGCCAACGAGTGGTATGCGCACCATTTCAACGCGTGGGTACGGCTATCGACGTGCTGTGCTACGAGAAGGCGACGGCGCAGATGACAGTCGTGGAGCTCAAATGTGGCTACTCTGGTGACATCGTTGCGCCAGCGCAAAAGGGGGGGAAGAACTGTCAGATGCAGGGCGTGCTGCACCGGGCGGTGGACCACACATTGAATAGGCACATGGCGCAGCTGGCATGCACGCGTGAAATGTTTGTGCGCGAGAGGAAGGCACTTGAGAAGATGCAAACTATTGGCATCAACAATACGGTAGGGGGAGCTTTGCTGTACGTGAACGACGAGGAGACGGCGCTGTATACCCTGTCGGACTGGTGGATACAGCGCGCTCCTAAGATTATCGATACGTTGTGAGACCTGTGATAAGTGAGATAATGGATGATACAAAGCATGGAGGTGGGGTTGGGCGCGCATTGTACTCTTGAAAGAAATGCGCGAGAAAAGCGTACTGCCGCCACTCTTCTTTGCAAACGATGAGCTACACATCAAACCAATCCCCATCGAATACAAGAAGATCGACGGCGGGGAGCGGCAAACATGGAGACTTGGCATTGGTTCGTTGATTGGCTGTGTCGGTTGCTTCCAAGCGCGCGACTTTGGTCTCAACTGCTGCGTCGCCACGTATTGTTGCAACCCTTGCATTTATACCGAGGCCATGCGCCTTGCAGGTGTTCAAGGCGCGGAGGCGGCAGCCGTAACGGGGGTTGTGGCTGGGGCTCTCCGTGGAAACGACAACAACGGTGGTCTTGCGGCCGCGGCCGACGCCGCCGCAACGTTCCAACGCGCAAACGTCCGCCAGAAATTGGCGATCAAGCTTTTCGGACAAGACGGGCGGGTGGAACCTTATATATGGTCTCTATTCCTTCACTGCTGCTGCGCGCCTTGCTCACTCACCCAAGAAGTCGATGCTATCATGACTTGGACCTACGAGACAACCGGCGTCGAGCTCAAGTTCGGTCCCGTGTCCTCGTGCGCGTGCACGCACTTTGTCAAGGAGGACGGCAAGCGCGTAATCACGCCGATTGGACAGGAGATGGTACGGGGTTGACCGTATCATCACGGTGTGGAATGCCGAGTGGCGACCTGGCCGCCCTGCGAAGCGCTCGCTTCGCCTCACGCTGAGCTTTTGATCTCAACAGCTTCTTGTACGCCGGTTCGCAATCCACACGCGTGTTGGGAGGGAGGGTTCCTGCCATGTAGTGAGTCGTAAAGTAGCGCGACAGCACCACATGTTGCTCGCTGGACATGAGATTCGTTGCCTTAATTGTCACACACCTGAGTTGCGAGTTAGCGAGGCCTGGATCCAGCGCTCCTGCTTTGCTGTTTTCGTGGTAAACAGTCCACCGGGCTTCAAATAGTACTCGCGCCAAACGCTCGGAAAGATTGCGTTGATGCGCTCCAATGCACGCGCACGGCGCTCTTCGTAGAATTGTTGAAAGAGCTCCTGTGAGGTCGGCTTGTTGTGACGCTTTGCATACGCATTGTTCAGGAACATGCAGCAATCCGAAATCATCAGCGCAAAGGCACAACCACGGTTGTAATTGAGCATCGCGGCGGCTCGGATGACGAGCTGCATGAGCGTGTACACGCGCTTGCCATGAAAGTGGATGCACAACGTGTATACTCTCCGGTACAAAGCCTCAAACGAAAGGCCCTTTGCGTTCCCCATGAGGATTTGCTGGAACGAGGAGGCAAGCTCCCGCAACGTGGTCATCACACTATCTTCAATCTTGCTGTAGTCATGCTTGAATGGCTTGATCACGAATTTCTTGACACGTGGCACCTTGGCAATCGTCTTGCTGACCGACGACATGAAAAGTGGTCACGTGGCCACGTGGCAGAGTGTGGCAGTCGAGGTCCCTGTCGTCTCGGACGGGATTCGCTGAGGGCTTGTGGGCCAAAGTGACCTGGCAAGCAGCAGAAGCGAGAGTTTGCCTTTTCGTTGGGACCCAAGAGAAACAAATCTGCACAGAGCAGTCACAGCAGAAAGCATTGTCGAGAAGCCATATCTGTGAGGCGGTCGGTCGCTAGTTGCGCAATTCGGCGTCGCGTTGCACATGTGCCCAAGAATGGTGCGAATCGGTCGATGCGCAAGCTATTCAACATCTTCGGGAGCATTGCATGCTTGCAGATCTTGGCATATGCTGTGGTCGTACACAGGACCCCAACGTTTGAGGTACCAGTCGGCGTCGACGCTCCCATCGTCGTCCATGACGTCTCTCTGAGCACCTTTTGGATCCGCCTGCTGCGGCGCATCATCGGGTGCAAAACAAGCTACGACGTCTTGCCCTGCCCGGTGTCCTGCTCGTGGCCCGAGACCGCCCGCGGTGCCATACGAAAGCGTCTACAAGTGTCAGCCATCCAGCTGCTCTACTCCATGGAAGGCGAGGCCTACTATCCCGATTTGAATCTCTCGCGCCGCGACGCACAGCATCGGATTGCGTCCACCAGTTTCCAATCCGACGTGCCACTGCCCTACTTCTCATTTGCGGAGTACCAAATCCAATCGATTCCCCCAAAGTGGAAGGGGCTGGAGAGACGTATCGCCACCTCGTTTGTGGCGTCCAACTGCAAATCCAAATCAGACCGCGAAGCCTTGGTGCAAGAGCTGATGGCGTCGATGCGCGTCGACTCGTTCGGGAAGTGTTTGAACAACATGCCCAACACGCCTAGTACCGAAAACGGCAGCAACCGATTTGAGAGCAAGCGGAATCTCATTCGACGATATCCGACACACCTGGCGTTCGAAAACCAGTGCGTGGACGACTATATCACCGAAAAGTTTTGGGGCACCCTCCAAGCCGGGGTCATCCCCGTCTACTACGGCGCGCCGAACATTGCCGAGCACGCCCCAAACGGCTCCTTTGTCCACGTGCGAGACTTCACGAGCCGGAAGACGCTGGCGGCGCATCTCGTGCAGATCGGAACAAACAGGACGCTGTACGACTCGTATCACGCCTGGCGGAGGCGACCTCTCCCGGGTTGGTTTGTCGACAAATACGCCTTCACGCGCGTGCACTCGGAATGCCGCGTCTGCCTGTGGGCCGCCTCTCAGCTGCAGCTGCGCGGCCTGCACAAGTGACTGCTCAGATAAGTGAGTGTTTACTTGTATTATAGAAGTAGGACGAATACCTCCATGTCGCTTCGGCCGCCAGCACCCGGGCGCGTGGACGTGTCCGAGGTGACGGAGGCGGCCGATCGCCTGAGCCGGGTGCTGCTAGCGGGGCTGGCTGTAGAAGCGAAGACGAATGCGTCCCGCGCAAGCAAGCAAGACCGAGAGGAATCCGCAAAGCCGTATGCGCGGCCATCTGCTGGGCCATCTGCACCACCGCAACAAAGCGTCGAGGAGCAACTGGAGGGACTGCCGCTGGTCATACCCTATGACGCCAAGCACCAGCAAGACTTCGACAAGCGGATGTTTGGCGAGAAGACGCTTAATGCAATCCTCATCAATGCGGAGGTGGGCATTTACCCATACGTGGTCATGCGCTCCGGTCCGTATCCGAATGCACTGTCGCCTCTCAAGGATGGGTTGAACAATAATAAATGGAGGGCTTGGTTTGATACCTGGGCTGATCGAGCTGCAAAGCAAGAGGCGTTCGGTAAAGGCTCAAGCAACACAGCGCATCTAATTGAACTAAATGACGAAGACCTTACAAGTGAGGCTGCTCTTAAGTATCCACGCGACCAACTCCCTGGTGGTCTACCAAAGAAGATCATCCACCGAAAAAGCTTGGTAGATGAGTTACCGACTGCTGAGAAGGCGATCGAAGAACTGATCATGACCGGCTACGCCGCGGTGTCAAAGATAGGGCCTCAACTGATCATTGGTTACCTACAACGACCCCTGGGGATGTACTCCGCCATCGAGTTGAAGATGCGAGTGCAGCTCCATTGCTACTTGGAAGCATGGACGGGGGATCTCAATGCACCACTGGGAAAACGTACAATCGAACCGGCAGAATTTGCAAGGGAATTTGCCAACCTTTTGCAATCTTCGTCATCGGCTGGCTTCTGGCAGGTCGACGCCAAGCCGAGTAACATGCTCTACCGCCGCGATGCGAGCGGTGGTCTTGAGATTTGCTGGACCGATTTCGACCCCGGCAAGTGTTTCATCATGTCGCCCACCGCAAGGCAAGAAGTGGGCCATTGCTGCGTGCTTGCGCACGCAGCACAAGTCATGGGTTTCATGTCCTGCGTCATGGGCGAGGAGGTGTTTTATCACTACTTGCCCGCGGTGCAGCAAGAGCTGGAGACTCGATTCAAGATCAGCGAAATCTCCAACGACGAGATGTGCAAGTTCATAACACGAAATCCAGGAGCATTCCTGCTCGACGTAGAATGGGATTCACTTGAGAGAGGCTCTGGCCAGATAAAAGTCGCCATCGCTCAAAAGCTCCTAGATACACTGAGGTGGTACGTCGACGACATCCACTTTGCACGCCCTTTTCGGGGCGGTGACAGCAAACGCTGCATGCTTCAAAAAGACAGTCCAAAGGGGAAGTTGCAGCAGTTCTTCGACTTTGCGCTCCTTCAAGTGGGCAAACCGGAGGTGGAGGAATGGGCAAGCTTTTCCTCCAAGAAAGCGGGTGGTCGAAACTATGGGTCCGAGTCGACAGCAAAGGACTAAAAAGTACTACGTCATTTGTTAAAAGAACAGCGAGGGGCGCATGTCGCGCGGCGCGGTCGGGAAGAAGGGGTCCGAATCGGCCGGTGGCCGATACTTGTGCTCGCGCCGCAGCGGCCGCTTCGGATCGCGCGCTTGGCGCAGCTCGCCCAAGCGCATCAGGCCCGCAAGCATGATCGCCGAGGGACCGAGCCAGAATCCGCTGCCGAATAAGAAGAAGTAGCTGAATCCAAACAAGATTTCGAGTGGTGCCCACCACGCGCGTCCGCTGCACACCAGGTAGGACGGCCAGCACCGGAAGTACTTGCCGTCTGGATCGTCGTACTGCAGCGCCGCCCACGAACTCAAGACCTGGAACAGTGGCAAGCCGTTGGCGAAACCAATGACGGCAAACAACCCGACCCACAGTCCCCAGCCTACCGGGGCACCCGCTTGTGCGTACATCAAGTGCCAGAATTCCTCGATCATCGTGCCGACAAATGCGATGACGGCAATCTCGTACAGCCACTCACGCGCCGCCCACTTGCCCTCAATGTAAGGCCGGAAGCCTTTGAACACGATCTTGTAACCGATGTCCACATACGGAAGCTTGAACCGCTTGCAGAACTCACGCACATAGTAGATCAAGACGGGTGCCAAGATGAGAAACGAGATTGGGGCGCTATAGCTCATTTGATTCCAGCTTTCGCCATGATTCCGAAGTATGAAGTTGGGAAAGCTGAGCAGCTCCCAGAACGTGAATTGCTCCTTCAAGCCTATCACAGCCGACCACGTGAGCACGGACCCATCTGTGCGATTGTGGTAGTCAACGATGCGCACGGTGAAGTGATTCTCGCTGCAGCCGGCAAGCTGGCTGGCGTTGAACTTGCGGTCCGCCTTGGGGAAGACGCTGTAATACTTCGTTTGGGTGCTGCACACAACATTGCACGATTGTCAGAATGCAACAGGCGGACGCGGTGAGTGAATGCACGCACAATGGTTCCACTTCTGCCTTCTCATAGCCGTCGAGCGCCACCGGTGGGATGACGATGGGGTCCATGCTGGCAACACAACCTCCGCAACCCACATATACATCGTACGTTGTCTGATCGTATTGGCGAGCGAAGACCGCATCAAAATCAACCAGCTCGCCCCCGGGGATGTCAAACGGTGTGGTGGGGGAGGTGATGTGCAGCTCAAGGCCGCCCGATCCGCGAATGTAAAACGCCTGTGAGACTGAATGATGGTGCGGTGGCGTGTAACACCCGTCGGCCGAATTACCGTAGCTCGGGACGTGCGCCGTGGGAAACAGTACAAAAGCTAGCATTGTGTTTACTCTACCTTGTTTGGGCTGGTACGTCTTTATGCATTCTCATACGCTCTTCAACCCAGACAGGCTGGGCATGGATCCCATTTCTACCGTCGCTACCAGCACGTTTGAAGGCGTCGCGATTGGGACTGCGACCGGCTTCATGTCGTTTGCGGCGGCGCTTGGTTTCGTGACCAAGACTACCTTTTGTGATCGACCGCCGAGCGGCGCATAGTACGATTCCGAGTAGTAGTACGGTGTCACGAACACCGCCGTGATCGCAAGCAGTCCCAAGAAGACGATGAAAATTGCCATTCCCGAGCCGTAAGTGGTTTCATGGGGACTCTCATCACCCGTGTGATTTGTATGCCCAACGAGCACTCCCATCATGTGCTCTAACTGCACAAACGTATGTGCAAGTTATCGTGTTCTTGTGACGGTTGCTTGTGCTTCTTTGTGAGCAATTAGCATCGCTTGTGCAAGCTTAGGTAGAGCACGTGGCACTGGGCGCATGTCGCTCCGCCTGCTGGGCATCAACGACGACAACCCACGAAGGCGTCCGACGGCGTCGCGACTGCAGGCGGTGTTGGGCCAGGGTTTGATAGACCACAAAGATGAGCTGGAGCGCCGCTTGAACACGCGACATACATTACGCGGCGACGCAGGGCTTCAAGGCGTGCCGATGCCAACGCCTCCGTGGGCGACGCCCGAAAGCATCGGAAT
>CERI01284237.1_pt1 | contig 13027 bp, 11 predicted proteins | sample 350261 | NCBI WGS metagenome assembly CERI01 (sample SAMEA2620979, study PRJEB7988) | marine metagenome | isolation source: saline water (ENVO:00002010), including
GTCGGTTCGACTCCGGTCATGGAGCTTATCAATAGAGACCTATTGACGCAACATTTTTAACGAAAGAGGAAATTGGATTGTCGAATTTGTAAAATTATACTTAAACATTATTTGAACAATACTCTATATATTTTTTATTATTCTGTGAATGAGTTACCCATTCCAAATTATATAATTTGGAATTTGATTTATCATGATCTTTGTGATTTACGATTGGTTTTCCATAATAGTTAGGAAGAAATACCTGTGCAACTAATCTGTGCAATTGGTAGTTTTTTTTATTGATAGTTACTCTCTTGTAACCATTAAGATTATAACCAGATGTTATTCTACCAAAAGTGTTTTGAACTCGTCCATAATCTGATATTTTGTAACCTTCTTTTCCATTAAGTAAATCTTTTGGTATGTATTTCCATATTTCAGTTTTAAATGTTTCTTTATATTCTAGTGGTATATGATATACCCATTTATATCCATAAGTCATTTTTCTTTTATTCCTACATACTGCACTTATATTTGAATTACATTTTGTGCTTTTTGCTATGTTATTTTCCAAAAGCCAATCAGCTGCAAAGCTAATATTTTTGTATAACTCTAATTTATCCCCTTCCGGAGAACATCGCCATACACTGCGCGAACCACCCAATTTTAACAAATTTCTATCTGATTTTCTTTGATGTTTATTTTGTTCTTTTTGAGTAGCCCATTCCAAATTTTCTACTCTATTATCAAATGTATTGTAATTAATATGATTCACAGTTGTCTTATTTTCTGGATTAGGAATAAATCCCAAAGCAACCAATCTATGAAGACAAAAGCGAACACTTACTCCTTCATCACTAATAATTCTTATTGCTATATATCCACCAGGCGCATTAGAAAGACTTATCTCGCGTTTTAAATGATTCGACCATATTTTTCCTGTATTAGAAATTTTATATTTTGAAAATCCCTCTAATGATTTCCAAATTTCTGTCATATTTTTGAATAAAAAAAAATATAGTAAATCATTTTTTTAAATTATAACTTTACAAATTTGACAATCTAATTCATCTTTCGTAAAAAGATTTAGCGAGATTCCAGTCCTCAAGGTTGCAGATTCGAATTCTGCATCGGTCACTTTATATTCTATCTAATATTAATGACAAATAACTCATTATCAAAAAAAAAATATAATATTAACAAAAAAAGAACATTAAAAAAAAGAAAAACTGATTTAAAATTAGTAAAGAATGAGAGATTTAACAAATTAGATGGTATATATAACTCATTAAATGAATGCAATAAAAATACTAATAATAATAAAAAACCATATCCTATTACAAATAATAAATTTACATCTTCAAGAATAAGATTTGATCATATGTATTATCATGCTGGTGATTGGAATGATATCGAAAGATATGGTTTATTACCAATAAGAACATATGTACCATCAAATAATAATTTAAAATTATTACCACCCTTGTCTTCAATTTATAAAAATTATAATTTTGAATCAATTTACAATACATTTAAATACATATTTTATCATTTGAAGAAAGGTGTATTCGTTTCTATTAGAGACTCAAAGTTAAACGTATTTTTACCGTTTTCCAATGCGAAATATGTCAATACATTTATGGATAGATTATATTTTGATAAAGAAGATTCCGAATTATTAAATAATATAAAAAAAACATTAAAAGAAAATAAAAATATTAAAGATTTAAACGAAAAAGCTGAGAAAAGAGTAGAAGAATTTGAAAAATCGACTGGTTTTAAGAACATAGAGAAAAAAAGATATAAATGGGTATTAAATAATTGTAATATTCGTGCTTCTTCGAAAGGAAATATTGAAGGAGAACATGGATTAAATATATACAAAGATTTATTAATACAATTGTGTGAAAATGTTAAAAATTTACCAGATTGTGATTTTTTTTTAAATGTTAGAGATTTTCCTATTTTAAGAGAAGATATGCGTGAGCCATATCATCATTTATTTGATAATACTCCGAATTATATACCGAAACAATATCAAAATAAACCGTTTGCTCCAATATTTTCTGCAAGTAAAACAAATGATTTTGCAGATATTTTAATGCCAACTATTGATGATTGGTCAAGAGTATCTAATAAATATTATTTAGATTGGAAGAAAGGATGTTATGCATCAAAAGAAATAAATAAAAATATAAAATGGGAAGATAAAATTAATAAAGTAATATTTAGAGGTTCTGCCACTGGTTGTGGTATTACTGTTAATACGAATATACGATTGAAAGCTGCTGTACTCGGTGAAAAACACCCAGATATTTTCGATATAGGGATTGTAGATTGGAATGCTCGACTAAAAAAATATACTAAAAAAGCAGTCCAAGTTATAGATAAAGATAGTATTAATATTAGTTTAAAACAAAAAATAACAGACGAAGAAAAGTTTAAGTATAAATATATCTTATATCTTGATGGTCATGTTTCTGCATTTAGACTGGGCGGAGAAATGGCTTCAGGTAGTGTCTTATTTATACCTGAATCTCCTTATAGTTTATGGTTTTCAGAGTTATTAAAACCAATGGTGCATTACATACCTATTAAATCTGATTTAACTGATTTAGTAGAAAAAACAAATTTCTGCATAAATAACGATAAACTATCCAAAAAAATAGCAATGAATGCCAAAAAGTTTTATAATGATAATTTAAATAAACAGAAAATATTGGAATATATGGGTAATAGAATAAAAGATATATCTTCAATAAATGCAAGTGATTATAAAACAGAATATGATAAATTAATAAATATAGCATTAATAACAATATTTAGAGAGTCTGAAGATGGTAATAGAGGAATTCAAAAAGATCATTTTTTGGAAATAATGCCTAAATTATTTAAAGGAGTCGCTAAATTATCTATATTTATAGTTGAACAAAATAAAGATGATATGTTTAATATAGGAAAGTTAAAGAATATTGGATTTGATTTGGCTAAGAAATCAAATATTGAATTTTCTCATTTTATATTTACAGATATTGATGCTATACCTGATACTGAATTATTTAAATATTATATAGAAAAACCAAAGTATCCTACAGCATTAGCTATAGATGGAACGCGTTATTATTCAAGAAAAAGTGAAGATAAAAAACCGTTTATTGGAGGTGTGTGTTCATTTACAAAAACCCAATTTGAAAAAATAAACGGTTATTCAAATTCTTTTTATGGCTGGGGCGGAGAAGATACAAATTTAGCATTAAGAATCAATGAACAAAATATGACCATTGGATATCCCAAAAAAGGGTCTATAATTGATATAGAAGAAGAAAATAATAATTCTATAAATTTAAAAGATAAAGTACAAATTCAGTTAAAAGATAAAAGAGATAAGTTAGCTTATGAAAAAATGTATATAGTAAAAAGTAACGGATTATCTAATTTAAACTATAAAATTATTAATACTTATAATTTAAAAGAAAAAAATTTGAGTATAACTCAAGTTGTTGTTGATTTATTACGTAATACAGATGAAACAGAATATGAAGAATGGTTTCCAAAAAAATTTAATGAACACGAACTTTCTAAATATAAAAAATATATGAAAAACATTATATGGAATATTAAAGAAGTTTAAATAAATAATATATCTTATCTGATATCAGAATCCCCCATCAATGGTGACCAATTAATCAATGGTTGTGAGTTAAATATTGGTATGTTGCTTTTCATAAGAGTTCTAAGCATGAAATGGTCTAATTGACTATTATCATATCTAAGAATATGATAATTTAATTGATCATCATTAGAAGAATTCTCTAATGCTCTACATAATGTACGAGCACATTGTATGCTAATAATGTAAGCATGTGTAGTTCTATCTAAATCTATACCATTTAATACTCTACCATCTTTATACATAATTTGTTGATGTTGTACAATATTTTTAGTAACATTTTCTATATTTTTTGAATAAAAATCAGATTCAAATCTTCCACCTAAATATAGAATATTGAAATCTTCTGGTAATTCGAGAAGTATTTTATGCAAACGTTCTGTATAATTATTGCTGAATTGTGCATCATCTTCATATATGCAACAAAAAGGAACCCCAACTGTAATCATATACTTCCATATTTCATAATGACTTAGTAGGCATCCTATTTCTCCATCTCTTAATTTGGAAAATATATTATTATTACCGTTTTGTGTTAATATAGAATAAGATTTACTTTTTAGATATGCTTTTCCGTAAGCATCAACTGCGATTTTAGTGTGTAAATCAAAAAAAGGTATATCTGGATATCTTACGGAAAATGTATGTAATCTATCTTTTCTTTTCTTTAAATTAATAACAAAGGTCATACATTTTTCATAAATCGGTCTATAATCTCCTCGTTGTATATCAGTATTTAGACTTAAATCCTGCTTAAATAGAGGAATATTTATTGTATATTGTTTATATTTTGACTGAGAAAAATATTGTTGCATATGAGCATCGATTGCTCCTATATTATTATAATTGTATGCGAATAATTCTTTTGCACAACTACCTTTAATTAAATATGATTCGGTTGTAAATGATATAGATTCATTAAATCCGACTATATTAAGTGTAATATTATTTTGTTCCTTTGTATAATATTTATTATTTAAATATATAATTCCCCAATTGTCAGGAAAATTTAAAGATAAAATATTAGTTAAATTCTTATTTTCGATGTTATTCCATGTTACATCATCTTCGAAAACTAAATAAATATCAGTTTCTTTTGATGACATTTTTTTATATAGTTCCAAATGACTTAAGCAACATCCTATAACCCCGAAACTTTTTGGTTTGTTATTTACTAAATTCCACGGGTTAATTCTTTTTAAAAAATCATTATCATCATAATTTAATTTTCTACCATCAATAGCTTCTACGACTTCTATTTCAGTATTAATGTCATTTATGATTTTTTCATTAAATATGTTTAATCTATCATGCCTTCTTTTTAAATTTATTAAAAATCCTTTTATTATATCCATTAAATGGATATAATGATTTTATACCTTAAATAAAAATTAGCAATAATCCTATTTATAAAAAAATGAGCAATAAAAAATTCTAATGTATAAGAAAAACAGATATAGATAAAAATATGAGTAACAATATTATTGACAATTATGATTTAGAATGTAAGGCTTATGGATGGATGAATAGACATTTCCCAAGTTGTAAAAAGATTGATATAGAATGTGCTGAAGGAAAATATGAAATGCCAGATTATGTTGTGACTTGGATAAAAAATTCTTGGAAAAAAATTGATGATTTAAATGGTGGAACCTATGTGCTAATGTCACTACCCAAACCACGACTTGTTCGTGGATGTGCAACAGATCCTCTACCGGACCAGTGGTTAGAAGATGTAAATACAACGGAACCTATAAATTGGTCTATTAATCCTAATAATATGGACAAATATAATAAAGAAGCTTTCAAGGTATTAACAACAGAAGGTCCAGATAATGCTTTTAAATTTATGTCTGTTGATCCTGAAACAGGTACAGAACTATCTTATTCTGAAATGCGAGCGAGATACGGTTAGATAATGCTATTATATTTATTAATGTTTAATTAATGTTTAATGATGCAATATCTTTTTTTAACATTAGAAGAGTTGAATATAATATTTTTGTCATTTCTTTTATTTGTAGTAAGTTACTATAATAAAATGAAAAAACAAATAGTGAATAAAAATTATAAAAATGAAAAAAAAATGTCTTCTGTGTAATATGAATCGTTTATTTAATAAAATAAAGAAAATTGTTCCCAAAATATCGGACACTGAATTGATAGCACTAAGAAGTGGTACATCTTCTATAGATAGAGATATATTTAGAGGTGAAGTGTTTATGAAGCCATCTTTTAGAAAATTTAGCTTAAAAGAACAAATATTATATAATAAATTAGACTCTTTTTTGTTAGAATATGGTTCAAAAGATTTAAATTATCCTAAGATGCCCGATGGATTATTAAATAGTATTGGTAAGAATGGTTATTTTGGAATGATAATAGACGAGAAATATGGAGGAACAAAAACAAGTATTACAAATATATCTCGAATTTTGACAAAAATAGTTAGTGTAAATCCTTCTTTGGGTGTAACAATAATGGTTCCAAATTCTTTGGGTCCTGGAGAATTATTAGAAAACTATGGGACAAAGATACAAAAGAAAACCTATTTACATAAATTAGCAAAAGGTGAAATGATTCCTTGTTTTGGTTTAACCGGACCTAATAATGGTTCTGATGCAACTGGTGAAATAGATACCGGAACGATAGTTAATATTAACAATAAATTATATATCGATTTAGAAATAAACAAAAGATATATAACACTTGCACCAATATCTAATCTGATTGGTATTGCATTTAATCTGAAAGATCCTAATAACTTATTAAAAAATAGAAAAGCGGGTATAACCCTTGCTTTAGTTGAGGAAGGTCATTTGGGTTTATTACAAGAGACGTATCATAATCCTTCGAATAATGGATTTCCAAATGGAACGCTAAAAGGTCGTTTTTATATTGAATTGGATCAAATAATAGGAGGAGAAGACAAAATTGGAGAAGGTTGGAAAATGTTAATGGAATGTTTATCAACGGGTAGAGCGATATCTCTACCTGCTGTTGCGAATGGTGCTTCTAAAACGTCTTTGTATGGGACATATTTATATGCGAAACATAGAATGCAATTTAAAAGAAAATTAATTGAGATGCAAGGTGTTCGTGAGAAACTTGTAAATATGACATATAATACATATGTTATTCAGGCCTCTATTTCAATGACAAATATGTTGTTAGATTCTGGTGAGAAGCCTTCTGTAATTTCTGCTATAATGAAAGAACAATGTACAGAGCGGGCAAGAAATGTAATAAATGATGGTATGGATATCAATGCGGGTAGTGCAATATGTTTGGGTGAAAATAATTTTATGGAAAAATTTTATAGAGCGATTCCCGTAGGTATTACAGTTGAAGGTAGTAATATATTAACCAGAAATTTAATAATTTTTGGACAAGGATTAAATAAGAGTCATCCATTTATTAAAGATATATTGGATTCAATATTGGATGATAATATAAATTTATTTAGTAAATCATTATTTCCAATGATAAACCATTCTATATTTACTTATATGTATGCATTAGGTCACGGATTAACACCATTTGGTTTGTTCAGAACAGAATTAGAACTTCAAACAATGTATTTTGCTGGATTGTCTAATTTTATAGCATTATTAGGAGGAAAATTAAAATCAGAACAATATATTTCTGGTTCAATGGCAAATATATTATCAAATTTATACTTAGCTCATTCAATTAATTGGTATGAAGAACATAATAAAATTAGTGAAATTATGCGAGAATATTGTATAACTCGACTATGCCATGAGAATAAAAAATTATTTAATAATGTAGTAGATAATTATCCATCTTATAGTTTTTTATTGTATCCATTTAAGCAAAGTATAAACTCGGAAGATTTTTTAGGTCGTGAAGATGTTATGAATGAATTAATTAATAATGAAAAATTACTAAAAAGTTTAAAAGAAGATATACAAATTGGTGGAACTCCATTAGAAAATATGGAGAAACTTTCATTGTTAGAAGAAAATACAAATGAATATAAAAAATTATATTCTGAAATAATTAGTGTAGGTGAAATATCAATAAGTGAAGATAATAAAATGCAAAATAATACAATATATTTATAATTATCAATGAAAAAAGTCTTATAATAAATAATTATCTTCTCTTGAAATATCTATTTTTAAATTTTTTATGCGTTTATCTCTAATAATTCTGAAATATTTATCATCGAGTTCTTTAATTTGTTGTTGAGTACTTTTTTTATTAAATTCCGGATGTCTAATTCTTAAATCTAATCCTAATTCTTTATATTCAAAATTATGATTATCTAAAAATATTTTTAATTCCAATTTCATATCATCCGAAATAGATTTGTAATCTATTATATCTATATATAATCCACTTATGCTCCATTTTATATTTTTATATTTGTTATATTCCAGAAATTGATGCAGTTTTTGGAATACGTAATTTGCACCTCCTTTTTTATTATTTGCCACTTTTTTTGATTTATATTTAAGTTTTTCTTTGTATTCTTTCTTTCTTGCTTTTTTTGTATTTTTCTTTTTTTTTATTCCACCAAATTTCGGTAAATGTTTAGGTTTTTTAAATTTACTCATCCAACTTTTAATAGCCTTTTGTGTTTTGTCGCTATATGGTCCATATTCTATTTCTCCTGTTTTATCCAAATTAGTGTGTTGTTCCCAATCCGAAACATTTCGTATTTGTGTGTCTATTTTATCTTTATATATTTCTAATTCTATTGTCTTCTTTTTTGACATTATTCTATAAAATATAATAATTATGTAATAATAATAATTATGTCATCAATATTTTTATGGTTAGGTATTGACACAAATAAACTTTCATCATGCATAGAATTTAGTATGATGAGTGAATATATAAAATATGGTAATTTTAGTAATATTATTCATATTGATGATAATAATATTTATAATTATGATTTAAAAGATTTGATTTGTAATCAGAAGTATAAATTAGTAGTGCTTGCAACAATTAATCTATTAAAGAATTTGAACGATTTTATGAAAAAAATATCTGGTTTAAAATATATTCCTAAATTGAAAGAATGTTATTTTATTCATTTGGGAGATGAAGGTTTTGATAGACCAAATAATAATGATAGAGAAAAACTGTATTCTCTTTTTAAAAATGTAATACGTTTTGGTAATAAAGATTTGAACAAACATAAAAATTCAGTTTTGGTAATTCCAATGGGATATATTTCTGGTATGGAAAATGATTGTGATATTTTGATATCATCAAAAAGACAATATAAATGGTGTTGGCTTGGAACAGTTAAATTGGATAGAGAAATGATGTTATCTACAATGTCTTCTGTAAGTCCTCATATGATTATAAAAACTCAACATTGGGGAAAATCTATGACAAATATAGGAGAAAAATCAAAAAAAATATTGAGAAATTCTATATTTGTTCCATGTAGTTGCGGTAATGCTCATGTAGAAGGTGCAAGATACGCAGAAGCTTTGGAATCTGGAGCAATACCATTGATAAAAAAATATGAGAATGGGGAAGTTTCAAAATTAAGATTCGGATTTGGAAATTATTACGAAATACTTTTTCAAGAGAAACATCCCTTACCTGTATTCGATACATGGGATGAAATGAAAACATTTATTGAATCTGTTGATTATAATCAAATAAATATGCTTCAACATGAATGTATTGAATGGTGGAGAAAAATAAAAATAAAATTTGGTAAAAAATTACACAAAGTAATTTTCGATTAGATTATGAAATATTTTATATTAGCAAATAATATGGAAACCCAAATATCTTCTTCGTTTATATATGCTATTTTGTCAGGTATTGTTAGTGTCTTAGCCTTTGTATATGTACAAAAACAGTATTATCAAAAAAAAGAAAGACACCCTCTTTATTATGCTGGAATATTTTTCATTGTTTCAAATATAGTTTATAATATATCATCTCCTGATAGTCCAGAATCGCAAATGAGATTCAATTATAATACAATTGATTGTCAAATGAAAACAGGACAACCCACCTTCTAAATTAATTTAAAGGATATGATAAAGATTTTAATTCTTCACATTTTGAGCATATTTTAGAACAAGTACCATATTTTCTTGAACGACACATTTTACATAATATTTCACATTCTTCATATTTATTTGTTCCGGTAACAGAAGAATCGTATTCAAATTCTTGGAGGTCATTTACTATAACATCTGATTGTTTTACATTATCAATTATTGAAGGTGAAGATAATTCAACATTTGTCGAAGAATCTTCTGGTTCAGATGTATGATAATGTGTAATATCTTCATCATCCTCAGGTTCAGATGTGTGGGGATGATGTACATGTACTGGAAAATCTGCATCATGATTATGTTCTGGAACCAGTTTCATATGTTTTACAAATTCTGGGTCAAAAGCCGGACATTGCGGGCAATCTTCTTTTTTAATACAGTCTTCAGTTTTTGGACAAATACATTTTGGACACGTTTCTAATGCTTTTTGGTATTTAACAACATAATATAGATATCCATATACACTTAATGCTATAATTGCAATTAGTATAACTAATAAAAGTTGAATCATTATATAATTAATTATTTTTATTACCAATTACTATAATATATAATGAAAATTGCTTGTGAATGGAAATGTAAATGCAATCGCGTTATTATTAAATTTTCAGATTATCCGTTTATGGCGAATAATTGCCATTGTAACTATTGCTTCCCAGTTGCGAAGTATTTGGATGAAGAATATGGAACTGGAATATCTGCTATTTCAAAAAAAACAGGTGTTGCCAAAGCAATGCTGACTTTAGATAAGATTATATCATTTGAAGGAAAAGAATTATTGAAACCTGTGAAAGTAAATCAAGACGGTAAAAATATTAGAGCTTATACAGATTGTTGTAAAACTCTATGTATTTGCGATGGTGGTGTTAATCTTGATTTCTGTTTTAGACCATTTAATAGAAATTGTTTATATGATAGTGAAACTAATAAACCATATGTTAATCCTTATTTATTAACTTGGAATACGCAAGGTGGTGATAATCCTAATTATGACAATATTCCTGAACCCAAAGATCCTGAATTACCGAAGCATTTACTTGATATAGTTGAAAAAAATATAAAAAAAGAGAATTATGGTTCTTTTAAGAATGATATTACGCCTGGATTATACTGTAATCCTACAAATTGTAATGAATATGTAAATATTAATTTAAATTAATAATTAATGTATAAACTTGCAAAGGCAAATAAAAAGGAAAAGGAAAAAAAATCGAAAAATATGTATAATAATTGTACAAAAACTGGTGGTGGTACAATTGATTTTATGCTGCATATCCATGAAAATATTATAGATGGTATGAGTGATAAATGGATATCTGGATATGAATATATCGAATGGCAGGAAGCACAGGCCCATCTTGGTGATAGAGGTATGCGATTACCAATAAGAGCAATTAATAAAAGTCATACAAGCTGTATTTTTGATTTAGATACATTACATGACACTATAAATCCACACTACAAATTTTCTGCAGATTGGGAAGACAGATTATTCAATGATTCTAAAAATATTATAAGAAACAAGATAAAAAACGATTCTATTATTTTAGATAGAGAAATGTTTTTGTCTAATGATAAAAGTAATATATATAATTTGGTTAAAGATGTCGGATGGGGTAATCATCTTCTTTCTATATCTGCTTTAATTGATTCTGCGGGTACCCCTAATCATAATTCATTTATAACAGAATTTGGCCATTTATTAGGTTCAGATAAAGAAGGTAATTGTGTAAATATTATAAAAAATAATATAAATGGATTAATGGGTAGTCATGAAGATAGATATGTAAGAGAATCTACAATAGAAAATTCTGCAGTAGAAATATCCCCCTCACCGGTAGAGGTTTCGGGTGTTGGGCCCGATGCAGTTAAACCTACGAAAAAGCGTACAGAATATAATTTTAAATTTGATAATAATTTCAAATGTATTGATATTGATGAATTTTTAACGCGTGGAGATATACAAATGGGTAAGACATTTTGGTTTTTACTAAAAAAAAGCTTGGTAGATGAAAAAAAGAAAGAAAATCCGTATAAATATCTTTTTCGTGATTTGAAAGGAGATATAACAGAGAATACAAAACCAGATGAGAATAGTTTTCTTTCTCTAACACCCAAAAATATAAATTTACTTATTCTAAATATATCATGGCAATTAAACATTCTATATTGTATGAAAAAATGTGTAAAACCAACAGAAAATAATGTTATCTATACAAATGCATTATCATTTTTACATAAAATAATATTTACAAATATTGATATTATTAATGGGAAAGTTATACCGTATTTTCGGATATTTCTGGATAGTCCAGTAACATCATGGAATTATAGAACACATAGTAAATATGAAGATAAAATGTCTGAAATAGATTATTCTAATCAACGTTCAAAAGACAGACAATTAAATGATATCCTCCTAATGACATATGATTTATCTAAGACTATATTATTTACATATTACTCTAACAGCGGTAAAAAAATTAGCGGAAATATTTCATATTTTGAACATTTCGAACGAAGGGACCTTAGTAGGAATAAAGAAATGTATTATAAGATGGATGATGATAATTTTAGAAATAATAATATAAGAAAAAAATATACTGAAGCAATACGTAATTCTCATTATGCTAAAGATAGAGAATTAGAATTTTCTGTATCACAACCGGAAATAGCTAAAAAAATTGGTCAAATTCTAAGAACAAGTATTTCAAATGATCCAGAAACTGAGTATGACAGAGTAAATATTGTTTCGAGGAACGATAATGATAACTATGAAAAATCTTCATACAAATGTATTGAACATATTTTAAATATGTTTTTTATGTTTAATCCAAGTATTAATTGTAAAACAAACGATAAAAATAAGATAAATGCGATTTTTATATTAAGAATGTTAAAATTTATGGGTGACCGCGCCCATATAGTAACTGCAAAAATGTACGAATGCAATAGTATTTATAATCTTAGTAATGACGAGCAGAAAGTTCTTAGGTATAGGAAGCAAGATGATAAAGATATAAGAATTGGTGAATATATAGATGAAGATATTAGACAGTATAACACCCCCGGACCTTATCAGGAAGCAACACCACAATCACAACCAGGACCACCTGCATCACAACGTACGAGAGGAAACTCAGATTTAGTTGGGCCAGGCCCCCCTCCGGGCCGCCGACGCTCGCATACATTAAAAGGAGGCGTAAAAGAAGGAGACACACTACCAGGAGAAGCAAGAGAAGAAGGAGCATCAGAAGCAAAAGGAGTACCACCCCCTCCTGTACCCGACTCATCAGCTTTCTCGCCGGGTCAAAAA
>CERI01056264.1_pt1 | contig 12971 bp, 9 predicted proteins | sample 350261 | NCBI WGS metagenome assembly CERI01 (sample SAMEA2620979, study PRJEB7988) | marine metagenome | isolation source: saline water (ENVO:00002010), including
AACATTAGAAGGACCAAAATTAGATAAAAAAGAGAGACATAAAAAACTAAGGAAATTAATACAAAAATTAAAATTATAATATGAAGTTATTATTTATGAATGATAATGAATATAAAATATATGATTTGCAATTTAACGAAATAAAAAAAACAAATTTATATATTGATTTAATGGATGTTGATATTGTAATAGGTTATGATATAGATGTTCAACTTCAAAAAATTAAATTAAAAATACCATTTCATAATTATGAATTAATTGAATTTATTGAAAATATACCTACGAAATGTATAAAAAAAATTGGAAAAAGAATTATGAATACAGTAGATTATTCAAGATTAGAAGATATATATTTATTTTTGAATAATGATATAATAAGAAATTTAAATGAAATTGATATGATAATAGAATGTTATAAAAAAATGGATATTCTTTTATAAATGGATAAATGTTTTTCTATGCCATTCTGTTATTCCAAATTCTTTTATCGCTTGAAAATGTGCTTTCGTACCATATCCTTTATTTTTTCTTAAACCATAGATTTCCAATTCTTGGTTTTTATCAACAAGCTCATTTATCATTTTATCTCTTGTCACTTTTGCTATTATTGATGCACCAGCTACTGTTAAATATGTTTCATCTGCTTTTGGAATACATTGATGTGGAATAATGACATCTTCTTCTGGAGAGAAAGTATTGAAATGATTACCATCAACAATAATATTATTAAAGTGATATTTTGAATAAGCATCATAAGAAGCACGGCTCATTGCTTTAAGTTTTGCTTGTAATATATTATATTCATCAATTTCAGAATAAGATGTGATACCTATACCATATGTAATACAATTTTTTTTTATGTATTCACAAAGGACTTCTCGTTTTTTTGGGGATAACTTTTTAGAATCTCTAATTTGTAGATAAGTATTATCGGGAAAAGAATCAGGTAGAACAAGACAACAAACAACAGCATCACCAAAAAGAGAACCTAATCCTGCTTCATCAACACCTGCTAAGAGTGGAGTTTGAATCATTATTAATAATAATAATCATTTTTATATTAAGTATATTTATGTATAAAAACAATACTATATAATATGTATCAAACGCATTAAAATTACAAAAAAGTGACGAGAGTTATGATCGATTATCATATAACAAAGATGGAGATTCAACAGAAGAACGAAGATATAAAAACTTTCCTAAGTATTTTCGTAAATACTTTCCGTAATCGATTGCTTAATAGTGATTATATTGATTTCACTATCAAATCAATGTCTGTCGTATTAAAACATGCAACTTTTGATGTTGGTTTAATTGGTGGTAAAATAGATATCACACTTATGTATAAGTTGAAACAGAATCATCAGTTGTTATTGATGACATCAGTGAAAACAACAAAAAAACCAATAGAAGGTTTGATAGATTTGTATATGAATACGTTTGGAAATATCTTATATAAAAGAGAGAAAGATGATTTTACATTAGGATCTTTGACAGAAGCGATGAAACAAACACATGATATTCTAGGAATAAAAGACAAAAAGAAACTTGAAGGATTGTTAAATATGAAAGAAATTCCACATTTACCAGAGTTATTGAATAATCAAGAAGAAAGGAAAAAATCAAATATGAAAGAAATAGAATATATACCAGAAGAAGGGGAAGTAAATAAGAAAAGAAGGATTGAAGAGATTTAATAAAAATCTGAAATGTGATAAATGACTTTTTAGTCATTCACTTGTAAAATAAATTTTATTAATTTCAGGAAATTTATTAATATAATTTTGGCAATTTTGACATGGACAAGACATTTTAAAATTTTCATAATTATCATCATTTGGTATACGAACAATATACATATGTGCAGAAGTTAATTTAATATTATTTTTTTTTATTTGATTCAAAGCATCAACCTCTGCATGAATCGTTACAAAACCATTATAACTATCATATAATTTACGAATAACACCATTAAAGGCAATATGTTTATTATAACCTGAAGCAATAATTTTATTATCTTGGACAATAACACAACCATGTTTTTTAAGGACAGTGGATTTAAGAGCAAGTTTACGTGCTTCTTCTATGTAAAAACATTGTTTATTTGAAGGCTTTTTAAAACAGAGTAGTGGGTAATCAGAATAAGTAGATTTAAAGAACATATAAATAAAATATAAAATGTTATCATTTTTTATAAAGTATTGTGTTTAATTGAAGAAATAAAGGATCTAAATATATAATAAAATGGTTAGAAAGAATCCATACATCGAAGTATTAGAGAAAGTTTTAGATATATTAAAAGATGAAAAAGGTAAAAAAACAATGAAAGTTATAATGGAACATGTAAAGAAAATTTCTAAAGAGATGAAAGAAGAGAAAAAAGAGAAGAAAAAAGGAAAGAAGTTAACAGCATATAATGAGTTTGTAAGGGAACAAATGAAAAAAGTAAAAGAAAGTAATCCAAAGATGACAAATAATGAAAGAATGACACATATAGGAGCATTATGGAAAAAAGAGAAAGAAAAAGTAGAAAAAGAAAAAACGAAAGGAAAAAGTGTCAAGAAAAAATGAAAAAAGGACTTATATAAGAAATAATTATGAAATACAAAATAGGATATAATTTAACTAAATATATATATTAATGAATGTCGTTAGAACAAAATCATATTAATATTGAAAGATTAGGACTTGGATTCGAAGATAATGGTCATTTTGTTATTGAAAGTGAAAATTATGATTCGACAGCAGAATTTATAGGAAAATCGGGGAGAACAACAGTTGTTTTTAAGACACCAGATGAGAGTAATGTGTCACATAATTTTATGATAAGAACACATGACTTCAATATATTATCAATAGAATCAGAATCGAATTTATTAAATTCACTTAATGATACTATTATTGATATTAGCGAAGAAAAAGTATGTGTGAAACGACCATTGTGTATAATGGGTTTAATGACTCATTCAAATGCAAATGTAGATATTGGTTCAAGAGATTCTCCATTTAGGAATGTATATAGTCAGAATTTTGAAGTAGATGGTTTTCGATTTTATGGTGAAAATGATACATTATATAATCAAAATATAAATACTTCACGAGTTAGTGAATTCGCATATATACAACCATTTAATTGGTATTCAATAGAAGAGAATGATGATAAAGTGTATTTAGATGGAGATCTAATAATAATGAATGATACATATTTAAATGGAAATATATATTCAAATGTTGATTTATCAGATTATAAGGTAAATAATTTGAATATTGATTTGTATACTTTAGGTACTGGTTTAAGTTTAAAAAAACATACATCACCAACAGTTGAAAACGTAGTTATTAATGATGCATGGACTCCTATATTAGAAAATAATGCATTATTTTCCAAAAGAACATTAATTGTCAATGGTAATATTTATATAGGTAGTAATTTATCAGTTGGTTTTCCAACAACAACATATAGATATGGTAACTATACAGGGGCAGAATATGTATATGGAAACAATGCATGGTCTAATGTAGATGAAGATGTAAGAAAAGGAGTATATGTAGATATACCTGTATATGTAGATGGAGATATAATATCAAGTGGGAATATAATAAGAAATTTTACAAATGATTTTACAATATCAAAACCATTATTACCAACAAATGTTGATTCAATAAATATAAATGATAGATATGTATCAGATGATTATAATACAACAATTTATAATGAAGAAAATATTAATATAGAAGCTAAAAATATTACAATTAAAGGAGCTTTAAATGTAGAAGGAGGTTTTGATTTTAATAATGGGGGTGTAAATCTATTGAAAGAAATATATGAACATTCTGCTGTATATAATTCAATGGATGTTATGCAAAAAAGATATACATATACTGGACAAATGCCAATAGGTATAGGTTATAAACACGAAATAGGATATGATATAACATGGATAACAGACGCAAATGCCACTCATATGTTTGAAATAAGAGGAAACATATTTATGAGTGATACTCTTCGATCATCGGATGGTGGTTTAAGAATTAGAAGTGATTTTTTAATAACAATAGATCCAAGAAATAATAATAATGATTTACCGGGTTTAGATGAGAAAACAGAATTTACACATAGTGTTTCATCTGATTTTGTTACAGTATTAGATTTAGATGTAGTTAGAAAAAATCAAAAACATGTAAAGTTATTTTTTAAATGGGAAACTCAATATCAATATAATGAGATTTACACTGCAAATATTAATATAGAAGGATTTATACCAGCCGTTATTGGTAAAAATATGTTATTTACTCCTTTTCATAATGTATTGGAAGGTGGTGATGGTAATCAAGAAGAATCATCACCATATTTTGCAAATATAGATAATGAGGGTACAGTAGAAGTAGATAGTAATATTAGAGCTGGTGTAATTAGTAAATTATATATTTCAGGGGATGATGTTGGACCAGCTTTAAAAGTTGAACAACCTACTATTAATAATGAAACAAGTATTGCTGAATTTTGGGATAAAAATTCTGGTTTAAATTTGGCATATGAAAATGATACATTTTGTCCAATTGATCATTATGGAAAACCATATGGTGTAAGATTTGGTGCAGGTGGAGTAACAGGGATAGGTGTATCAAAAGATGAAAGAACTTATTTAGATAGTTCTCAATCAGCACAATTAAATGTGAGATCGTTTTTAAAAGATAAAAATGCGATGCAAGTAAGTGGTTATTATGGAAATGCGGTATTTGATAATGGAGGAAGATTGATAATAGGGAGTAAATATAAATATAATGAAAGGAATAATGTAAGTGATCCAGCTGTTAAAAATTATGCATTAGATGTAGTTGGAGATGTAATATTTGATGGTGCATTATCTTTTTCTCATAATGGTATGTTAAAAAGTTTTTTTAATATGACTGATGACATTTCAGAAACAAATATAAGTACTTTAACTATGTATTTATCATGGATAACAGATAATCAAGGATTAATACCAGATCATATAAATAATATATATTTAAATGGTTTTTATCAAATAACATCATTTGAATATATAAATTCTGAAGGACAAGCACAAGAACATAATTTAAATGATACATTTCAAATTATAATAAATCCTCATGATAATGGTTTAACTCGTCCAAATCGAGTAAGAGATTGGAGTTCAATAACTGTGAAAAGTCAATTATTTCGAATATTTGAAATTAATGTAAATAGACAAGATTATAATGCAATTCGTATTGATTTAGTAGCAAAAACGAAAGGTTTAGAAATCGTTAAATCAAGAGCATCTGCTGATATTTCAGTATCAGGTGATAAACAATTAGGACAATTTAATCTTCAAGATCATGATAATTATTTTGGAATAATTCATAATATGATAAGAAACAATGAACTTGAAAATCATTATTATTTAATTATGGGAACATATACATTTAATGTCTTTAATAATTTTATATTAGAGGATGAGACATTGGTAACAATGGAATATGTAACATGTAATATAGATAGTAATGTATTAATTGAATTTACATCAAGTAATTTCAAAATAGAAACAAATTTAAAATATAAAGATTATTCAATACAACTTAATGTATTAAATAGAGAAAGTAATATTATTGATGATAGTGTTATATATAATATAACAGAATTACCAGAAATTAATATATTAGGAGATAGTAACATAAATATAAGTAATTTGACAAGTAATATATATATAAACCTTTATGATTATTATGAATTATCTACATTCATAGATTATAGTAATATAAAAGATTATATTGGTTTTGAAGTATATAATACAGATGAAAAGAATATATTTAATGATAGTAAATTAATATTAGGAGAGGAAGATGTTGGGTCAAATTATAAAATTTTAACATATTATAAAAATTATGATACAATAACAAAAAATGTAGATTTAAGTATAAATATTTATTAAAATTATATTATTTTTATATAATCTATAACAAAATGTTAGATTATTATACTTTTTTTTTAATAATTTTCACAATATTATTTATAATCATAAAATGTAATTTTAATTTTACATTACTTGATAAATATATATATTATTCTGATCAATATATAACTGATTATATTATATATCGTTTGATATTTTATATTATATTGGGGTTAATAACTGGTTTTGATGATATTTTATTATTTATATTACGTACAATCTTATTAGAGTTTTCAATTTTATATGTTAATCAATGTAATTATACAAAAATAGATCTTAATTCTGGTTTATATAGTGTTTTATTAGGTGTTATTAGTTATATTTTTGGAAGCATACTTAAAATATTGATGAAATCGGATAATTTAATATATTATTATATAATTGGTTCAGTATTATCAACAATAATATATTTAATAGCAAAATGTTATTTTCAATTTGATAAATTAGATAAATTTTTATATAATAATGATGAAAGTATAATAGAATTTGTATTATTTCGCTTTGTATATTATTTTATATTAGGATATATATTTCAATTTAATGGTTTATTTTCAAGTATTATACAAACAATTATAATAGAATTTTTAATTGCATATGTTGAAAGATGTCAAATTAATAATATTAATTGGGAAACTGGTATATTAAGTATAATTATAGGATTAACAAGTTATTTAATTGGTGCAACAATAAGTTATTATTATAATAAGTAAAATAAAATGAATAATTATCAAAGATATAAATGTGAATTAGATGAAAGATATAAACATAGAATTAAAAAAAATACAGCAACACAAGATGAATTTGTTATTAAAAAACCAAAACCTACTAAATCTTTAAGTAATCAATATAAACAACAAATTATTGTTTTAGATAGTGAAGATAGAGATAAAACAAAAAATCCATCTATAAATGATTTTGTATTAAATTTAGCAGAATCATTAAAAAATGTATTAGTTTTGAGATTAATTCGAAGTGAATATACAATTGAAGAATATTATGCAAGTATGATTATTAACCAAAATAGAGTTCCAATACAATTCTTTAAATCATTTACAACATATGTATATTTAAATGGTTATAAAAAAATACAAATTGCCAATGGAACTAATAATGAAATTTTTAGTCAAGTTTCTGCTGGAATTGAAGTATTACCTCCTATATCTGCTAATTTCTTTTATGATCCATATTCTATTGTTATGAATCCTATTGAAAAGAAAATTAAACGATTTGATATTAAATTATTAGATGGAAAAGGTACAAAAATAGATATTCCAAATGATTCAACTGGAAGATTAATATTAACATTAGCTGTATTTACATTATAAAGTTAATTCATAAAAAATTAAATTAATTAGTTAAAAATTAAATTAATTGGTTAATATGTTAAATTAATTCATAAAAAGTTAAATTAATTGGTTAATATGTTAAATTAATTTTGTTACGAGATCAGTCTTAGATTTTATTCGTTTTTAACATTTTATTATTTTTCATATCAAATATATAAGAGATACTACATATATTTTATAATGACTAATAGATTAATTCATTCAATTCATGATTTGTTTCATATTGATGAAACACCGTCATATGATAATTATATAGTTATTGGTAGTAATTCAGAATATGCTATGAATAACTATAATGATGATTTAATAACAGAACAAGTAAGAATAACAAATGGTTTATGGACAGAAGATATTAAAGCTCATAAAATTTTACCTATTATAGATAGTCGTGGTTACTTAGATAATAAAATTGAGATTGGTGATATTAATACAAAATTAGATATTAATGGATATGAAATTAATGTTGGAAATACAAATACTAAATTAGATTTATATGGATCAAATCTAAATATAGGAGTAGGTAATACACAAGTAAAAGCATTATTTGATGAAGTAAATTCATTAATAGAAATAGGAACAATAAATACAAATAAAACGATAATTCATGGTTTAGATTTTGAAATAAATGCTACAAATTTTAATATTGGAGATAAAGTTGAAATAAATAATGATAAAATAGAATTAAATAATGATAAAATTTTATTAAATAATGAAAATTCAAATACATTTTTAATTGTTGATGATACTAATGATATTATAACATTAAAAGGTGATACTATAAATGTTGAAGCAAATACTTATAATACAGCATTTGATAACTATGAGATGAATGTAGAATCAAATATTAAATTTACAGTAAAAGACAATGAAATTAATATGAATAATGAAGAAATAAATTTAAATGTTGGATCAAATAATAATATAAAATTATCAGATGATTTATTTTATATTGAAATTGATTCAAATAATATTCTTTTAAATAACAAAGATTTTGAAATTAATATTATTGAAGAAATTCGGATTAATGCTCCTACATTAAAAATTAATGATGTAAATGATACAAATTATATAGTATTAGAGTCAAATAATTTACAAATAGGAAATGAAAATACAAAAATTAAAACTAACGAATTTACAATTAATGAAGAATCCAATAATACATTTTTAAAGATTGATGATAATAATGGTATTATTAATATTAATATATCTTCCGAATTTTCTATTAATAATAGTAATAATAATAGTTATATTAATTTAGATGAAATAAATGGTGAAATAGGAATTAAAGGATTAAATAAAATAGACCATGAAACAAATGTATTTGGAATAAATAATTCATTAGAAGTAAATGAAATAAATAAAGAAATTAAATTAATTAATGATACAATTAATATAACGGGTTATTCTAATATTCAAAATACAACTCCTTCTTTTAATGTTAATACTATATCTGATAATGTTCATATTGGTATGAATAATAATGATATTACAATTAAATCAAATGATACTATTAATCTTGATACTGGTAATGAAATAACAATTGATGCAACAAATAAAATTAATGTAAATACTCAAATTATAGAAACTGTAGCTACTACACAAAATACTTTACAAACTAAATTACATCAAATTAATACTGAAGGTAGTAATGTATTTTTTGAATTAGATAATACTACAAAATCTATACAATTAGGAACAACAAAAACAAATGAAACAGTATTATATGGAAAAACAACAGAAGTAATTGCAAGTCAAAATGAATTACACACAACACCAATGTATGAAATTAATAATTCATCTAATAATGCATATTTTAAAGTTGATAAAAATTTTGGTAGAACACAATTAGGTAGTACAAATACATTAGATACTAAAATATATGGTGCAATGACAACAATAACTGCATCTTTAAAAGAACAACATACAACAAAACAATTTGATATTAATACATCAGGAGATGGTGCTTATATGACTGTTAATAAGAATACAAAAAATGTAGAAGTAAAATCAGATACAATTAATTTAAATAAAGATGATGATACAAATATTAAATTAGATAAAAATAATTCACAAATAGATATTGGAAAAGAAGGTTTAGATAATCTTAATATCGATGCTAGTAATATTGTAATTGGACATCCTGATACGACAACCACAATATATGGAAATTTAGTTACATATGGTTCTGGTAGTAATATAACTGTAAATGCTGTTACAACAGAAAGTGCATCATTTGCGATTCAAAATACAGGTACAGATATAGCTTTTGTTGTTGTTCAAAATAATGAAAATGGTAGTGATAAAGATGTTGCTCAATTTATTACAGTTGAAGATCAAGATCGAACCGCATTAAGAATTGACGGAGAAGGTCGTGTTGGTATTGGTTATTCTAAAACAAGTAATATTGAAGCGTGGATGCATTTAACACGAAAAGATCCAACAGATACAGTATATCCAATGTTTAGAGTAGATGATTATGAAAATGATACAACACCTTTTATAATTCAAACAGATGGAAAAGTAGGAGTTGGAATTGAAAATCCAGAATATGAGATGGATGTAAGTGGAGATTTACAATATTCTGGAACATTTTATTCAAATGGAATTGATATATTATCAACATTGCAAACCAAATTAGAAAATGATATTCAATTTGGTAATCAATATTTAGTTACAGATATTCAAACTTCTACTGTATTATTAGGGGGTGATGATTTAAATCAGCTTAATATGCAAGCAAGTAATATTGATATTGATGCAGGTACATTAGATATAAATGTGGATGATGTAACATTTACGGGAGATACATTTGTAATTGATGGAGAATTATCATTAAAACATAGTGTATGGCACAAATCGACAGATACAAAAGAACGTTTTTATTTTACTGAAAATGGCGGAAGTATATATAGGGGTCACGGAACAGGTGATATTTTTGAAATAAGAGATGGTAGTGATAGTAAAAAATTAAATATCGATAATAATGGTTTAGTGACCATTACAAATGATATGGAAATTAATGGAGATTTATTCTTAAATTCTACTACAAGTACATTAACTTTAATGAGAGGTCAAGATGGTGGAAGTAGAGGAATTACATATTGGGATTATAATAATTATAATTGGGGGACATATATGGGTCAATCTGGAGCTTCTAAATCATTTAGTGGTGGAACAGCTTGTACTGGTGGATCATTTGCAAATTATGCGATACGTTTTAGAGTACCAGATAGTGTAACAGACGGGTTTATATTAGAAAATAATAATGAAGAATGTTTATTTTCAGTTAGAGGTGATGGTTTAGCTTATTTTTCGAATAAGGTAGGTATTGGTCGAACAAATCCTGATAAAAACTTTCATGTTGAAGGAGATATCAATTATACTGGTATTTTATATAAAAATGATATTGATATTTTACAACAAACTAAAGATGAAATACAAGAGATTATTGATAATAATGCTACATATATAATAACAGATACAGATAATAGTACATTAACATTGGGAGGAAATAGTTTATGTAATATAGTAATAGATGCAAATGATATAGTAATAGGTAATAATACAAGTTTAACAACTATATTAGGAGATTTATTGATTCAACAAAGTAATATAAATGGTCAACAAAATGATATTATTAAATTTATTACTTCTGATGATTTATCTGTTTTCCGTATTGATAGTGAAGGTCATGTTGGTGTTGGTGTTTCAACTGAATCTAATATAGAAGCATGGTTTCATATTACTAGAGCTGATATATATGATGTTGTTTATGATTTATTTCGTGTTGATGATGCAGAAGGTGATACAACACCTTTTATAATTAATCCAGATGGTTTTGTTGGTATTCGAACAGATAAACCAATGTATGAATTAGATGTTAGAGGTGATGCATTTATTCAATGTAATCTGATAGTTGGTAATTTTGCAAGTGGTGTAGTAGCAAAAGATATATTGCCACCACCAGATCCATTTTTATATTATGTATTTTCGAAGAAAGATACAGATATACCAAATTACGGTACAGAATCTAGTTTATTTACATCAAAAATATATAATTTTAACAAACAATTAACAGATAATACTGCAGATACTACATATGAAACAAAAGATAACTTATTAATATGGTATAAATTTGAACCTACCAATAATAATACTGTTATTAATCATGCTACATATAATGATTTAACATATAATTCTTTAGAAGAAGATGATGATATTGCGGATGCGTTAACAGTATTAGATATATTAGTATTAAAAAGAGGAAATCAACAAAATTATTCATTATATGTTGATACAGATGTTGTTTTAGATAATGGAGAAGCATATACATATATGTTAAATCCTGCAGATTTCCTTAATAAAATAAATGATATTTTTACAATAAATGTATGGTTAAAGATAGAAGATCCTACACAAGATACATGTAGTATAATGGAAATAAAATATTTAACGGATGTATTATTTGATATGAAACTTGTAAACAGTAAATTATGTATTATTATTAAAGATACATTTGGAAGAAGTAGTACAATATATTCAACAAATGTGATAACAAGAGATTTAACAAATGTTAATGTAGGTATTAATTTTGATGAATTAACATTAAAAATACATTTAAATGCAGAGGAAGATTCTGAACATACATTATATTTCAAACCAAATTATAATCAATATACAATTGATGTAAGTGTACGATTAGCTACTAATGTAACAAATGAACAAACTGAATTTTACATTGAATTTCTCAAAGTATATGATGAAATTTTATCACAAAGTGCTATTTATGCTATTAATGATTATGATGAAGATGGTAAAAGAGATAAAAGTATTAATGTTGATCCGGAAGGTCATTATTTATTAGATATTCAAGGAACAGTTGTTATACGAAATGCTTTATATTTGAATATTGATAATGTATCGAAAATGTTTTATGCAATTGGTGGTGCAAAATATATTGATACTAATAAAGATAGTTTATGTATTACTGCAATTAAAATATCATGGACAAATGATGTAACATTATTAGAAGATGCAAATACATTTATATGTCGTTTAGCATGTAAATTTCATGTATCGGGTATAGCTGAGTTTAAACCAATTGCATTTCGAAAATTTGAAGTTTTTATTAATCCAATTAATAGTATTGATACTCCTGGTGAAATTATTACTACTGAAATTACAGATACGAAACATGAAAATTTTCTTCTTATTACATCCGAATTACAAAGAATAGAAGATAATCAAGCATTATTAAATATGGAATGGAAAAATTTAGATGAAACTAATAATTCTGCAAGAGCTTATATGGAAATTGATATGTTTTGTCATGAACAACTTGGTGACGTGACTTTTGAACCATATATTGATATATCTGGTGAAGGTTTAGTTACAGAATAATTTTTTTATTAATTATTTTTATTTATTTGTGTAATAATTCAATTTCTATGTTCACAAATCTAATTTTATCAAATTCTAGAATTAACGAAGTTAAAAAATTATTTTTTGTCAATTAGTAACAATAAACTTAGTAAATCTTGATATTTTATGAAATACCGTAACAAATTCTATTTTATAGTAAATCTTGATTTTTTTTTCAGGGGCATTTCGTGATTTTTAAAATCCCATTTTGTTAAAAGTTTGGAGTTTATATTATAGAAGTGGA
>CERI01059589.1_pt1 | contig 12968 bp, 10 predicted proteins | sample 350261 | NCBI WGS metagenome assembly CERI01 (sample SAMEA2620979, study PRJEB7988) | marine metagenome | isolation source: saline water (ENVO:00002010), including
ATCATATAATCATTCTTTTAATATGCCAATTATTATTACTAGAGGCAATAATGTATATGGACCAAATCAGTATCCAGAAAAAGTAATTCCTAGATTTATTAAACAATTAAAAAATGGAGAGAAAGTAACAATACAAGGGGATGGTTCTTGTGTTAGAGCTTTTTTACATGCATATGATACTGCAAATGCTTTTATAACAATTTTAGAAAAAGGCAAAATTGGTGATATTTATAATATAGGGTGTGATGAAGGTATGGAATATTCAATCTTAGACGTAGCCAAAATCCTCATAAAGAAAATCCATGGAACTGAAGATTATAGTAAATGGATTACATATATAGAAGATAGACCATTTAACGATAAACGATATTATATAAGTAATCAAAAACTCAGAGATTTAGGCTGGAATATAGAAATTAGTTTTTATAAAGGTTTAGATTTATTAATAAATGATAATATTGTTTTAATTATGGCAGGAGGGCTAGGTAAAAGAATGAACTCAGAATTACCAAAAGTTTTACATTTATTAAAAGAAAAACCTCTTATAGTTCATGTTATTGAAACTGCATTAAAAATTAATCCAATAAAAATTGGTATTATTGTTGGTAAATATAGAAATATAATTCAAGAAACCATAAATCAATATTTAAAAGATACATCTAAAATAGAGTATATAATTCAACCAGAAGCATTAGGTACAGGGCATGCTATAATGTGTTGTAAAGATTTTTTCTCTAATTATAAAAATTCATCAGTAACAATTCTATCAGGAGATGTACCTTTAATTAAAAGTGAGACTTTAGAAAGATTAAATATTTCACTTAATAATTGTGAAGCAACCATATTAATAAATAAATTAGATAATCCGGGTGGATATGGACGCATTATTATAGATAGAGATCAATTTGTTAAAATTGTTGAAGAGAAAGATTGTAATGATAGAGAGAGAAAAGTAGATTTAGTTAATAGTGGAATATATAGTTTTAAAACTGAAACTATACATAATAATATTAGTAAGATTACTAATAATAATAAGCAAAATGAATATTATTTAACAGATATATTTAATTTTATTAATAAAAAATCGATAGATTTACTCTATTTAGAAAATAAATATGAAGTTATGGGAGTTAATACTCCAGAACAATTAATGAGTTTAGAGCAATTATAATTTATTATATTTATATTTATATGAATAAAATAGGAATTATAGGAATTGGTTTTGTAGGAAATGCTATTAAAAGTTTTTTTGAAAATAAAATAGAAACAGTTTGTTATGATAAATTTAAAGATTTTAATACACTACAAGATATATTAACAACTGATTTATTATTTTTATGTTTACCAACCCTTTTTGATAACAATAAAAATGAGTATGATAAAAGTGCAATATTAGAAACATGTAAATATTTAAATAAAATGGATTATAAAGGATTAGTAATAATAAAATCAACTGTTGAACCTAAAACAACCGATAAATTGTCTAAAATGTATCCAAAATTAAAGTTAATTCATAATCCAGAATTTTTAACAGCAAGAACTGCTATAGAAGATTTTCAAAATCAAAAACATATTATTATAGGAAATGGACCAAATGTATCAGATAATGATATAGAAAATATATATAATTTTTTTAAATTCTATTATCCAAATGCAAATATTAGTCATATAAATAGCACAGAGAGTGAATGTATCAAACTTTTTTGTAATTCATTTGGTGCAAGTAAAGTAATGTTATTTAATGAATATTACTTACTTTGTAATAAAATTGGAATAGATTTTAATAAAGTTAGAGATATTATGTTGAATAATGGTTGGATAAATAATATGCATACACAAGTTCCTGGACCAGATGGTCAACTAGGTTTTGGAGGAGCTTGTTTTCCAAAAGATACTAGAGCTTTAAATTCTTATATGGTCAAAAATAATACTCCTCATAATATATTAAATTCAGTAATTAATGAGTGTGATACAATTAGAAATAATAAATTAGATTTTATTGAAAAAAATCTTTAATTACTTTCACAATATATTCTAATTCTTTTGCATCAATTTCTCCATAACAAGGTAAATTAAATATAGTATTACAAACTTCATCTGTTATTGGTAATTTAGGTTTAGAGTAATTTTCTAAATTCAAAAAACATTCTTGATTATGTAACGGTGTCGGATAGAATATAGCGACATTAATATTATTATCTTTTAAGTGTTTAACTATATTATCTCTTTCATTTTGTGTTGGAGCTAATATAGAAAATTGAGCCCAAACACTTTTTTTATCTCTAGAAATTTTTGGTAATTTGTAGTTTTTTTCTGTTAAAAATTTCAAATTTTCTAGATAATAATTTGCACATTTATTTCTCTCATCAATAGTTTCATTAAAATAATCTAGTTTAACATTTAATATGGCAGCCTGTATAGTATCTAATCTTCCATTTATTCCAATGTATTTATGCTCAAATCTTTTAACTCCTCCATGACTTTTAATTGCTTTAATTTTATTAGCTAATTTATCATCATTTGTAAAAACAGCACCACCATCACCATAACATCCTAATGGTTTAGATGGAAAGAAACTAGTAGTTCCAATAGTTGTTAAAGTTCCACTTTTAAACCCTTTATATATTGCTCCAAAACTTTGGGCTCCATCTTCAATAACAGGTAAATTATATTTATTTGCTATTAGATTGATTTCATCTATGTCAGCAACTAATCCATATAGTGATACTACTATAATAGCTTTAGTTTTATCAGTAATAGCTTCTTCTATTTTATTATGATCCATATTAAATGTTTCTTTAGAAATATCTATGAATTTTGGAATTGCACCTATAAGTGCAATAGTTTCGGCTGTACTAATCCAACTATGTGCAACAGTAATTACTTCGTCGCCTGGTTTTACACCTAAAGCTAATAATGATATTGTTAAAGCATCTGTTCCATTGGAAACTCCAATTGCATGTTTTACATTAAGATAATTAGCTAATTTAGATTCTAATTCTTTAACTTCTGGACCATTTATAAATAAACCATGGTTTAATACATTCTGAATTGCTTTATTTATAAAATCTCTTTTTTCATTATATTCACGCTTTGGATCATACATCTGAATTAATTGGTTTGATTCCATTTCATATATTATTATAAAATATTATATGAAACTTGCCGTATTAGGAGGAGGTTATTGGGGAAAAAATCTAATTAGAGAATTTAATAATTGTAATGTTCTTAAATATATTTGTGAGACTAATAAATCAGTTTGGGATAGTTATCTTGAAATATATTCATCGGTTATGGTAACAGATAATTATCAATCTATTTTAGATGATAAAGAAGTAACTGCAATTTGTATAGCTCTTCCAGCTGAATTACATTATAAATTTGCAAAATTAGCATTAGAATTTGATAAAGATGTATTTGTTGAAAAACCTATAACTCTAGATATTAATGAAGCAGAAGAATTAATTAGGGTTGCTAAAGAGAGAAATAAAATATTAATGGTAGGTCATCTTTTACACTATCATCCTTGTATTGAAAAAATTAAGAGTATGATAGCTGAAAATAAAATAGGTAAAATTAAAAGTATAACATCTAATCGATTGAGTCTAGGAATTTTTAGAAAATATGAAAATGTATTATGGTCATTTGCACCACATGATATATCTGTTATTTTAAATCTATGTGGTAACTCGCCAGGAACTGTTCTCTCTACTGGAGTAGTAAATATGAATAAAGATATCTATGATCAAGTTTCTTCGTTTTTATATTTTAATGGTATTTATGCAAATATAAATACAAATTGGACGTCGCCATATAAAGAACAAAAACTTTCAATAGTAGGAAAGAAAGGTATGATATTATTTGATGATGTTGAAAAAGAAAATAAACTAAAATATATTCCAAAATATGTGGAATATAGTCAAGATAGTAATATGATACCTATGGCAGTTAAAGGTAATGAGGAATATATTAGTTGTGATATGAGGGAATCACCACTTTTAAAAGAATGCAAACACTTTATAGAATGTTGTGAGGAGAGAAAAGAGCCAATTACTAATGGTTTTGAAGGATTAAATGTATTAAAAGTTTTGACAAAATTACAAGAAAGTTTAGATTGTAAGAAAGAAATAAAAATAGAAAAGAAAAAATATTTTGCACATGAGACAGCTATTATAGATGATGGTGCAGATATAGGCGAGGGAACTAAAATATGGCACTTTAGTCATGTTTGTAAAGGAGCAAAAATAGGAAAAAATTGTAATATAGGACAAAATGTATTTATAGCTGGTGGAGCAGTTTTAGGTGATAATTGCAAGGTTCAAAATAATGTTAGTATTTATTCTGGAGTTGAAGCCGAAGACTATGTATTTTTTGGACCAAGTTGTGTATTAACAAATGATATAAATCCGAGATGTATGCATAGTAAAAATGGGGAATATATAAAAACAATTTTAAAGAAAGGTGTTACATTAGGTGCTAATAGTACAATTGTTTGTGGAAATACAATTGGAGAACATAGTTTAATTGGTGCTGGTTGTGTTATTACAAAGAATGTTTATGCTAATAGTATAATGGTTGGAAATCCAGGTATAAAAATAGGAGTGATAAATGAAATAGGTGAGAGAAAATTAGATTAAATAATATATTTTATTTTATTTAAAGAAATAAAAGAATTAATAAATTATTTAAAAACATTAGATAATTATCCAAAAGATATAATTCATACATATTTTATAAATCAATAATTAAAATTTGTCTGTTCTTTCTTTCTATATTCAATCCAGGATAAGGTATATTAATTGTTTGTTTATTAGTAATTAAATCCTCAATTTCATAAAATGATGTCGTACATATATCTTGAATAATTATTCTTTTTGGATTAAATAATTCAATATATTTATTTAGAAATTCTCGTTTTTTTGTAACATAAAAAAATATACCTCCAAAATATAGTGTATCAAATGAACCTATATTTGGAAATGAATAATTATTAATATCATGAACAAAAAAAACACTATTATTTTTTTGTTTCGCTTCTGCAATTGCTTTTGAACAAAGGTCAAAACCACAATAATTACTTTTAATATCAATATGATCGTATAATATTCCTGTCCAACAACCTATATCTAGAACTCTTCCTACAATATTATTACTAACAATTTTATAAATTTTTGAAAACTTATTACTTTCTAAATAGTCATATACCTTTTTATTATAATATTCATTTAGGGATTTTTCATCAGAAAAATTTAATAAATTTTCTGAAGATTTATATCCCCACAATATAAATTTTTTGGTATTTTTTTGAACTATTGTTTTATTATTTTTACCATCTAAGAAACTACGATAACGATATTTCATTTCATTGATATCCTTATAATATCTAAAATGTCCTCTGGAATCAAAATTAGGACTACAAATAATAAAAAATGTACCATCTTTAAAATTATTGAAAATTTTTTTATCTAATTCTATGTGTTCTAGGCTTACACATATAACCACGTCAAAATTGCCATATATTTCTATACAATCTTGGTTATTAACAAAAAAGCGATTATCTTTAATTTTTTTTTTTGCTAATGATATAATTTCACTTGAGTAATCATTCCAAACATATTTATCAATATTCGGTAATTTATTTAAAAGTTTTTGTGCACAATATGCACTTCCCGCTGCCAAATCTAAAATTTTTAAATTTTCTTTAGTATTAAATTCATTTACAATAGTATTAATTATATAATCATTTCGTTCAGCATACATACCCACATAATATTTTTCCAAAACTTGATTTTTGTGACTTTCAATATATTGCTCCTTATTCATTATATATTATTATTATATAATTATTTAATTAGATTAAATTAAATAATTATATATATATTTTAATATGAAATTAATAACTATTATAGGAACTCGCCCCCAATTTTTAAAATTAGCACCTTTATCTAAAACATTAGATAAACATAATATAAATAATATTACAATTCATACAGGACAACATTATGATAAAGAAATGTCTGAAAATTTGTTTAAAGTATTAGAAATTAAAGATCCTGATTATTTATTAACAAAAAAAGGTGAAACTAGTATTCAAACTTTAGGAAATATGATGAATCAAATAGAAGAGATTTGTTTAAAAGAAAATCCTGATAAAATAATTGTATTTGGTGATTGTGATTCAACTATAGCAGGAGCAATTGTTGCTAAAAAACTTAAAATTTATTTAATTCATATTGAAGCTGGTATGAGAAGTTATAATAAAGATATGCCTGAAGAAATAAATAGATTAATGACAGATCATATTTCAGATTTACTGCTTTGCTCTACACAAGATAGCGTTGAGAAATTAAAAATAGAAAATATTACACAAAACGTCCATTTTGTAGGAAATCTCCAATTAGAATTATTAAAAAATGTATGTGAAACATATAATGATACAACTATTTTAACTGAAAATAATTTAACTAAAAATAATTTTGTATTAATGACAATACATAGAGAATATAATACTAATGAGGAAATGTTAAATAAAATATTTTTAGAATTGAGTAAATTAAATATTGACATTATATTTCCAATTCATCCTAGAACTAAAAATATAATCAAAAAAAATAATGTAGATATACCAAAAAACTTAAAATTAGTAAAACCAGTTGATTATCTTAACATGACTATACTTGAAAGAAATTGTAAATATATTATTACAGACTCTGGAGGTATTCAACCAGAAGCATGGTATTTAGAAAAGAAATGTATAATAATGAGAAGTGAAACTGAATGGATAGAACCTTTAAATAATAATAATAATATTCTTTATGATTATAAAACTCCATTAAATAAATTTATTGAAGATTTTTTTAAAATTAAATTAAATAAAATATATGTAGATAGTTATGCATGTGAAAATATAGTTAAGTATATTATATGAATGTAAGTAAAATAAAAAAATATTTCCATATTATATTTATATAATGGGTGAAATTGAAAAAAAATTAACATCAAAGCCATTAAGTATGCTTTTTTGTCCAAGTAGGCATGGAGGAACTTTTATTGATCAGATACTAAAGAATATAAACGGATTAAATGCACGTTCTTGTTTAGAAACTAAGAATTTTTTAAATATAAATGAACACCTCTCTAAATCAAATAATTTACTATTCAGAGTAAGTAATTCAGATAAACAACCTCTTAATATAATAAATGAAATTATGATAAAATACAACAATATTTATAATATAATTGTAAAAAGAAATCCAATTGATGTTTATATTTCAAAGGAAAAAGTTAAGATAACAAACAAATATGGTTATTGTGATACTAGTGATATAACTATTAAATTTGAAATTAGTGAATACCTAAGAATAAAAAAATTGAATAAAGAATGGTTCAAAAATTTAGAAAAAACATTTAAAAAATATAAAATTAATTATGATATTTTTTACTATGAAGAATTGTGTTCGATGGGACATGATAATATTTATAAATTATTGTTTAGTAAATTATCTAAATTTTTTGACGGAATCAAAATCAAGGAAGATTCATTAAATATTGCAATAGTAAAACAAGACAATTGTAATAATTATAATAAAAAAATTGAAAACTACGATAATGTTAAAGACTTTATAAATAATGAGATTGCAAAATATAATATAAAATAAAACTCATATGTAAGTAAATTATTATTTAATCATAAATAGAGACCATATATGTTTAATTATACAAATAATAATATAAATATATTATAAAAAATATATTTATGCCAATGGATATTTTTACTTTAGATGAATATAAAAATTTTTTAAATTATTTGAAAGATAATAATTTCTTGGTTATTAATTTTAAAGATTTACACAATACATTTAATAGTTATGAAAATTTACCAAGTAAAATAGTTGTTTTACGTCATGATATTCATGTAAGAGATATTGATAATGCTTATAATATGATTGATCTTGAACAAAAGATTTTTAAGAAAAATGTAGCAACATACTTTGTACAATGGAACTTTGAAGGCTGTAGCAAATATGAAAAAAAATATGAAATAAGTAATAAGGAAAAATATTATGATTTTATTAAATATTGTTTAAAAAAAAATATTGATATTCAGCCTCATATTTCACTTTATTGTAGTTCTTTTAAAAATTTATATAATTTTGATAATAATAATATTTGTTTATGTAAAGATAATATTAAAATTAACTTTATAGATAAGAATAATAATTTATTAAAAGATAATATAAATGAGCAATCATACAATATTGGCTTGACAACTATTTGTATTGAGTGTGATGACGATAATGAATATTTATATTCCGAAATAGAAACATTATCAGATGACATTGTTAGCTATTTAATAAAATATAAAAAAGATTGGGATAAAAAATTTAATAAAGCTTATTTATTTTCATGTCATGGCGATGGTTTACTTTTAACAAAAACATTAAATCCAAATTTTTTTGCATCAAAAAAAAATATAGAAGCTATTATTACTAACGCAAACTCTCCGAATATTTATCTTGGAAAAAATAGTATTTATAAATTAAAATATAAATCAGATAATTCATGTAACAAAGAGCAAATATTAAAGCAAATATACAATAATGATAATGTATATCAACTTTTAATACATCCTTATGTTTGGTCTAAAATATAATAATTATTATATAATATATTATATTATATAATGACTAATAAATACATATTTTTCAATTCAATTGGAAGATCCGGAACATCATTTTCAGGAGAAATATTTAAAAACGTAACTAATATACCATCATTTCATGGATCCGAAAAAAAAATCAGGAATTTAATAGATTCAAAATATTTAAAAAATAGTAAAAACAAAAATATGGTTTTAGATAAAATTAAATTGATTGATAAAGAAGCAAAAAATGGAGAATATTGTGAAACAACTCAAATTTTTATTTACTGTTTATCTGAACCATTACTAAATAATCATAAAAGATTATATATTGTAAACATGATACGCAATCCATTAGAAGTTGCAATTAGTTATGAAAATAGGAATTCGTTTCCATCCAAAGAAGATGCAATATGGAGAATACCTCTGAATAGTGAATTAAGATTTGTTAAAATTACCGAAAAATTGACAATATTTCAAGAAAATTTATTAGATTGGGTTGATTCACAAATAATTTTTAATATTAATAAAGATAAATACTTTAAAACGTATGAATTTTTATTTGAAAATATAAATAATTTAAATGAATGGGAAAAATTATTTACTTATTTTGAAGTTAAATATAATAAAGAAAAATTAAAAGAAATACTTAATAATAATGATACTTATAAAGCATCAGCTAAACAATTAGGGTTTAAAGATACTATTATCACAGAAAGACATATACAAGAAAAAAATGATTTTATAGAAATTCTTAAAAAAAATAATTATTACCATAATTATATAAAAAAGTTTTTATATTAATTGATGGTATTAGTATCACATAAATATAAATTTATATATATTAAAAAAATATAATTATAATTATATATATAATGGCGAGTTTGAGAGACGATACGAGTAATATGGTATATACTAACAAAACATCTAATTTAGATAGATATTCTAAAAGTTTTATAGTAGAAGAAATAAAAAGATTTGGTTTGTATAAAAAAAATCCATATAATATTAAATGTGATACTCTTTTAGACATTGCGTGTGGTACAGGGGTTTTTTCAATAGAATTTGCAAAATTCTATAAAGTAACGGGAGAAGATATAGCACTTGAAGCAATAAAAAGAGCCAATATAGAAAATAATGATAAAAATATTACATATGTTTATACAGATTGTTTAGAAAAAACAAGTAAACATGATATAGTTTTTTGTAGAGGGCCGTCTTTTTTTATTAAAAATCATATTAAGAGTGATACGTTTAAAAAATTTTTAGACCATCTAATGAATAGATGTAATAAATTATTTGTATTTGGAATGAAAAATACAGAAAATAATCCAAGAGCTGTATATCATTCAGAAAATGACATAAAAGAAATATTTTCTCGCTACGGTGAATTTTTATTAAATAAACAAATAGGAAATCAATTATTTGTTGTTATTAAAAAAACAAATAATGACATTTTATAGTTTTTTTAACCTTTCCATAATATATTTTGGAATATCTAATTTTACATTACTTTTATCAGTAGGAATACAATGTGGAGATGTTGGTATTTTCATATCATAATATTTTTTTCTTTCTAATGAAATATTATTATAACCATCTGTATCTAGACTTTTATACCAATTATTTTGATCAACTTCACTATCATTCCAAATAATCTTTTTATCTTCAGGATGTAAATTTAGAGATCTAAATAAAGAAAAAATAATATATCCATCAATACCAGATTTTATTGGATTATTTGGTAATTTTAAATTTATAATATTATCAATTCTAAGAGCCATATTTAAATGACAACTACGGAAACTAAATAATTTATTAATAGATCTATCTAGTAAAATATGGCCAATTTTTTTTGCATAATTTTTCCAATTATATGGTTCGATTTGAATTCCATTATAAAGAAAGTATTTATCATCTTTAATATTATAAAAATAACCTTTCGACTGAGTTGAGTAATAACAATCTTTATTTTTAAAATGTTGGTAATGGATATTAAGTCTATTAGGAGGGGAATAACAGTCTACAGCATGTTTTACAAATATTTTAGAATTTTTATCCGCAATTTTTGCAATATTTATCCATTTTTCTAATAAAGTATAATAAGTTGGAAAGTTATTACTTTTTAATATATTACTATTATAATATCCATCAATTTCATATAGTGTTTTATATATTATTTTTACACAATTTGGTAATAATCCTTTATAGGATTGAACTATATCCTTACTAATACCGTTTTCTTCAAATACAATTAATTCCCATCCAAAATCTACATTAATTTGATTTTTTAAGGATTCTAAAGCTAACCAGATTATTTTTTTAGCATTTAGAGCAGGCAAAGCAACAGTCATTTCTATTGGAATTTCTTTTTCAGATTTCCAAATCCATGTATTTTTTAATAAATAATTTATAGTATTAAAATTTTCAGATTTACCTAATAATCCCATTTTATCGGTATGTTGGACTCCAGTTAAGATTTTATCTACAAATTTTCTGTTAAATATATTATGTGCTAATAATTTTGTAATAAATCTATAATCACTTCCTTTGTTAGAATCCCATCTTGCTAAATCTTTAAATTTACTATGGAAACAAAATCCAATTCCTGATACAAAATTTAATTGTATATTATATATATCTTTTGGATATACAATTCTTGGCCCTAATTGAACTTTCCAAAAAAGAAAATCATTTATATTATTTAAATTATTTTCTATATTCTGAATTGTATCTGGTAATGTTAATATGTCATCATCATCTAAAAATATTATCCATCCATCTTTTACTCTATCTAATAATTGATTACAATATAAATTATAAAAAGCCTGACTATTTTTATTTACAGCTTCTGCTTTAAATATTTCTATTTTCTCATTATTTTTATATTCTTCTAAATATTTAAGACAATCGTCATCGTCATAACACATAATTACTTTATAATTTTCATATTTTTGAGTTAATATACTATCTATACACTTTTTAAAATAATTTGGTCTATATGTATTTCTAATTAGAATATTAATTTTCTCATAAATTTTCATTTTACATAAATTTTTGAAAAGCACATTTTCATTTATTTTATTTATTTTATTAATTTGCTCTAATTGTTTAGGTTTATAATTAAAATTATTATTATTTTTTAATAATTGATCAATTCTTTCAGATAACAGATTATAATCCTTAATAGATTTTAGTAAAGGCACAAAATTTACTAATTCTTTATATAAATTATATAAATAATATTCTTGATTTGAAGTTGCATTTTCACTTATTATAATAGATTGACATGATAAAGCTAAATTAAGTCTAAAAATTTCAAGAGAACTCTTTTCATTAAAATGTAAATTTAATACAATTTTAGATCTTTTAATTAAATTCTTAAGTTGTTCGCCAAATACATCAAATGCTAATTGAATATTATATTTATTACTATTTTTTAGATATGATATTATTTTAAAACGACGATCAGATCTTGAACCAAAAAATAAAATATCAATATCTTTATTTACATTACTAAAATTGGTATTTATTAAAGGACCCATATAATCTACTTTTTTTTGGATAATATTATTTCTAGTTGAAAATTCAATTATATTATCAAAATTGTTTAAAGGTTCAAAAACTTTAATATTATTTTCTTTTCCTAATATTTGTTGTTGATCAACTTGATAAATTAATACATTTTTTTGTATTTTTTGTAAATGAAATCCATTTTTTATATTTAATAACCCGATTATAAAGAGAATTGTATTATTGTTAGATGAAACTTCATTAATAATTTCTGATGGAATTGGTTCATCGTAAATTTCCCTAATTTCACATTGAATATTATATTTTATAAATAGTAATCTATATAATTCAGCTTCATTTATAATATATTTATTTGCAATAATATAAATTTTTTTTACGAAATTAGGTAAAATACTTTTTGCCGAATCTAAATTTAAATTTTCATAAATTCCTAGATTTATATTATTATTTACTATAGGGTTTGCTAAATTAATTGGATTAGATATTATTGTTGGATTAGGCTTGGGTTTAGGTTTTACTTCATTATTCTTTAAATTTAAAGACATATTTGATTTAATTTTCTGGTTATTTAAACCAAAAGAAATTTCTTGAAATTTATTATTACTAGGTTTAACATAATTAGAATTTTTTTTATGTTTAACATTTATATTCATTTATAAATTAATATAACATTAATTTATAATTTAAAAAACATAAAAAATAAAAAATAAAAATTAATAAAGTTATAAATAAATTATTTTATATGAAACAATCAGAAATGACGTTTAAGGTTGAAAGGAAGCAAGGACCATCG
>CERI01101711.1_pt1 | contig 12964 bp, 8 predicted proteins | sample 350261 | NCBI WGS metagenome assembly CERI01 (sample SAMEA2620979, study PRJEB7988) | marine metagenome | isolation source: saline water (ENVO:00002010), including
TTGTCATTTTTTGATAAAATTGTCATTTTTTAATTTTTTAATCATCAATTTATAATATAATTTAGTATATTTAATGTTATTTATTCATATGTTTTAAATATTTAATAAAATTGGAAAAATTTACTAATAAATAGTTATTATTTTTATATATAAAACGGTAATTACCCCTATTTACAGGGGTAACAATGATAATGTAATAATTATTAATTAAAAAAAGAAAAATGGTTAATATATACGATTATATAGAATGATAAAAAAAATAAATTGTGAATATTGTAATAAATTAATATATATTACACATAAATCAAGACATTATAATTCAAGAGAATGTAGAAATAAACAACAAAATAAAGATATAATATTACCATTAAAAGAATATAAATGTAAATATTGTGAAATAATATTTAATCGTATTGATAAACAACATGAACATGAATTAATATGTACATCAAAAGATATATATTATAAATTTCAAAAAGAATTAGAATTAAAAGAAAAAGAAAATAAAATGCTAATAGATAAATATGAAGAATTATTAAAACAAAAAAATGGAATTATTAAACAAAAAGAAGATGATATTAATTATTTTAAAACTCAATTACAAATTTATAGACCCAGTATTAATATTAATCATGATAATAGTAATAATAATATAACAAATAATATAACCATTAATAATACTATTAATATTAATTTTAATGATATACAAAAACATTTAGATAAATTTAATATACATGTTTTATCTGATCAATCATCATTAATAAATTTTATAATGCCTATATTTGAAAATAAAGTTAAATTAATAAACGAATGTAAACAAATAATGTCATTTTATTCAAATGATAAATTAATAAATGATGTAAAATGTAAAGTATTTTTAAGTAATTCAGCGGGACAATTGACAGAAATATCGGATAAAATATGTACAGAAGGAAAGAATAATAAATTGTTATCAGATACAATAATAAAAAATGCATGTATAAATAATAAATTATTAAATGAAATATCAACAAATGAGGGAATAAAGAATGGAATAAGAAAAAAAAATCCGATGATATTAGTACACGAGATAATAAAGTATTTAAAAGAGAATAATATAGTTGATATAAGAGGTGTTTAATCATTATCTTTAATATTAACATCTTCATCACTATATTCAGCATCATAATCAAAATTTTGATTACCAAAATCATGTTCAACGGGATCATTTTCATCAATATTCATATGTGGTTGTTCAAAATTTTCATCAGCAGATTTTAAAAATTCAGGATGTAATTCTGATATAAAATTACCCAATACTACTTTTTTTTGTGCATTGTGAATAGAGTCATATTCTTTGATATATTTAACAATAGAATCAAAATATTTATTTAAACTTGAATTTTGTTTAATATTTAATAAAGTTTTATATAAATCACTATTAACAATAATTTTATCAATATCATATTTAACATTAGATAATAAGTTTATTCTATTAGATATAATAAAATCATCATCAGAATTATTAATTTTAAAATCAAGTTTATAATAAGATAATTCTAAAGATATTATATTAATAATATCATGTATGTTTATTATTTTTAAATTTGTATTCAATAATTCATTAATATCAGATAATTGTTTATTATAAGATTTTAGTATAATTTTATTATATTTTATATCGATTATATTATTGATTTTTTCAATAATATAAGATTTTAATTTATTATATTTAAATAATTTAGAATTTATTTGATATCTTAAACCATTTTTTGTATCAACTTTTTCATTTAAAATGTTAGGTAAAAATGCTTTATTATGAATAATATTATGTCGTTTTATATGTTGAATATTTTCATATAATTGAATGTAATTAGGATTATTTTGCAAATAATAAAAAACAAAATCACTATTAATAAAATCAATAAAAATATTTATAATTTTATCAGTTAATTGTTTATCGTTAATTAGAAAAGGATCAATATCACGGCCACCTTTTTTATTTAAAAATGATAATGTTGGAATATATACGTTATTAAAATTAATATTAATATCATTCATAGATGTATTTAAAATATGTTCTACATCAAATTTTTTTTCAAAATATATACCATTAATTAAAAATATATAATTATATATTGCCATTTTATATATATTTTCATTTTTAATAAAATTAATGTCAATTTCGTTTAATTTTATATTTTCTGGAATATATTTTGATAATTTATCATAAACGGCATATACTAAACGATTTAATTGAGAATCATTATATTTTTTAATAGCGTGTTTATTAGATATTTTAATATCACTGATAATATTATTAATAATTTTATCAATATGGGATACTTTAGAATTAAATAAAGTTAAAATATTATTATTATGTATAGTTAAATAAACAATTGAACAAAAAACATAAATGTATAAAATTAAAGATTTATTTGTCATTTTGGTGAGTTCATCGGTGGTAATAGATTTATTTATTTCAGAAAATTGATTTTCAACTTCACTGTAAATGTGTGATTTAACGAATAATAAAATTGTATTATGTTGTATGTTTTTTTTTGCATGTAAAATATTTTTAGATAAAAAATAATTATAAACTATGCGATATATCATTTGATCAATATTTTCGGTATGATCTAAATCAAATAAATCGCGATATGAATAATTTTGATCTTTTGAATATTTTGCATATATATTATTATGCCACATAAATTCACCACATATTTTACAATAAACTGATGAATTTAATGCGTTTTCAATATTAATAAACATATTTAAATTTTTTTTTGGGTTTAAATGTTTGAAGATGTGGTGAGGGCAAATCAACGGTAAATCACATTTTTTACAAATAAACCAATTGTCATGTTTATGTAATAAATTAGGATCATATTTATCTTTTATATATAATTTAATTATAGTGTCAATTTCATTATTATCAATTAATTTAATATGTTCACATGTATTATTTTCAATTAATTTCAAATGTTTTTGTTCTTTGTCATATAAAGTTTTAATAGAATTATATTGTTTATCACTTAACGATTTTTCGATATTTTTATATATATTATATTTTTGTTTAAATTTAAAAAAATCATGAGTGTTAAAATATTTGCTTATAATATATAAATAATGTGAATCACGTAAAGAAATTTTAATATTATTAATAATATAATGAATATTATTAAATCGATCAACAATATTAGTTTTATGTTTTTTATTACCAATACCACCATAATTATTTTTTATAAATGTCATTTCTTTCTCTAAATACAAATTATAATTGTATTTATTATAATCAATTAATTCAATTCTATTTATATCATCAATAAAATTTATGATAAGTGAATTATCATTTATATTTTTATATGATAAATTCAATGATTCTAATACATCGTTAAATTTAATTTTAAATATATTTTTATAATTTCTTGTTAAAGAAACATGTTTAATATACCTAAAATAAAAATTTAACAAAGGGTTAAATATAAAGTTTTTATATTTAATTGATCCAATTTGTTTATATAATTCATTATTTTTATACACATAAACATAATTATAAAAATAATATTCATTTATATTTTCATTTATATTTGATGATATATTTACTATAATATAATTTTTTAAAACAGCGTCATAAATACTGGTTATATCTATATTATCTGCGTAATATTTTAAAATATTATAAATATAGTCAAGTTTATATTTTTCATTAATATCATTTACTGATTTTTTTAAATCAGCAAATAAATAATATAACTCGTCAATATTCACGTCTTCTTTAATACTCAATTTCATAACATTATATGGTATATTATATATATATATTATATAAAAAACAATAAATATATATATTTATAGAAAACATTTATTATATAAAAATAGTTATAATAACAATTATTATTAATCATAAAATTAAATAATATTAATATGTTAATAATATCAGAAACACAAATGTTAAATAATTTATTAACAAAATATCAAAAAATAACAAAAAATACAAGTTATGTAAAATATAATTTTATAATAGAATTAATAAATAATAATGACAATAAATTAAATATAGAATATACCATTCAAGAGAAAAAACAAAATCAATCTAAAATACCTTTAAAGTATTTAAATAAAAAAAAAACGTTTGATATAAATCATTTATTCTTTTTAATTAATGACAATTTTAATACCGATATAAACCAATTATTAATTTACCAAACTAACAATATATCAACAATTTATAATGGTGTAATTATTGATATGAATAATTATACAATAATATGCAATCCAGATAAAAATTATATATATTCACGATTTAATACATTTAAAAAATATAATGATGATGATATAATGTATGAATATGATATATATAAATTGTATGATGGTAATGTTGTAAATTTATATTATAATGATAATGATAATATATGGGTTTTATCTGATAATAAAAACATAAATATAAATAATAAATTATTTGATAATATAAACAATGATACATATTGGTCATTTTTTATTCAAATGATATATGAATATAAAGTAAATATTGATAATTTAAATAAAAAAAATACATATATATTTTATTTGATTAACAAAAATTATAATTTATCAAGTCAAAAGAATAAAATAAAATTTATAACATATAATTCAAATAATGGTATAGATAATAATTTTAATCAAGAAGAATTAGAATTAAATAATATTAAAATAAAACAATTGTATTCAATTCACGCAAAATCAACATATGGTTTATTATTTCGAAGTAAGAATAATTTAGAAAATAGATTAATATTCTTTGAATATTACCAAAAAATAAAAAAAATAATTTATACACCAATTAATAATAAAATAAATTCAGTACCGGATTTAAAATATATTACCATTCGAGCTATTTTAAAATATAAAATTTCAAAAAATGATGTGTTTAATACATTTCAATTTTTAATTAAATATTATAAATATATTATGTCTGAAATTGATAAAATTATTGAATTATTTTTATTGGAATTTCCCGATTTTAATAATATTCAACAAAAGTATAAATATTTTATTATTAAAATCAATAATGATATAAAAAATAATAAATCATTAAATGATATATTTTATAATAATTATATATTACAAAAGGATACAAATGAAGATAATATATATAATTTAACATTGCGTGATTATATTCTTCAGCCAAAATATATTAATGAATTTTATAATATTTTATTTTAATAAAAAAATTGATTATAAATATATATTATAACCATTAAAATTATAAAATATTGTTAAAACTATGACGAATTATTTTTGTAAATATGATAACGCATTATTACATATAACAATAATTAATGGTGTATTAAAAAAAAAATGCAAATGTTGTAATCGTTTGTATGATATAACACCACATGATACTTTAATACATGAAAAATATATACATGGTAATAACACAACACATTTTTCATCAAAATTATTAAAAAATATAGCAAATGATAATGTAAGTACAATATTAGATCAACCATGTACTAAATGCAATAAACCATTTACTAAAATGTTTATAAGTGATGATTTAAACACATCATTTGTATTATGTTCTTGCCAATTTGATGATTAGTAATTTAATTTATTTTTTTAAAAAAATTGAAATATTATAAAAAATACCGTAATGATATATGATTATATTTATATTATTATAATTATATTTAATTAATATTAATAATGGATAATACAATTATTATTATGATGAAAAATGATGAATGTTATGATCCATTATTATTAAAATTTATAATTGATTATATTATTATACCATATAAATATGCAAAGCAATCATTATTAAACAATGATTATTTGTTATACATTAATAAAAATATTATGGAAAATATTTTTAATAAAATCATTAATAAACACGGATTAAATATAAATTATTATAATGATTTTATAATATATTTAGAACATATATATGATATGTCAATATTGGATGTAAATATATATAATTGTTATGATACAGTGATTAAATTATTACCATTATTACCTAGCAATATTTTGTATGAATATATGTATAATATATTTAATATTAATCCAATTATATGGAAATATATAATAAATCCAATAACTTTAAATAAATATTTAAACATTAATAAAACATTTAAAACAAAATGTGATGAAATTAGAAATGAAAATATGTTAAATAATAATTGGTATGCGCCTGATAATATTATAAATAAACACCCTAGTATATTTGCTTTAATTATTATTGCAAAACATATTGATTTATTACAATATACATATGATATTGATATATTAACAAAATATGAAATAAACATAGATTTAATAAATCAAAATAATTATAAATTTAACGATAGTATTATAAATATAACATTTATTGATATAATTAAACATAATATAAATGAATACAATAACATAACAAAAATAATATATTTAAATTGGTCATTTAATAAGGAAATTGATTTTCAAAATATAAATAAAACATTGTTTGTAAATAATATATCAAATGATATTTGTATATTATATAAAATGTGGTGGTTATGTTCCGCCACATACAATGAAACTGAACATAAAATATATAATAGAAATGTAACAAATAAACATGAAATACATATGTGTAGATCATGTGATAATAAATATGATAAAAATATTGATATATGTCCATATAATATATATAAAAAAAATGGATGTAACACACATTGTATGGTGAATGAAATGAGATTTATATTAAATGATAATATGACAATAAGAAAATTTTATAACCCAATAATTGATAATATGTTTGATATCACTAATCATGTATGTAAAACATTTTTATGTAATTCAGAACGATATTTTATTAAATTTAACATATTATTAAATAAATTAATTATTAACAATGAAGATTATGAATTCATAACAAATTGCAATGATATAATAAAATATATACAAACAACAAAAAATGTTATAAATCCATGTAATATTATAGGTTGCTGTTGTAAAGAAAAAACATATTCATTGACATACGTATCATTACCAAAAAATGATAATGAATTTAATAAATTAATGAATTTATATAAATTAAAAGAAAATAATGATAATGTTATAATAAATAAAAATATAATAAATAAATATATTAAACATGATGATTATTGTTATACATGTGCTTCATTAATAATGGCTTATCAATTAAAAAATTCAAAAAAAAATTCAAATGTATCGTCATTTGATTTATATAATTATATGATTATGGCAAATTATCATATCAAAGGTTTAGGTTGTATAAAAATACATAAAATGTTATATAATAATAAAATACATGAAAAAAGGAATATAAAAATAGAATTTAAATTATATGATATATTAGATGATAAAATTATATTAAATGATAGTATATCACATATAAAAAAAATCAGTAGAAAATGTAAATGTGTAAAATGTTTAACTGGTTAATTTTCAAAATATATCTATATTTTTTTTTTATAAATTATAAAAAAAAAATGATTATTATTTAAACTATATAAATAATAATATTATATAAATAAATAACAATTAGTTTTATAAAAGATATAAAAATGTATAGTCAAGTAGATATTGGTATATTAAAAGAAGATGATACAGAAACATATGAATATATATTTAATTCATCATGTTATATTTGTATAGATTTTAAAAAAAATTTAACATCAAATGAATATGATATGTATAATATGCAAAAAAATAACAATTTAAATGGTGATAATATTGAATATGAAAAATCAAAATATAAAATAAATATAAATATAAATAAATATACTGGTGATGAAATACGTTTTTTAAAAAATTCAAATAATTATATTTATGATATTAATTACATTAAATATAAAACAGATAATGATGAATATAAATTTATTGGTATAGAATATAATAATAATAAATATTATGTATATAATAAAAAAAAAAATATTGATAATTATCAAACAATAAATGAAGAAATTGACAAATTGACTATTAGTGAAATTATTATTAAATCATTTGAATATTATTTTAAATTTAAATGTAATGTAAATAACAATATTAATAATTTATATTTATTAGATTCATATGATAATTTTTATAAAAAAAGATCAATAAATTACAATTTAACAAACCCAATTGAATATATGAATTTATATCAAAGCATGATGTTAAAATTTGAAATAACAAATAATAACGAAAATATGTCATGTACATTTTTACCAATAAATAAAAGATCATGTTCTAATTTATTTTATATATATCAATTAGTGTTTAAAGTGTTAGAACCAAATAATAATATAAAAACATTTACTAACCCTAAAAATGAATTATATTTTGGTGATAATTATAAAATATTACCAACTGATTATAAATTAAAAATAAGATTATTTGTATCTAAATATAATAATTATAATACATTATATTATAGAAAATCAACTGAAAAAAATAATTATAATATAAATATAATTATATATGAAACAACTAATAAAATAATAGGTTTTGAATTTTACAGTACGAAATATTTTATATGGAAAAATAACGGTGATTTAAATACGTATGAAACATATAATGAACAAAATAATTATACTGAATTGATATTAAATACATTTAAAGACGCTTTAATATTTTTATTTAAAATATATTAAAATATATTAAAATATATTAAAATATATTAATATAAATTAAAATAAATTAAAATATATTAAAATAAATTAATTTATTTTCTAGATTTACTATTAGATCTACTTAATTGTTTTTTTTGTGGTTTTGGTTGTGTTTTTTGATTACGTTTAGATAAATTAGAATCAATCTCAGATTCAGATTCTTCGGTTGAATTGTCTGAACCAGACAAAAAATCATTTACATTAACAGTATCTTTTAATATACTATTTCTACTTGATGGTTTGTGTTGTGATTTAGTCATATCTATAAATGTAGGTGTTTTATCATTAGTGGTTTGGTTTTGTGTTGATGGCAGTGATGGTGATGAATTTAAATTTTTTTGACATTCATTTTCAACATGCCTTGATAAATCTTTAGTCATACACTGATTACAACAATATCCAACTTTATAACAAAAGGGGCATAATTTTGTAGCAACTGCTGTTTGACCATCATCTTTTGCACATGTTGGACAATTACATAATAAAAACCTTTTTGCTATATTTTTTTGATCATTAGTTAAATCAAACTTTTGTTTTGGCATTTTAAATTATTATATATTTACAAATATATGTATTTAAATTATATTTATTAATGTTTAAAAACAAAAATTTTATATTAGTTGGTTCACGTGGACGTGTTTTATATAAAAATAAATTATGTAAATTGTTTAATAAAATTGGTTCAAATACTATGTATGATTACATTGAATTTAATTTAATAAAAAAAGATTATGATTTTTTATATATTGGTGACCAAATTAATATTATTAATAAATTTTATAATAATATTATTGATATAAAATTAAATTATATACAATTACAAATAAACAATGATATAATTGATATTTTTATATCTGATAATGATAGTAAATATTTTTATTTTTTATATTTAATATTAGGTAAAAAATTAACGATTATATTAAGAAACAAAGCGAAAAGTAAAGGGTTAAAATTAAATCAATATGGTTTATATTATAATGATAATTTAAGAAAAGTACCATTACATTTTAATGAAAAAAAAGATTATTTTGATAATATATATACCATTATTAATTATATATATGAGTATGTAATAATGATAAATTAAAATATAATAAAATAAAAAATTAAAAAATTATTGTATTTTTTTTTTGTTTATAAATAGTTTATTTTAATTATATAAAATAAATCAATTTATTTTTATTAATATATAATATATTATTATAAAATGTCTGTAGGTTTTGTAGGAAACGCGCCTATCAATGTTGCGTTAAATAATAATAATTATAATTTTGAAGTAAGTTTGAACGAAACTGCTATTGGACAAAATTCACAATTTAATACATCATCTGTCGCATTATTTGACGGTAATATTAATTCATTAACATTAGATAAATATGGTAGAATAACTAATATATCAACAGGTTATACATTACCAACACCTAATCAAATAAACTATTTAAAAATTACCGGTGATTCAGGCTCTAATATTAATGCTGAAATTACTGATTTATCTAATAGTGACACATTAACATTTACTGGTAAAACCGGTCATATATCAACTGAATTAGTAAATAAAAGTATAGTAACTGAATTATTACCAACTGGTATTTCAAATTCAGACGAATATACTTATGAAATAACAAATGTTGATGCAGGTACAAATGGTTTATTAATACAAAAATTAGGCAGTGACACAGATGTAACAAATTTAACATTATCAAAAGGTAAAGTATATATATTTAGACAATATGATAATACATCAACTAATACAAATAGTAGTTTAAGTACACATTGCGCCGGTTTATCAACTTCAATTAATGGTGGTAATATATATACAGAAGGAATTGAATATTTTATTAAAAATTCACAAGGTGTGTTATTAGGCCCATTGTCACATACTGATTATTATAATAATTTTATTGTTAGAGGTTCAAATCGTGAACCTTATTTCACATTAAAATTACCAAATAATGCACCAAATACATTATATTTATATTCAATGTCAACACCAACTCTAGTAAATAATATAACACTTAATATAAGTAATAATATTGAATATATTACTTATGATAATGTAAATTCATTAGTTGTTGATTCATATGGTCGATTGCACAGTGTAAAACAAACTCCTAATTTAGACACTTTAATGACACAATTTAATATAAGAGGTGATGACACTAATCAGATTGTTGTTAAACATAATAATATATTAGATATATATGGCCAAGAAGGACATATAAAAAGTTATGTGCAAAATAATAATTTATATTCAAGATTGGCTGAAACTGAAATTATATCAACTGATACAGATAATGTAAGTGTTGTTATTGAAAGCACAGTAGATGTCATAAATTCTGCTGTAAAATGGTATAATCCATCAACACCAAATACTACATTTACATCATTAAATTTATTAAAAGGTAGATCTTATAAATTTTACCAAATAAACCCATTAAACCAAACTCATGGTATGGGTATATCAACATCACAAATATCGGTTATAGAATATACTACAGGTGTTGAATATCATGTTGTTATTGGTAGTGTTGATACTGTTGTTCAACCAAATGATTATAATAATTATTTTACAAATCCCGCTTTAAATGGTTCTTCTGCTTATATACTTTTTAATGTGCCATATGGTGCACCAAGTAAATTATACATGTATTCAAGATTATCATCAATTGTTGCTGAATTGGAATTAAATGCAATAGGTGATTATCGCAAAATTGATAATGTTTTATCAATTACTGTCGATCGTTTTGGTCGTATACAAGATGCTATTTCCGGTGTTGATAATAATAGAGTTGAATTTATTATTGAATTAGACGGATATAATACATTATCATTTGGTTTAATACAAAGATCAGTTTATATACAAACATTAATTGCATTTTTTACTGTTATTGAATATAGTGATGTTTCTTTAAATGTTGTTGATGTAAATAATAAAGCACATATTACAACATCTATAAATGAAATAAGTACTATAAGATCTCAATCTATTATAGCAAATATAAACAATTTACAAAACATTGCTAATACTGCGACAAATTTTCAAAATTCATTAGTAAATAACGGTCTTAATTTATTGACCGGTTTTACTATTATACAGGCTGGTACTAATATACCTTTGCCAAATAATTCAAATTTTTCATCATTTAATGTTAATGTAAATAGTAATAACATTAATATTTCTGATTTATCAACATTACAATTGTTAAATACACCGCCAATTGTATTAACTGAAAATGTTAATAATAAGTCTATAAATTTTTCATTAGAAACATTGTCAGGTGGTTCAACAAATTATACTGGTGGTATTACTGAATTAAATGTTGATACTTTTGGTCGTGTTACAAATGTTGTAACAGGTAATAGTAATTTACCTCTTTCTGGTGTCACTGCCGGCACTTATAATCCAAGTATATCTGAAATTGTCGTGAATCAATATGGTATAATTACATCAATTACAGCAAGCGATTTACCAAATGATATTAATAATGAGGTAACAAGAGCAACAAACGCAGAAAATACATTAACAACTAATTTAACAAATGAGATTAATCGAGCTACCAGTGCAGAAAGCACATTAACTATTAATTTAAATAATGAAATAACAAGAGCAACAAATGCAGAAAATGCAAATTCAACATCAATTACTAATGAAACTAATAGAGCAATTGGCATTGAGGGTATTTTAACAAATTTAAATACATCAAATAAAATAAATTTAGTAGAATCTATTAATTCTGAAGTGTCACGCGCATTAAATATTGAAAAAACATTAACAACTAATTTAACAAATGAAATAAATCGAGCAAATGTTGCAGAAATTACTCTAACTAATAATTTGAGTAACGAAATTACCAGAGCAACTGGTGTTGAAACTACAATTAATAATAAATTAAATATTATTGGACCATTGACTGATTATTCATCTAGTAATACATTATTATCAATATTAGGTAATTTAAATAATATAATTGGTTCAAAAACAAGTTTGTTAGATTATATTAATTCAATAGGTAATATAGATGTATATAACGCAACATCAACATTATCAACAGCTTTAGGTGATTTATCAAATATACCAAGTGGTAGTAGTATAAGTGAATTTATAACAAAATATGGTGAAGCAAATTTACTGACATTAGCAGCAGGTCGAAAAACATTATTAGAAATAATTGGTAATAATTTAGTTAATAATAAATATTCATATGGACCATCATCGTTATCTTATGGTAGCGCCTTTGACAGAGATGGATATTATCCATTATTTACAACCACAAATAATTTAAATACATGGAAAAATACTAATATTGTAGCTATATTAGATAATGCATTAACAAGAGTAACAAATCCAAGTACAGATTATACTAATA
>CERI01284236.1_pt1 | contig 12954 bp, 6 predicted proteins | sample 350261 | NCBI WGS metagenome assembly CERI01 (sample SAMEA2620979, study PRJEB7988) | marine metagenome | isolation source: saline water (ENVO:00002010), including
AAAATAACCTATACCCATACTCAATATGCATGTCTCCAATCTGATTAATGTTATAGCTTGGAACATAAAAATTAGAGTTACCGTCTGATGCCATGAGAAGATCCATACCACCCATCATAGCATCAAATGACAAATTATCTGGTATTACATTCATAGATATATTATTAAATATGAAAGGATTAAGATTAATGTCTTGAACTACCGTTGTAGGACCTAATGAAATAACGATATTTGATTCCTCAGTATATATTGGTAATTCAAAACCTAAACTATCTCCAATATAATAATCCGATATATTAAGCTGTACATTTGTTTCTTCAAGCACATCAATAGATTCATAAGTTATAGATAATATTGATCCTTCTCCTTCAAAAATCAATCCGCCTGTAATATTAAATGCAACAATAATAACAGAGCCATCTGCCTGCTCATTAAATTCAACAGTAAAACCACTAGTTCTATCTGTAGTTTCAACCGATGACACAGTAAGATAATTAGGAGTATCTGTTAATGAAAATTGAAATCCAGCAACTGAATTTTGATTTGATAAGTTTAAATCTAAATTAATACTTCCACCAGATTGAACTGTTCCATTTTCAACGCCCATAACTGAGAAACTACCAGGGTCTACTACAGTACCACATTCTGTATTTGTAGGGTTTGACTCACCTTCTTGATAAAGGGCCTTAACTTTATAGCAATACTCTTCACCAAAGACAATATTAGAATCTGTATAATAGTTTTGATCTGTTGGTACCCAATCTAGAAATTCATCATTTTTATAAATATTAAATCCCTCGATTCTACTGTTTTCACTTATATTCTCTTCTGGTTTATTTGGATCTACATAATTCGATACTAGAATAGGCAAAGTTTCATCCTCAGAAGCTATACCAGTTATAGAAAAATCACACATTCCAAAAGAACCATCACCATAATAATCATACTCCAATGAACAACTTGCGACAAGAGTATCACCACTGTATAAATTCCAAGAATTACCATTCCAACCATCTCCGTAAGAATCATACATATTCAGAACATAATCACCTGGATTAAGATCAAACGAATAAGATCCGACAACTCCATTTTGAACTATATTGCCGGAATATAAAAGTTCCCAGGAAACCTCGCTTTCATAAGAACCTCCACCACATTCAACACTGTAAATTCCATCTCCACCACCACCGGTTCCACCACCTTCACAACTTGGATTAGGTAAATCCCAAGCCAAATCAATAACGGTATCACCATCTTCAATATTTAGCATTAAGTTTTCGGGAGGACACATAGGACCAGCATCAGGAGATGCACATATAATTGGAGTTGGCTGAGAATCTCCTTCATCGTAAGAAGCAACAACAAAATAACAATACTCCGTGCCATTTTCTAATCCAAGATCAATATAAGTAAACACATCAGATTCAACAGAATCAATAAGCTCACTATCTCTATAAATATCAAATCCTAATAAAGATCTGCTAATGTGATTATAGTCATTACCATTTGCTAAAATCCAACTTTCAAAATCCAACTCTTCACCACTTTTTATAGATTCATATGTTAAATTATATTCAATACTACTTGGATCTACCAACTCTAAGAATGATTGAGTAACATTAATTTCATATGAGCCTTCTCCTCCGCCATAACCATCAACTACAATATAATATTGACCAGGCTCTAACGAAACAGCCTGCAAAGTTGACTGCAATGAACTAAACTCACATGTAAAGTCATCAATATAATACCCTGTAGTAGTCTCATTGCAATCTTGATCGGCTGTAAATATTTCAAGCTTCGTATCATAAGTTGTATTAGCACTACACAAAGTAACATCAATTACAACTGGACTTGTCACATTAAGTAAATATGAATAATCAGAACCTTCGCTTCCCTGGACAAGCCAATCATTCCCCATACCTACATTACTACCAACAGTATTAAAAGGCAGCGAAGGAATTACTTCATCTGCACAAGTGCTAACTCCTGGTTCAGTCCAATCCAACTGAATAAAACCATTACCACTTGATGCTGAGACACTTAAAGGAGCAGCCAAAACCCACATAGCGCAACTTTCATTTGTAGATTGAGACTCCCCAGATAAATAATTAGCTGATACCACATAACAGTACTCAATATCATGCTCAGTATTTAAATCTTCATAAAATATATCTGCAGTAGTGTCATACAAAACTCCATCTCTGTAAATATTGTAATCAATAACCGTATTACCTCCACCGTTCCATTCCAAGTTAATCTGATCTGTATTAGAGTAAGCATATAAACTCTCTGGGGCTAATCCTGGAATAGGTATAGCACAAACCGGATCATCTAAAATTTCAGATTCTCCGACCTCGTAAACACTTGTAATCGTATAACAATACTGCGATAAATTTTCTACATCATAATCATAATACTCATACACACCTGAATCAACTGTTGAAAGAAATAATCCGTCTCTATAAATATTAAAAGCAACAAGTTCTCTTTGATTCTGATTTAAATTATCCAAATTAGAAATAAATGGTAATAAATTTTCTAATTGATTATCATTTCTATAATTAAATTCTTCACTTGATACAACACCATACTCAGGACAATCTCCTCCATCCCAATCATATTCATCACAATCAAGATAAACTCCAAATGAACCATCATCACAAATACCATCTCCAACCCAACTATCTACTGTTGTTTGAGGAACACATTGCCCTAAACAATCAACATAACCTAAAGTTTCATTGTAATAATAATCAAAAGATATGCACTCATCACCAACCCCAGGCTCACCACCAGCTGGAGGGTCCGTCCATGTTACATGCACAACACCATCTTGACCACTAGCAAAAACTTCGTTTGGAGATAAAATCTCCCACATGCCACATTCTTCATCTGAAACTGCTGACTCACCTAATTCATATAATGCAGAAATCTGATAACAATATTCAGTATTATGAATTGCAGAAGTATCATTATATTGATTATCTAAAGTCTGAGTATCAAGCAATAAATTTCCATTTCTATAAATATTATAACTTAGGACATCTACTGATTGCGCGGGGGTCCATGTAAGTTCAATTTGACCATTTGTTCCAACAACATCAAAATCTGTAGCTGGCATTAGAATCCACTGAGAACAGGATATATTAGAATCAACAGATTCTCCTTCTTCATACAAAGTTCTCAATGTATAACAATACTCCACATCATGTTCTGTCGTATTATCTATATAAGAAAATGTATTTAAATCTGTTTCGATTAAAAACTCCCCGTCTCTATATATTCTAAATGCAATCATATCCCTATTTTGATTTAAATTATTTTGAATGAAAGCTTGAGTATTATCAATAGATTCTACTTGATTGTTCACACTTTCATCATAATCTTTATTTGGATTTTCATTTTGAATAGGAATAACTATTTCAGCATCAGCCAAACCATTTAAATTAAACTCACATATACCTTCCGTACCTGCATCCAATGTACAAGAAGCAGCAATATTATTATTGCCATCAACCAGATTCCAAACATTCCCATTCCATCCATCACCATAAGAATCAAGCATATTCAATGTATAAGACCCCAAAAATAAAGGTACATCTATTTGTGAAAATGGAGCACCACCAGTTAATAAAACTTCTCCATTTGAAATTAATTCCCAACTTACTTCAGACTGCCATGAACCACCATCACAAGTAACATCATAGTTTACAAATGAGCCAGGTTCGTTCCATTCTATTAGAATATGCTGATCATCATTATTACCTGTAGAGTTCAACCCTACAGGAGGATCTAAATAGAATAAACCACAATCTGTATTTGAACCAAAAGTTTCTCCTGATGGATAGTTAGCTTTAACTTGATAACAATAATTAATACCAGCAATAATTTCCGTGTTATCAATATAATTCGTTAATAAAGTTTCACCTATATTTACACCATCTTTATAAATTTGATAATTAATTAAATTATCTCCAAATAATGGATCAACAATTGCAGCATTCCATGATAGTGACATCGAGCCTCCTAAATCTTCAACAACAAGATTAGATGCTAGAGGACCAGGATAAGGCGTAACACAAACAGGATCAGAAATTTCTGAGGCTCCCTCATCATATGTTGAACCTAAAGCATAGCAATATTCAATCATATTATTTAATGGTTGATCAGTATATGAATAAGTACCTGAATCTAGAGATGAAATAAGCTCACCATCTCTGTATATGTCGAATGTTTGCAAATCTCTAGTTTCATAAATGGGATGAGACTCGTTTGACAGATCAGTAGTTAAAGTTCCATCATTTAATGATATAGATACATCTGAATTAATACTATTAAATATAGCCGGTTGTTGGGCTGAGGAAGACAAAGTCTCAATATTACCATAAGCCATTACTTGAGAGGCAACCATATAATCGCCGCCATATCCCAAATAATCACCTGTTTCCCATAAACCATAATAATACGTAAACATGTTATCAGGATAATCAACAGAACCATCAACACCAAAACCCTCATAATCTGTCCAGTTTTCATCGTGACTTGCTATAACATAGAATGAATTGGAGAGACCTGTTACATTGGGGTAAACAGTTGCCCATCCATCCTCAGCTATAGCTTCCTCATCATGCAATAAATTTCCTGGAACACCATTATTATCATCAAAGACCATCACTCTAATAGGACCATGTGTTCCATCAGGCCATGGCCAGTAAGTATCTCCATCACTTAAAACTTTTATCGATGCAGCTAAAACATCAAAATCAACGCCTACATCAAATTTCATTCCATGTGCCAAACCAGACTCATAACTACCAGAAAAATAAAATGCATTTGCAAGGATACCATCATCATATTGCAATGAAAATTCTTCACCTCCTACAGGCTCTTGCCATGTTAAATTTACAAACTGATCTCCTGGTACGGCTTCAATCTGTGATGGAGGGTATACGTTCCAATTAGAGCACGAAGTATTTGATGCGGGAGATTCTCCTATCCCTTCGTAAAAAGCTTTTACATAATAACAATATTCAATGCCAATTTCAGTGTTATAATCTTCATAAATTTCACCGGTTACATATTCTGCAAACAATTCATCGTTTCTGTAAATATTATATGCTGTTTGATCATTTTGAGGCGTTGAATTCCATCCTAAAGTTATAAAACTTCCAGTGCCTTGAGCAGATAAACTTGATGGAGAATTTAACTGAGGAGAAACACACGCTGAATTAGAAAAACCTGAAGACCCCTCATTATAATCAGCAACAATGTTATAGCAAAAATCTTCTAAATACCATAATCCATCTGAAGTATCTATGTAATCAGTTTCTTCAACATAATCAATTAATTCGTTATTTCTATAAATTTCATAGCCTATTAAATCTCTTGAATCAACTAAATAGGTACCTTCAGCAATTTGTTTCGAATTAGCAGCTTGACTACCAGCATTATTCAAACTAAATGAGCCACAATCTTCAATACATTCATTACTTTGATCACCATTAGTTTCTCCTGCGCAATCACATCCATCGCAACTCCAATATGAGCAAGAAAAATTTACTCCGTATTGTGCATTAATACCATCACAAAATCCATCCCCAATCCATGTATCAGCTAAACTTGCCTCAAAACAAATTCCAGAACAGTCAATAAAACCAACTTGTTCATATGCTGTTACGCATTCATCGCCTATACCTATAGCACTAGAAGGAGTATCCCAATCCAAGGTCACTTCAAGGCCATCCTCTGCTGCTGTTAAATTTTGAGGTTCTTCTAAATAAATTTCTAACGTTGTAGCACATACTTGATTTGACAAATCAGATTCACCTGTTATTCCGTATGCGGAAACACTGTAACAATATTCTGTAGATTGAGCTAACCCCTGATCAATATAATTTGTAGTAGTTGAGGTGCTAATAAAACTACCTCCACTGTAAATTCTATAACCAATAATTTCTACAGAATTATCATTTACATCTTCCCATGAAAGATTAATTTCACCAAAAGAACCTATCGCAGATAAATTTTCAATAGGTAAAATCGGAGGAGGTTCCTCACCCAAAACTTCCACATTACCATTTATGACATTATATTCAAATGCACCTCCAAACATATCCGATAAAACTGTATAATTTTCATTTACTGATATCTCAATATTTGAGGTATAAATGCCTGTTGATTGATAACTCAATTCTAAAACGCTGCCATTTCCTGGCTGCATCCCGACTCCAGTTAAATCAAATGCAACAATTATTACTGAGCCGTCAGCCTGCTCATTAAAACTAACATTAAACGCTGCAGTCCTTTCCGTAGGTGATACTTGTGTAAAAAATCCTTGATTAGGGAAATCCAGAATTTGCATTTGGAAACCACCAATTGCATCTTGATTAGAAATATCAACTTGAATACTTGCAACTCCACCTGATTCTATATTGGCATTTGAAAACGATATTTCATCAGAAAACAAATGGAAATTAAAAACGAATAATAATAGTAATAAATTTTTGTTAAATCTTGGCATAATATATTTCCTCAAATCTAGTTTATAAACCTCAAACAATTTAACATCTAAATATTAACTTGTCAAATAAGTAATTATTAACTTGTAAAAAAAGAAATTAATAATATTTTCAAATAATTTTAAAGTTACTCTTATTTTAATTAGATTTAGGCATCTATGGTTAAAAAAATATTACAAATACTATTGTGTTCGGTTATTTACCCGCAATTTGGAGATATCGATATTAGTTATGAATATAATCCAAGAATGATTAAAGATAGTAAGGTCTACATCCTTGAAGATTTCAATCAATTAATTAAAAATTATTTTAATATTTCTACTTTTAGTTCGGAGTATAGCGATTTAAATATTCCTATTAAAATCCATATAATTTATGAAAAAATTCATTTTAATGGAGAAAATGACTTCAATCAAATCTCTTGCCAAATGTTTTTAACAAATCAAACAGATCAATATTATTTCTCAAAAAGTATAAGTTTTCCTTATTATAAAGGTAAAACGATTTATCATAATCCAACATTTTTTGATCCTTTAAGTTCATTTTTTGACTATTATGCATATCTATTTATAGGTGGAGAACTGGATAGCTATGAATTATTCTTAGGTGGTCCCTACTACCAGAAAAGTTTAAATATATGCAACACAGCAATTGATAATGGTCATTCATCAAATTGGAGTGCATTTGAAGATGATATAAAAAATATAAAAAACAATGAAGAGCTAAGAAAAGCTAGATATAATTTTTACTTTTGTCTAGACATGATTAATTCTGAAGAACTAAATATAGAAAATTTAAAAAATAACATGACAATTTTTTTAGATAATATTAAATCAATATATAATAAGTTTGGCTATGATAAAAGCACTCTAAAATTTATTAATGCTTTTCATATTGAAATTGCTGATTTATTTCATCTTTTGAAAATGGAAGAAGGAATAAATTTCCTAGTTAATTTTGATAGCAAGAACAAAACTACATATGAAAGTTATTTAGAATGATACAAAAAAACATAATATACATGTGCCTTAGTATTTTCCTATCACTAGATATATCCTATTGCGATAAAACATCTAATGAAATTCAAGAAGATATTAATAATAAAAATGATGAATTAGATGAAATAAAAGAAGAAATTAATAAATTTGAAAAATTAATCAATGAAAAATCAAAAGAAGAAGAATTAAATATTGATATAATAACTCAAATCAATAAAAAAATAGAACTCACAGAAAAGCTTATCAAAAGACTAACAGATGAAGAAAATAACCTTTCAAAACGAATTTACAAAACAAAAACAAATATCAAGAATCAAGAAGAAGAATTATTCGTACTAAAAAATCAGTTAAATAACAGACTAAGGTATCTTTATAAGTACGGGAAAAGTAATCTATTAGAAGAAATAACACAATCAAGTGATTGGAATAAAAAAATATATAGGAGAAAATACCTAAAAATTTTAAATGACTATGAAAATCAAATTAAAAAAAGAATAAAAAAAAATATTGATGATTTGAAATTAAAAAAAAAGCAATTAGAAAAAGAACAATCAAATAAACAAAAATTGATAAATGAAAAAAACAGAAAATTTGATTCGTTGGAAGATGATAAAAAATTAAAATCTTCTTACTTATTTAAAATAAAAAATCAGAAAGAAAAACTTGAGAAAGATTTAATTTCAAAAAAAAATCTAATTGAAAAGATCGAAAAAATAATTAATAAACTTTATTCTGATAAAAAAGAAACCAGAAAGAGAGAACAAGAACTAGCAAAGATAAGATCAGAAAAAAATAAATCCACATCTGGTAATTTTGCAAAAATGAAAGGCAAGCTAAACTGGCCTGTTAAAGGTCAAATAATTGGAAAATTTGGAGTTTACAAAAATCAAGAACTAAATATATATACCGAAAATTTAGGAATTGATATCCAAACAATTAAAGATGAAAGGGTATATTCTGTTTTAGATGGAGTTATTCTTGCAATAACAAATATTCGTGATTATGGAGATATAATAATCCTTGATCATGGCGCAGGTTATTATACAGTTTATTCTAATTTGAAAAATATAGCAGTTTATGAAGGACAATACATTGATACAAAAACATATCTAGCTGAAGTAGCAGAAGGAGCAAACTCAAACTACAGCAATAAAAACGTATTTAATTTCCAGATATGGCTAAATCAAGAAAAGCTTGATCCTGAAAAATGGATTAAGAAGTGATTTATAATAATCTATTAATTCATAAAAATATTTTTGATGAACTTTCAAATACAATATCAAACAAAAAAATTCAGAATGCTTATATTTTTAATGGTCAAGAAGGTATCGGAAAGGAGGCACATGCTATTGAATTTTTTGCATCTTTAAATTGTAATAATGAGAAAACTTGTACTAATTGTTCTTCTTGTAATAAAATAAAATCTTTACAACATGAATTATTAAATATTGTATTACCTCTACCTAAAAATAAATCTATCAATAAAAAAGATTCAGTGTTGAAAACTCTTGATAGCAAACAACTAGATATACTTGCAAATGAATTGGAAGAAAAAGGAAAAAATCCTTATCATAAAATAAAAATTAAAAATGCAAATACCATTTTAATTAACTCAATAAATGATATAAAAAAAAGTATAAGCTTATCGATTCCAAAAAATAAATTTAGATTACATCTTATTCTGGAGTCTGAAAAACTATGCTATCCAAGACAAGAAGCAGGAAATGCTTTGTTAAAAATATTAGAAGAACCACCTGAGAATAATTTTTTTATTTTAATTACATCAGATATTTCAAAAATTTTAGATACAATAATATCGAGGTGTTCTATTATAAATTTTAGTAACATCGAATATAAAAAACATTATGACTTCCTAATTAAAAATAAAATTGATGACGATATTGCAAAAATTACTCCTAAAATATCATTCGGTAATATTAATCTCTCTTTAGAGTTATCAAAAAACTTCAAAGAAATAATTAATAATTTAGAATCTATGATTCAATCTCTAATCAATTCAGACTTAAATAAATGGGAAAGTACTTTAAATAGATTGAAGTTTAAAAAAAATATTATTGAATCCATTTCTCTGCTTAACATTTTCTTAAATGATGTTTACAAATATAAAAATAGTATCGATAACATCTATTTTTATAACTTAGAAAAATATTTATCAATAGTATCTAAAAATTGCTCACTTAATCTTGAAAAGTTTAATTTAGCTATAGATAGTGTAATTAGTAATATTAATTCAAATGGATATACACCTTTAATGACAACTAGTTTATATATTGATTTAAATAAAATATTAAATAATAGATAATGTCAAAATTTTATATAACAACTCCTCTATACTATGTAAATGATGAACCTCATATAGGTCATGCATACACGACAATTCTTGCGGATGTAATATCTAGAATTAAAAAGAAACAAAATAATGATGTATTTTTTCTAACAGGAACAGATGAACATGGACAAAAAGTACAAGAAGCTGCAGAAAAAAGAAATGTATCACCAAAAGAACATGTGGATGAATATGTTACGAGATTTAAGAATACCTGGAAAAAATTAAATATAGATTATGACTATTTTATAAGAACCACTGATGAAAATCATAAAAATAGAGTAAAAGAAATTTTAAATAATTTGTATAAAACTGGAGAAATTTATTTTGATGAATACGAAGGACTTTACTCAGTTTCAGAAGAGAGATTTATAACCGAGAAAGAGATGGAAGAAGGTAGTTTTAGAGAAATAAAAAAGATTAAAGAAAAAAATTATTTTTTTAAAATGTCAAAATATAAATCAAAGCTAATTAAACATATAGAGTCAAATGAAAATTTTATTCTTCCAAAATCAAGAAGGAATGAAATATTAGGATTTTTAAAAAACGACCTGAATGATTTGTGTATTTCTAGACCAAAATCAAGACTTTCTTGGGGTATTGAATTACCTTTTAACAAAGATTATGTAACTTATGTATGGTTTGATGCATTAATTAATTATATAAGTGCGATAGGTTATAATAGAGATCATAAAAAATTTAATTACTATTGGCCAGCTGATTATCATTTAATGGCAAAAGATATACTTACCACGCATTGTGTATACTGGCCAACAATGCTTATGGCCTGTAATATTACACTTCCTAAAACTATTTTTGCTCATGGATGGTGGCTGATGAATGATACTAAAATGTCAAAATCTATTGGGAACGTAATAAAACCATTGGAACTAGCAGATAAATATGGTTCTGACGCACTTAGATATTATTTAATGAGGAATATGGTACTAGGTCAAGACTCCTCATTTACAATAAGCTCATTTAATGAACGATATAATTCTGATTTAGCAAACGATTATGGGAATCTAGTTAACAGAATTTTTATATTGATATCCAAAAATTTTAATAATATGATTCCAACTAAAGGAGAACTTGATTTAATTGATAACCAGCTAATCAACAATGTTGAAAAATCAAGAGACCTTGCACTATCAAACTATAATAAGTTAAAAATTCATGATGGAATTGAAAACTCAATAAGTATTTTTAGATTAATAAATAAATTTTTGGAAGATAAAGCACCATGGAAAACTATAAAAAAAGATAAGAACCTAGCAGGCACAACAATATACTTATCAGCTGAAGCTTTGAGAATTGGAACAATTTTACTATATCCTATTATACCAGAAAAATCAAAATTAATATTAGACTCAATAGAATCTTCCCACAAAGATAAAATTACATTTGGAGAACTAAAAGAAAATTTGACTATAAAAATTATTAAAAATATTTTTCCAAGAATCGAAAACTAAATGGAATTAATAGATACACACTCACATATTTACTATGATAAATATACAGATATTAATGAAGTTCTAGATCGAGCTAGAGATAATAATATATCAAAGATTATTTGTGTTGGCGTTGATATTGAAAGCTCCTACAAATCAATTACTCTCGCTGAAAAGTATGATATGATTTATGCAACTGCTGGTTTTCATCCTCATGAATCAAAAGATGCTAAAAAAAATTATATTAAAGAATTAGAAAATTTGCTCTCACATGAAAAAGTTGTTGCACTAGGTGAAATCGGTCTTGATTTTTTTTATAAACATAGTGATAAAGAGACTCAAATAAATATTTTTGAAGAACAACTTTTATTGGCTAAATCATTGGATATTCCATGTATTATTCATAATAGAGAATCAGATAAAGAATTAATTAATAGTATAAATAAAACAAAAAATAATAATGGTGTTATTCATTGTTTTGCAAGTAATCTTGATCTTGCAAAACAGCTTATCAAATTAGGATTTCACTTATCATTCACAGGATTAATAACATTTGCAAAAGAGTTAAAACATGTAATTAAAAATATACCAATTGAAAAAATAATGATCGAGACAGATTCTCCTTATCTTACTCCAATACCACATAGGGGTAAAAGAAATGAACCATACATGGTGAAATATATCGCAATGAAAATTGCAAAAATTAAAAATATTCCTTTTGAAGAGGTTGCAACTCAAACTACTAAAACAGCAAAAGAGTTTTTTGACATATAAAAATCATATACCGATAAAAAAAAGCTGGGGACAAAACTTTTTAATAGATGATAATACTATAAATAAAATTATAGCAACTATAGATCCTCAGCATAAAGATATAGTTTTAGAAATAGGACCTGGCCATGGTGCATTAACAGATATATTAATTAAATCAAGCGTACTTACTACTGTCGAAATAGACCCTCTACTTTGTGAAAAGTTAAAAAAAAATTACAAAGATTTAGATATAATTAATAAGGATATTCTAAAGTACAAAATTGATAAAAAATTTACTAAAATCGTTGGGAATATTCCTTATAACATTTCAAGTCAAATTATTTTCAAATTTTTAAATCATGAATGGGATTCAATGATATTAATGATTCAAAAAGAATTAGCTAATAGAATAACCAGTAGACATGGCTCTAGAGAATACGGGAGAATTAGCGTTATGGTTCAAAATTTTTGTAAAGTTAATTATATGTTTGATGTATCAAGAAATGTCTTTAATCCAAAACCAAAAGTAGATTCAGTAATTCTTAAATTTAAAAAATTGAAAACAGATATCAATGTCGAAAAATTTTCACTATTTATCAAAGAGGCTTTCAAACAAAGAAGAAAAAAATTAAAGAATAATTTAAAGAATATTTGTGATTATAAATTAATTGAAGAATATGCTGATAAAAGACCAGAACAAATATCTCCAGAAACATATTTAATTCTGTTTAATAAAATTTACTTTTGAACTCTTATTATTATTTATTAAGCTTACAAGCTAATTATTAGTTATAAACTAACTTTTTTAAGGAAGAATATGGCAGTTAAGAAGAAAAAAGAAACCAAAACTAAAGCAGCAACTAAAGATAAAGTAGCACCAAAAG
>CERI01033458.1_pt1 | contig 12944 bp, 13 predicted proteins | sample 350261 | NCBI WGS metagenome assembly CERI01 (sample SAMEA2620979, study PRJEB7988) | marine metagenome | isolation source: saline water (ENVO:00002010), including
AAAGAATGGTTTGTGCTCCACGAAGACGGTGAACTAAAGGAGAAACAACCCTGCCACGTAAAGGTGATCAAGGATCTTAAGAGTGAAATCGTGACCCTTAGGACCCAGTGCGAGAACTCCTGTGACATTACATGCAGAGTCTGTATGACCGAAAAATGCAATATTGCGCTGCTACCTTGCGGTCACCTAGCAATATGTGACAAATGTGAGACAAGGCTATCGCGTGAAGGAACCCGTAAATGCCCTATGTGTAGAGGCTCCTATAGGACGATCGCGAAGGTAATCATCCCGTCATAAGACCCGACTCTTGGGTAGTTTTTATTACGCTGTCACGTAACAAAAGCGCTTACAGTACACCTACGAAAGTATCTGCATCATTTGGTACACAGCTATCGTACCCACCATCACAGTGGTCGTGACCATGTTCGAAACCTTCATAGCTACATCCGTCGATCATCACTGTGTTCCCGAAGTAGTTGCGACACTTGCCAGCGTTTGGGTTGTCGCTTCCATAACAACAAGGCACTCCATCATCGTCGGAATCTAGTACACCATCCCAGCATCCACACCCGTATGCACCAGTCGGTACATATTGTGTTGTATAATAGAGAGGTCGATGCCGATAATAACGCCCTGATGGCCGGGGACGATGGCGTCCTTTACCGCCGTGCCCTTTGCCACCGCCTTTACCAGCACCACCACCGCCTTTACCACCACCACCACCACCACGACCTCCACCGCCTTTACCAGCACCACCACCGCCTTTACCAGCACCACCACCACCTTTACCAGCACCAGCACCACCACCACCACCACCACCACCGCCTTTACCTCCACCACCACCTCCACCTCCACCACCTTTCCCTTCGATGATCAGGTCCTCCCGTTGCTCGTGGTGATCATCGTATAACTGGTTATTTATTGTTCCATACGAGCACCGATTGTCTCTGTGCTCTTTGTGATTGAAATACTCCTGAACCATTTTATTATTAATGGAGATTTTTTGAAATTCCCATAATCACTCTCCTGGGCTTCTTACAATTTTGTTGTCTAAGACCGACCAGTGCCCCCACTTCGAGTAGGCTCGTACAGCTTCAACGACCGTCTCGTGGTTCGTATCGTACTCTTCAATCAGAGTGGGAAGTAAACGGTTGACCTGGTCCTGAACGAAATCATAGAACAATCCAGAACCGCAGGAGACAACGCTGCCCAACACAGCTTCGTCTGCGTCCGCGAGAGCTTTGTTGAGGTGAGCAGACACCACTGCGTTGATTTGCTGTTCATCAGAAATCCGTATCTGTAATGCATCATCATCTACGTATCCCTGAATGACGTTAATAAAACGACTCACGTGCCCGGTAGTACAAAAGCGGGTCATAGATGTAATTTCTTCGATCAGTCGTAGATAAAGAGCTTGGCAATGCTCGTGTTTGCTGATAAATGACCAGAGTGAGGAAAACACATCATACAACCCAAAGAGATTACCTTCTGACTTGAATCTAGACGTGTCTATCTCAACTCGTTCGATAACGGTGGTTATGTCCCCGGTAGCGTCCGGTGAAAGTCGACAAAGAAGCTCTCTGACGACATCAGGGTCAAAACCGACGGGGGGCTCTAACTCCATCAGTCTCACGCATGCTTTCAAGACCGAATCGTTCAGAGCAGTTGTGTGGACGTTCTGAGTGTCCTCGTAGATCGTTCTATCTTTGTATAGATCTCGGTTGAGTGCATGCTCGAGCCGACGCAGCTCATTTAGCATTTGGTGCCCCCTGTCAACACGGTTATTCAATATGAAGATGTCGGCTATCTCCATTTTTGTGTGCAATGAAACGTCCTCGCTTGCGAACATAGCCTCGAACTCTTCTATGATGTCCCGGTGGTAGCTTTCATCGCTTAATTCGATACCGGCCCGGAGAATATACTTCAGAATCTGGAAATACGGAACTAGTCTGATCTTATCCCTGATTCCTTTCCCGAATAGATTTACGGAAACGGCATGCGAGACCTTGTCATTTCGGAACCTCAAGTAGTACAAGCGTAGAGGGGTTGGTATACCAACTCCATTAAGAATGGCTCCAGTCAGGTTCCTTACTACTATATCGGCGTGAGACTCCTTCAGTCTGTAGACGCCGTAGAGCTTGTTACAGATGAAGTCTGACAACTTAATCTTTGCATCCGGAGGGGTATCGGCATCGATCATGATCGACAGACACTTCTTCACCCTCTTTGATACATTTTTCGAGTCCACTATACTGGTCTTGTCTTCCCCGATGCTGAACAGCTCCGACTCGAACAAGTAGTCTATATCTGTTCGCAATTGTTGAACTGGGTTGTCCGCCTTAACCACGGCAGCGTTGGTCAAGGCCCTTCTGTCTAAGTTACGATCATCCATTTTTAGCTAGGTAGCGTCTTGTTTTAAGCTGGCAATCTTACTCGATCGGTGCATAGAAAAAGACCGTACCGTTAACCGATGGACTTGGATGGATATGCTCCAATGATTGGAAATCACCCACGTAAGAGATTGTATACTCGTCACCACCCAAGTCATCGTAGTATAACCATTCCCCTTCGCAGCGTACAACCGCCGTATAGTGTGCTCCTGAATGCATGACAACAGCTGCAAGAGAGAAAGCATTGCCGTTCCCAAGCATGATCACCTCCTCGAGATCGATACGAGTTGAGAGAACACGACGATTGCTGAGCTTCCGCTGAACGGTGAAAACCAGGTAAGGAGTCTCTACAACGGTGTTAAGGGTAAAAACCCTTTTATATCTTCCACCTTCGTACCGTAGTGCGTCATCGTCGGACACCAACTGTTCGTCGACGGTTGAAAGTAGCGAACTTAGCAGCACTCCGTCTGGGAGCTGGCTGAGCTCTTGGGCTGGGAGCTGGGTAACGATACTCGCGTTCCGGTCGAAGCTGGACCGGGTCATATGTAAATCCTCGAAACCAATGGATTGCATCTCTTTGAGTGTCATGTCCGTCTCGTTAGTGACGTAGATCTCAATCTTTTTCGTGGCCTCGTTATCGTTAAAGATACTCAATAAGAATCCGAGGAATTCTCCAGCATCCTTCAGATCCGTGTCATGGAACCTGTCCGGGTTCTTGCACTTTGCGAAAAGCCGGCGGAGATCGGTGCAGAATTCCACAACTTCTCCTTCACCTCTGATCGACGCCGCTATCTTTCTTAGTTCGGCCTGGATCGCCAACTTTCGCTGCTGGTTGCTCTTCGCGGTACTGCCACAATCCCAGTGTGGGTCTTCCTTAGTACCACTGTACTTTTCCAGACCAATTGGTGCATTTAGAATCATACGGGACAACGCTGACGGCTCGGCAAAAATACACAATAGTATACTATCCAACCAGCAACTATTACCTATCCACTTCAACCCACGGAGGTGGTCACACGGTGCCCCCTCACTAGGAGATGGACTCACCGTTGTGTGGAGTGGTGCGTAGAACTCCGACCCCCCCGTTGCAGGGTTATAGTAGAACTCGCGACCAACACCCTGTTCTATAGTCCAACCTTCCTTGAGGTCCTCTAACACGGGCCTTTTCGCAGGTGCTTCAGGTAAGGTCCACTGAGCAACACCGGTATAGTCGTTTACATAAAAGACTTTGCCATCTTCGTCGTATTCTTCTATCCACCCCTCGGGGATACGGGCGTCCTCCGTAGGTAGATCCCAATGGCTTAGACCTGTATGCACGTTACTGTAGCGAACTCTGCCCTGATCATCATGTTCTGCCTCCCACCCTTCTGGAAGGGTAGCAGCAGGTTCGGTTGGGACCTCCGATGTGTTCTTTCCCGTTACTACATTTTTGTACCTTGTCCATCCCGTCTTTTGATCGATATATGCTTTCCACCCAACTGGGAGTTTTGCCGCCGGTTTTGTCGGTTTCTGCCACTGCCTTTCTCCGGTAACAATGTTTTTATAGTAACCCTTGTTAGTTGGTTCTTTCGTGCGGGCTGACCAGCCTACCATTATGAAGTCGTTTGACGGTTCTATATCGCTCATTTATGATATAGAACAAATAATTAAAAATCAAACGTTGGGTTCGTACAACCAGAGGTAGAATGTCTTCTCTAGGTCGTACTTCTCGTACGTCATGTACTGAGGCTCCTCATAGAACGTCCTACAGTACACTTCCGCTAGATCGATGGCCTGATCTCGGAGGTGACCCGGTGTCTTTGAGATTTTCCATGACACTGAACAATTGCCGACATCGGTAGTGTTACTCTCTAGCAACTCCTTCTCTTTTCGGCTATTCTGTTTTGCATAGTAGAAGTAACCGCTTTTCCGATGCTCGACCCGGTGCTTCCCTAGACGTAGTCTCTGGTACAGCGTCTGTCTAAGGTAAGCCAGTTCATCCTGCGAATACGGCCGTGTAGGTGCTAAATATTCACTTTCAAGAATCGACGTCATTTTAGTTATTGGCTCTTTTGCTTTAAGTCGTCAAACCTGTAGTACTACATCTACTCGTTTGTGACGCAAATTATCGTATTGTAAGTCTCAAGAGCGGCGATTACACTTCCCTGATTCTGGTAGTCGTTTACCCCCTTTTTGGTGTTTAACAGAACGACAGTAATCGGTAGATCCTTGCACGTGTAAGTGCTACTATCGTCAGTCTTGGAAGTCCGCTCGATCTTCGCACTGAGGGGTCCATCTGCCCTGGGGTGATAGGCATGTGAAGGAATATCGTGCTGATCAGGTAGTGTTCTCGTTTGGAAAGAGACCCAATCCAGGTCGACCAAGCGTTCTTGGGATTTTGGGGGCATTTGGTCTTCTGTCACGAAGGCTATGAGATATCGACATTCTTTGCTTAGCAGACAGTGCGTCTTTCTCATATACATGCTGTATCCGTTAATGTCTTTGATTTTGATCATCGCGGGGTTATCGAAGTACTCAGCGAAATGCTTAAACATCATTCTCCGGTCGATACCGATGTCATCGAAAACTTGCCCGTAGTGTGCCATTTTTTGAAGATAGTTTTTCTTTTAGACTTAGTATAAAATGAGTAAATACATCCCACAATCCTGGATGTATAACACCGGCTTTATACCGGCGAAAGCCACGCAAGTACGTGAACGACAGGGTTTGGATTCTCAACTAGTATCGAATGGGTGTGTTGATCTACTCGCGAAGGAGCGCTATGTCCCGTACGTAGGTGGGGAGTGTGCACGTGGAGCCCCCAGGCCCCAGCGGTATGATTATCAGTCCAACATCGTTAACGCTGACATGCAGAATCTGTATCCGTTAACTATGCCACGAGTTCGCTACAACTTGTCCCCAATCCCGGATAATTGTCCGTGTCTCGATTTCCTACATGAATATACTGAATCATAATACTAGGTTGTGTATTACAATGAAATCTTGGTTCAAGTGTCTCCGTTTATGCCATTCCACCGAGGACCCAATGAAGGGGGAGACGCGGAATTGAACCGCTTGGCGTTCTAATAAATGAGTTAGGGGATTGCTGTGTGAACCTATATTTGTATATATTAGTTTTTAAGTTACCTTTATGCACTTTGATTAGATTGTTAATCAAAGTGGTACTAGACGACGTCCGGTGTGCCAAGCACGGTCGCGACTTCTCTAGCATTCTTATTAATAGTCAACTCCGATAAGTCAGCCTTCTGAGCGAACTTCTTGATGCTAATATCCATCTTTTTCAGACAGATCCAGTAGTATGTTAAGGCTGCTGCTACACTTTGTGGACGAGCTCTGTTCAACTTAGACGATCGGTTCTTCGTCCTTCGGTAAAGTTCGATCACTTCGTTCTTTTGGTCTGCCGTTGCCGAAAACTTGTTCATGACATCATGGATATGGTGCACAGCTGTAATAGTCGTGGTATGTATGGGAGAGTCCTGTGGCGCGCAAACGCTAACTATCTTAAGACCTCTAAGACTATTCTTCTTATTCAAGCCGAATGTCTCCATGAGGTTCTTAGGAGTCTGGCATTTCCCAGCGATCTTATAGGCATGGTAGATGCATGCAAAGATTACCGCTTTCCGGGAGTCTCCTCTGAATATCTGACCTTTCGTTACCTGTACGTATATCTCATTAGCTTGGGACACAATGGTTTCGCTAAACCCCATATTCTCCACGTCCTTCTTGATATTCCTGTCTTCTATTTTTCTCATCTGGACACGGTTGGGGTCGGAAGCTCTCTTGCTGTCGGAATGCCCGTAGAATCGCCATTCCTTTTCGTGCATGATTGTTTTCCTGATCTGCTCTCCGCACGACAAGCAAGTTATAGTTCCGTTTTCATCAACTGTGTCGTTGTGTGGACACGTTGCGCTGCACGCAGCGGCAACCGGTCCGGTCTGGGTGGTTTCATATTTGGCTAGTGCCTCTTCGAACAGTGTAAAGTCTGACATATTAGAGTGGGTTTAGTATCATCAATATTTTATTTCACATAATTCATTTTCAAACTTTCTTTGCTATTATAATTGTCTACATCACCAATCATAATCTCACGACTTGCTCAGAGCAGCGTTCACAGCGTCTGCTGGGGACGAAGAGCGCGATTTAGCCATCTTCTTTAATTCTGGCACCGCACTAGTCAAAAACTTGTCGTTCTCACTATCCTCGTCCATCACCTCCCACACAGGTGCCTTTATACACTGCCCCGGTTGCGTTGCAAACACCTCGTCGTAGTCATCGATAATGACCGTGTTGTCCTTTGAGTACCCTTCAATGCCATATTCTTCCCAGATCATACGTAGATCTTTGGTTCCATCCTTAAGCTTTTGCGATAGGTCGCAATGGTAAGAGAAAAAGATCCAATCAAGCTTCCGATTTTTATTACCAGCGATTACCATATGCTCGATGATGAATAGAGCATAGTCTTTGCTAGCAGCCGTCCACACCGAGACAGTGAAGTTTGCGAATATGTAGTCTAGGAACTTTTGTAGGCCGGGGCGTTCAAAGACCATGTAGTACCCATCCATGTCTTTACACTTGAGTTTCTTCATCAAGTCGCTGTGCTTGTCCTCATCAAACTCGTCTTCCGAACATATGAGCGTATGGTCCAAATCAAGTACGAGCGCCTTTTTCGGTTTTGTCATTTATTTATAACTCGACACTATTTTTTATAATGGTCTTGGATTCGGTGGATCACCAAGACCGGGTGGCCCCGATTTGACATCCACGCTCTCCCTTTCTTTTTGCATTGCCATGGCGGCGGCCATCAGACCACCACCAGAACTGTTGTCTGGTACACTTTCTCGAAGGCGAGCTTCACGGGGCATATCCTGGTCGTCTCCAAACTCATTGGTGATGTCGTACCCACCGGGACCGGTGCGTACCGGTACGAGCGGCTTATCCACACCAGACGTATGTGATTCCCCTCCCGGGATCTTAGTCATAGGGGTCCTTTGTCTTTGTTTCTTGGCTTTGTGTTTACGTTGGGGTTGCACAGGGGGTTCTTCATAGTCATCATCGTCGTCATCATGTTGTGTGTCGATGTCTTGGTTGTCATCGGACTCATCCGAGTCCGGAAGAGGATGCTGAGGAGCGCGAGATCGACGGGTAGGTTGCTGTGGAGGAGCAGGCTGTTCCGGTGGAATAGGTTGTGGTCGTTGGATGGGCTGTTGTGGAGGAGCGGTGGGTTGCGGTGGTACAAATCGAGTCACAGTATCATGAATCCAGCTAAATGCGTCGCTTCCCTCGTACTTCTCAACAGTCCCGCTCGGGTGTACCACCAAGAGACATGGAACATGATTGATCTGGATCTCCTTGTTCTGTTCGATACGAGCCCGGATGGCTTTGTTGTCGACGCATAGCTTACGGAGAGCAACCGCATCTAGAAGATCTGGCGGGAGACCCTGGATTCCGTCGACGAACTGTTTCGACAGGTTCGAATATTTGCTATACAACAAGACGTTAAGAGTCTGATTCATTTTATGGGTTCCGATTTTCGTTTTAAATGATAATCTTAACTAAGAATAAATATGGAGTATGGAAGTAAAATATATGACCTGCCATGCGATGATAATTACGTCAAGCATGTTGGGTACTCGGAGAGCAATGGCTGTATCCAAGAGTATTACTCCGATGCTACACGCCAGATCATTTCACGCAAAGTAACAGAACTGCTACATGGTGTTGATCCCCAGAACAGGCCGATCATTGTACCAGATAAGACAATCTGTAGCGTGATGAACGACATCTATGACAGTTTCCGACCTGCAACCGGAGACATCTACAGTAGGTACATCGTTCCGAATGGAATGTCAACCCAGAGCTATGTCCAGAGCATGGTTAACCAAGTCATTGAAGTAATTGTGAGCAACGTCAAGAATACGCTAGAGATAGAAGCAAACAACGAGAAGCTAACAGTGTGGACTACCCTATATGGTGATTTCAACAAAGATGGCCTGCGACAACATCCTCCGATTAAGACTCGGAACAAGCGTCCCGCACCCATGCAGTTCAATATGAACTACTAAACTCTGACTTTCTTATACCAGCCAAAAATGGTATTAGAACCGAATGTTTTCTTCGTACAACACTCCCATTGGTTGAAACTTAGGCAAGCTTTTCGTACTCCCATGCGATTTGTACTCGACCTTATTAAAGCCTTCGCGGAATTTCATGATGGTCAGATGACCACCGTACTGCTCCAGTGTTCGCCAGTGTGGAGCTGGGTTGATCACGATAGTCTGCGTCCCCATCAGTGTGTTGTACATCTTCATCAGGAGAACGGTCGAACGGTCGTAAAGCCTTACATGCTTGTTATCGTTGATCCATGCTTGGCAGCAATTGAACGAACAAAAGACGCCGTCGGTTTCATAGTACTCGCCAATTTTGAGAGCGAGTTCCGCGTCTGGTTGAGTGTTAAGCTTTTTGCGACGGCTTGAGGTCACGTTCTCTTTAATAGTATAAATGTCTCGGCTAATGTGCGAGTAGTATTTTTTCTCGGCTTGGCTAGCAACATAGCGGGTTGGGCATCCCACCGGCCTTGTATCGAAGGGGTGCCTACACCAGTAGCAGTGGTATCGCAGGAGATTGATATCCATCCGTGAATTAAAGTCGATCATTGACGTGTGACACGTGTGGACTCTTTTTGACTCATCCAGAAACGAAATCACTTCGGGTGTACCTTTCTCGGTGTTAAGATCTGTCAACCGTGTCGTGTTTGACTTCCCAGTATCACTCTCCTGATATTCGCCATCGACACAGTCCGCTTCACCTTTGTCCACAGTGGAAATACTGTATTTAGTGTTTATTGCTCGAAGGTCAATGTCCTCAAGGGTAAAGACATATGTCCTGGGTTTGCTCGGTGCTTTTTTTCCCATTTCTTATAGACACCTGGACGATACGACGTATTTTCATTTTCAATTTACGTTCTGATAGATCCGATTCATCTAGCGACTTCAGGAAGTCTTTTGGCAAATATCATCTATGTACTTGTCAGAATCCGCACAATCTTGTAGTGGTTGAAAATCCCAATCTTTCCTTACGTTAATACAAGACTGACGCCCTTTCGCCTTCATGTCGGTTGATTCGTCCGCGCGACATCTAGGGTTATATACGAACATGCAGTGACGTTTTGTAAAATTCGGAAAGACGCCGCACTTTAAGGTTGCTTTATCTTCTCCTGGATTATTACTGCCGAAAAGAGCCTTGCAATCGTCGTCAGTCTCACAGGTCAAGACACATCCCTGGTCTTGAGTGCATCTCTGTCCATCCGCACAATTAGATTGCGCCCATGTATCTGGGCTTTGTGCACCTGGAAGTACATCACAGGTGGTATAAGGAGCTGGAGTCGGATGTTTGTCCATCGGGCGGTTCTGGAAAGCCGCAAAGTCTTTGTACATCGAACTGTAGCCAGGGCTTGGTTTTGGTTTTGCTTTAAGAAGGGAATGAACTAGAAAACCAAACCCTGTAAGTAGCGAACACGAGATGACTACGATCAGAATTAACGAAAATATATGGGTCCGGGTCATTTATTTGTAATAAAATAAAGATTATTGCAAGAAAGAATAAATGAAGTGCTCGAGAAACAAGTTCTGGTTAGAGCATCCGGTAAATTTGTTCTGTGACTACACACTTTTGCCACTGGAAGGGATGGCTCTACCCGAGAAAATGAATGCGCTGACCAGATTGGTATTCGCAATCTTTCTGGTGCTGCTTCTGCTCGGTATCAAGTTTAGTTTCCTATTCTTGCTGCTTGCGATGTTATTTATAATTATTCTTTACTACATACAAAAGACGACTATGGAAGCGCTAAATACGGAACACTTTGCAACCGATAAGCGTCAGCAGACACCCCACCCAACCCCGCATCATCGACAGACCCATCACTCAACCTCGCATCATCGACAGACCCATCACTCAACCTTGCATCACCCAACCAAAGAGAGTCGTCTTTCGCTTGACCTTAAGACAGGGAACGTGATATACGACAACCCGGCTTCAAAAATGTTTTGTGACGACGCGAGGCCTCTTGACGGTCCAAACGGAGCTTACAACAACCCGGAATGGATGTCTGCCAATCAGAAGCTGGTTGGACCTGGGAACCCAAAGACGCTGATAGCTCCGATAGTTGCACCGCCATCAGCGGACTTGAGTTACTGGCGAGCTAACAATCTAGTCACGCACTCCGCAATTAACGACGAGTCACAGATTGACGTCTACAAGTCGGGATACCAAGTTACGACTTGCTGCGCCCCTACCTGGGATTGTAGTGAGAGTTGTCCGACTGCTGTACCGGCCCCGGATCCACTTGGGTACCAGGTCTTCCTCAAAGAAAACTATGGTCCAAGCGACCAGAGTAAGGTAGAGCCCCGGACCCAGACGAAGGAAAACTTCATACTTCCATACCTGAAGAGCACCGGAGAAGATGAAACCGTATACGTCCGACCCAATGAGACGGGACAGGTAAATACGGCTTGTGGGTACAACCCAGAGCAGCTGTTCACTGCGGACTTGCCAACCAATCTAGGTGCTGGTAACTGCACTAAAGACCCAGTGATGAAGGAATTCAATCACAACCTCTTCACGCAGACTATCCAACCCGATGTCTACACAACGAACCAGATTAATGAGCCTATCAACGCCAATATTGGCATCTCGTTTGACCAGCAATTTCTCCCGACGACGTGTACCACAGACGAAGTGACCGGTGTGGTCAATTACACTGAACATGACCCGAGGATCATGGAACCCATTATCGAGGAACCGAACCTTTCGGTTGCAACCGCTGTGACCGAAGCAAATGTATACGATCCTCGTTATACTGGGTACGGAACATCGTACCGCGCATATATAGATGATCAGCTTGGACAGCCGCGGTTTTACTACGACGACATTGACGCGATTCGTATGCCGAACTACGTTGTGAGGAGCGACATTGATCACCAGCCTTTTGCAGATCAGTACGGTCCAATCCCGGAGGGGGATAGCAAAGGCAATCAGTATAACTCGGTTATCAAGGCGCTTGCGAACGACGCGTTCCTTCAGGGAACAATCCAATTCAGGACAGAGCTCCAAGAGCGACTCATGCGCAAGAGGAACAGTGAAATGTGGCAACTACGCAAAGCTCCTGTCAGTACGGGTGGGCAAAAGATGGCTGGTGGAGCCGGATGCTGACCATTCTCCCATGTGCTGTAATAAACATGTACGTTATTTCTCCCAACGGAGTCGGATACGTAAATCTTCGAAAAGATTTACGTACAAATATTTACTTGTAGGCTTCTCTCCAACGGGGCTCCCACCGTTGTTCGTTTCTTTTCCGCATTTGCCTCGAGAGGAGATCTTCCCGGTGGTTCGTGCTGTCTTCCATCCAAGATAGACAACCCTTGTAGTGACCCCGAGTAGGACCGATCGGGTTTGTGGAAGTCAATGGGCTCCTGTCGTACTGAGGTTTGAAGGAACCCATCGGGTCTTTGTAAAGTGTGGGTTGGGAGTACGCTGACGTAGAGAACAGGGGTAGGAAAAAAGGGTCCTGGGTGGATTTGTCGACGTAATAGTTTATGTAGCCAGCATTGATATCGGAATAAGTCTTGTAATTCTGGCCGAAACCGTTAAGACTTGTGTCAGTCATGGTTCGGTTAACTGGGACACTGCTGTCCCGAGGAGGACGGTCCAGGGAGAGTACTTGACCACCGTGCGCCGATGAAATGAGCCGGGGGTCGTTGCTAACGTACTGCGTATCTGGGCAGCCTTCTATGTTGCACTTCACTTCTTCAAACTCTGGGGCAACCTTATCGGTATCTGCATCTGGATTCAGTATTGTGTATCCAGTAGTCGGTACAGGCTCGATCGTTCTCTCGGATATCGGGGCATTGTTGAAGCAAGTAAAAACCCCCGGAATCTCACAGTCGGCAATAGACAGACTGCTTGGATTTTGGTTTGAGATTGGTGGATATGCCTTCCTTGCGCACTGATAGCAATTACACGAAGATTTAGGGTAGTTGTAGTAGGCAATGTTGCTCATATTTATCATTGACTACATTTTCTTTTTAATGTGAATTTACAGAGTCAGATCACCGCTTCGTTTTGGGTCTTGTGCATCTATTTTATTGTGTGGTCACAATAAAATGGTTAGTTCTGGTATTGGCCACGAGGAGAGCGATTTAACGGCGAGACCTGCTCTCATCCCCCTTACTTCTGGCTACGACGCTTCTTGCAGTATCGCTTACCACCGCTTGTTGTCTTCATTGGTGTCTTGAGCATACCGAACTTACAGGACCTGCGTCGGCGGGAGCGAGACTTCTTCTTGGAACGCTTGTGGGACTTCTTCTTGGAACGCTTGTGGGACTTCTTCTCGGAATGCTTGCGGGAGCGCGACTTCTTCTTAGACTTGCGGTGAGGACCACGGGACTTACGACAAACACGCTTTCGCCCGCTTGGTGTCTTGACGGCATGCTTAAGCATACCGTACTTGCAGCGGCGAGAACGAGACTTCTTCTTAGAGTGCTTGCGAGAACGAGACTT
>CERI01033722.1_pt1 | contig 12924 bp, 11 predicted proteins | sample 350261 | NCBI WGS metagenome assembly CERI01 (sample SAMEA2620979, study PRJEB7988) | marine metagenome | isolation source: saline water (ENVO:00002010), including
ATAGCCGTAGAACAAACTGCTACAGAATTATATGATAAAAAAATTTCTATTGCTGAACTTTTGCGTGAAATAAAACTAGACAAACAAGAAATAGATGAGAAATATGGATTACTAGACGAAATGCAAGCAAATATAGCATTAGATCAAGCTGATATTGGAGAGTATGAAAGGTTGTTACAAGAATCAAAAGAAGCTCAAGAAGAATATCAAAGAAGAATAGATGATTATAACTTGCAGATCGAAGCATATAACGGGGAAATAATTAGGTTAAAAGGAACTGGAGATGCGAGTTTAAAAGAATTAGAAAGAATACGTAGTAGTATTCAGACAAGACAAGACAGATATGATAGAGAATTAAGGGAATTTTCAGCCGAAGAAGCAACGGAACAAGCGAATGAAACTGAAATCGCATCGCGTAGAGCAACTTATCTCCAAAAAGTAGCAAATAGATTAAAAGCACAGGCGTGCAACGCAGCTTTAGTAGTAGCCCAACGAACCAAGCGTACCGAATTATTGAAATTGCGTAATGACTATAGCGCAGCAAATACGCAAGCTATTGAAGAAGCAGAAGCGCTTCGTGTAGCAGCTATTAAAGATGCCCTTGATGCTGAACAATTGAGGGACACGGCCTTACAAGATCAGTTCCTTGCAGAACAAAGTTATAAAAACAAAAAGAAAGAATTACTTGAGTTACAAAATCAGCCAGTCCCCGAATCTGAGAAAAATTATTCAGTTAGTTTTAGATTAGAATTAGATTATAGAATTGCTGGGTTGTATGGCGTAACTGATAATTATTATGATGGGATTGATGAAAGCACTGAAGAAATGATAAGAACACATCTCAATCAAGAAAAAGAGAAAAGAGAAATGTTTGTAACAAATATTATCAAAGAGTTACTATTTGCAACATCAAATTTAAATGACGGTAACGGCAATACGGTAGGGACATTACCAAATAGATTTCAAATATTAAGAATTCATTCGGGAAATTTAGTAGCAGAAGCATTGTTGGAAAAAAGCCAAGCACAGATAGATGAAGAGGAAAAGAACAGAATAATTTTCAATTATGAAAAATCTGCTTATCGTAATGAATTTAATGTAGAAGAAGGTTTTAATAATTATTCTACATTTAAAGTAACAGAACATTTTGTTCTGGAGGACCAAACAGAAGAGGAGTTATTATCTCAAACAAGAGTGCAAGGTTATATGGCGCCTGATAATGCAACAGTAATTGAAATGCAAATTATAGCACATCCTCAGAAAAAGAAGCCATATGCTAAGAATATTTTGGATGAATTGGTGTCGCAATCCAATATTCTAGATTCAGATTTACGTTCTACGGGTAGATATTTTAGATTTTTAAATGCATATAAACTCGGTAGTGATCCATGGACACTAGTTCAAAGAGGAACAGGTGTTATTAGTGAAATAAATATATTAACTTCTAATATAGAAATTATAAATGATATAAAAGGTAATTTTGGAATAATTAAAAATTTACAAGCAGATTATCCAACTTATTATGATAATGTGAATCCGTTATTAAAAAAAGAACATAGAATATATAAAGAAAGGAACGAAAAAGCAAATATATATAATAAATTATCTGAAAATTCGCAAAATGTTAATTTAATAGAAATAACAAAAAAAGAACTAACATTAAATTTTATATTAAATTTATGTATGTTATTAGCAATAACAATGATAATATTAAAATTTATAAATAATTATATAATATTTATAATATTTATAGTAATATTTATTATACTACTTACTAATTATATATATAATATAGTACAAACAGTACGTACTAAATATAAGAGTAATTATTGGTTAAAACCACGTGAAAGAAAATATATTAATGCTTCATAATAAACTTATTCTAAATAACTAGCTAATATATTTTTATATAATTCTTTTTCTGAAACATAATTTTCATTAGTTATAAAATTATTATCAATTAACCATTTTTTTGAAATTAAATTATATTTTGAATTTTCATTTAATAATACATTTAATAATAAATATGATAAAATTAATATAAATAGTCCTTTTATAAAACTTTTAGTACTAAATACTATTAATGAATAAAATATAAGTCCCTGTGTTATTTTATTTTCTAATAATTTTTCTTGCACGGGTGTTACTTTAAATTTTAAAAATCTACCACCTATTTGCATAAATATTATTTGAAAATAAGAAATAGGATCTATAGAACTCATTATATATTATTATCTCTATATTCATAAAGATATTTTTATAAATTAAATATTAATAAATTATAGAGATATAGAGAAACTACAGGTATGCCCGGCACTGATGAGCAGGATACATCTTTATTAAATACAAATGTAAATCAATTACTTGCTAATCCAAGTATTGAAAATTTAGAAGAATTAATAAATATAAATAAGAATGTATTGAATTTTACACGTGACCAATCAATACTAAAAACTGGCGATACAGAGGAAGAAATAACTAATAATAATCAAAAAAAAGCGATATATTATGAATTTTTAAATAAAGATCTTATTAATTCTCAAATACAAGAAAATAATTTATTTATAAATAATACTAAATTATATGGAAAAGATTATAAATATTATCCTACACAAAGTTCAAATAAAATAATAGAGGATATAGATTTATCTTATTTTGTAAATGATGGTATAAAATATTTACTATTTTATTTACAATTTTTAGAACAATTTTATAGAAATATAACACAATATTTGCAGGATAATTATAAAATAGATAGTAATATATATAATCATAATTTTGAAGTAATTAGTAGTTATAGTATTGATGGAGACACAGATAAAGTTATATCTTTAGAAGAAAGTTATAAAGTGGTTTTTAAATTAAATAAAGAATATTTCATCTCTGATGACGGAGTCAGTTCACCAATTATATTGGATGAGAATATTGGTACTGATATACAGAGGTTATCTATTTCTAAAATGTTGATTAAAAATGATTTAATAGATTTAAAAAAAAATTTAAATATAGTAAATACAAGGGATATATGGTCTAAAACAAAAACAGGATATGTTAAATATGAATCTTTAAAATTAGATTTATATCATTTAATTTTAGTATTAATATATTCTTATATATCAGATCATAGTTGGATAAATAAAAGAGATAATTTAATTCCAATAATAAATATATATAATAAATTAGTAAATAATAAAAAATTAATATATCAAAGTGAATTAAGAATAATTAGAAGTTCAAATGAAAAAAAAACTAGAGTAACCGAAGAATCTGATAAAATAAAAGAAGCGATTCAAACAACTAAAAAATTAAAAAATATAAATAATGCAATTCAAGATAATTCTTCTAGTTTAAAATACCTAAATAATAGTATAGGTTATGAGAAAAGAAAATTAAATAAAATAAATATTGTATTCATCATTTCAATTTTATTATTTATATTTTTAAGTATATTATTACTATCTGTTAAATATGTTAAATCATCTAGTTATATTTATTCTGCAACTATAATAACTATTATATTGTATATAATTATATATAATTATATATCTTCTATTAAAAATGCTAGTAAAATAGTTGCAGAAACTTTTAGTATGAATCATGATAATATATTAAGAGAAAGTGATAGTAATATATTAGCTCTAAGAATTGAAGGAACAAATATATTAAGTTTAAGCAACGAAAATACAAACTCTTATTATGATATTATAAATCCATTATTAAATAATGAATTAAAACATTTTAATAATAAAAGATATAATAATAATTTATATGATAAAATAGGACAATTTAATTTAAATGTTAGTAAAAGAGATGTTAAATATAATATAGAAACTATTATATTTTTAATGAATATTTCTCTATTAATATGCTTATTAATATTTTCAATATATTTAAAACCAGATTTCATAAAAATATATGGTGTAATTGGTTTAATTATATTTATATTATTAGCAATTGTATATTTTGCTAGAATATTAAGAGTTGTTAGAACAAAATCAAACAATTTTTATTGGAATAAACCTATAAAAGAGAAAGACATATAATTAAATCATTTCTAATTTATTTAGAATAGAAGTTATAAGAGTTTTAACTTTTGTGTTTTGTGAGAAATTTTCAATTATATTTTCATTATTTTCATAATTTCCTTGTTTATTTCTTATTTTTTTTAATCCTTTATTAATAAATATGAAATAATCAAATATTAGTGAAATTATACATATCAAAAATATAATACCAATTAATTGATCCCATTCAAATAAATAATAATTTATTATAAGTAATGGGATAATAACATATTTATTTTCTATTATTTCTAATATATAATCTGGATTTGGCACAGATGGTCTTAAAGCAAATAATATAATATACGCACATAATATACCTGTTATAAGTCCTTTTAAAACTTTAGATATAATATTATTATCAGATGTATTATCTTCCATATTCTCTATTTAATAAAATTATTTTTTTTAAATTATTATATTATATACATTTAAGAGATGCTTTTTGCAGAAATAGAACATGCATATGGCCCGTCATTTGGGTCAACACCAGTTAAAAAGAAAAAAACGAGGGAACCTTTTGCAAACAAAATTGATAATGATAATGAATTATCAAATAATATAAAAGTTGAAGAATATAATAAAGAATTTACTCATTGTGAACCTTTGCAACCTCCACATTATAAATTACCAATTTCTGAAAAAGTTATGCAAAATTACAATAAAGCTTACCAAAATTTTTTAAAAGAAAGAAACGTTAATCAATTAAATGATAAAAATGTTAAAGATACTATAAATGTTTCGCCATCGCCAAATAAAAAAAATAAACATAATATTAATATATATGAAAATTATAATAAAATTAAACTAGAAGATATTAAAGAAATAGAACCTTATTATGATGAAGATTTAGATAGTTATTTAAATATTAATGATTTTAATAGTATTGATTACAATATTAGTGATATATGTGAAGATGATGTTAAAAGGGAGTTAATGAGAAAAAATTATAATTTAAAAACACAAGAACCATTAAACTTTAATACCGATGATTATATTTTAATTCCTAAAAATAAATTAAAGAATTCAAAGAATAATCATAAAAAAATATATACTCCTATACCTCAAAATTTAAATACTTATAATGATACTGATACTGACACTGACACAGATACTGATATTGACAGTGAAGATGAAAAAACAAATGATATTTATAGAAATGATAATCAAAAACATAAACCAATAATTGAACCATTTAAAAATAAAAATAAAAATAAAAGAACTAAAGAAAAATTTATAAATAAAGATTATCAAAATCCGCCATATGTTTTACAAGGATATAGTCAAGAAAATGTTTCAAAAAAAGATCCTATAAATAATTTTTATAAAAATATTATTAATATAGGTCTTTTTATATTAATCGGAATATTTATTATATTTTTATTAGATTTATTAACAGAATTAGCATTACATAAAGGTATGAAACAAACAGTAGAAATTTTAATTCCTTTACTCGAAGAATTAAAAAATTTAAAAGAAAAATAAAAATGGATAATAATATTACTAAATTATAAAAAAATGATATTTCATTTTATTTTATTTAATACATGTCATCAGATATGACTGAAGATGAATTCAGTACATTCCCCCTTAAAGATCTTAATATTTCACCGCAAGAAAATCTCAATCTTCTTGCCGCATGCAATTGCTGCGATAAACATCGCATTTTAAGACCCAAAAATTTAACTTCATGGATTGAAACAGAAGAAAATAAAGGTCTTAATCCAAATACTAGTAACACAAATCCAGTAAATGGATTGCGGTACTGTTTATGTGATTGTCGCCATCGCGCAAGATTTATCTGTCGCAATTATTCTTAAAAATCAAGAATAAAAAAAAAAAACTTTTTTTTAAATAATATTTAAAAATTGATTATTAGTCATATATATTATACATAATTATAATTTTTATGTCTAATAATAATTCTGATATATTTGATTTATGGGAATTATATGATTCTTTAAAACAAGACTTAGATGATAAAATACAAGTTTCTTCTATTTGTGTTTGTGGTTCTAATAAAATAGTTGAAATAGATTCGATGAATGTATGTGGAGAATGTAATGCAATTATTGATAAATTTTTAGATAATACGGCGGAATGGAGATATTATGGTAGTGAAGATAACAGAGATAGTGATCCTTCAAGATGTGGTATGCCTATTAATAAATTATTGCCTAAATCATCAATGGGTTCAGTAATAGGTGGTACAAAAACAAATAATATAGATATGAAAAGAATTCGTATGTATCAAATGTGGAATGCAATGCCATATGATGAAAGAACTTTATGTAATATTTTTGATAAATTAGAAAAATCAACTGCAAATAATGGTATACCGCAAAAAATAATAGATGATGCAAAAATATTCTATAAAAAAACATCTGAAAAAAAAATATCAAGAGGAGAAAATAAAGAAGGATTAATTGCATCATGTATATATCATTCTTGTATAATAAATAATATACCTAGAAGTTCAAAAGAAATAGCAAAAATGTTTAATATAAGTCATGTAATATTAAATAAAGGTAATGCTAGATTTCAACAATTATTGCAAATTAATGTAATTTCAGCAAATCCAGAAAATTTTATTTCAAGATTTGGAAGTCGTGTTAATATGAATTATAAAGATATTCAGAATTGTAAAAATTTAATAATTTTTTTAGAAAAAAAAGAAATAATGGCTGATAATTCACCAACTTCATCTGCTGCAGGTATATTATATTATTATTCTCAAGAAAATAATTTAAATTATACTAAAAAACAATTCTCTGAAGTTTGTAGTGTTTCCGAAGTAACAATTGTAAAATGTTATAAAAATTTATTAAAATATAAGAACTATATAGACAATCATAAAGATGAAATATATATATATAAATGCGTGCATTAATTAATTATAATAATATAATCTAAAAATATAAATGGATGAAATAGAATTAAAATTTTTAAAAAAATATATTAAAAATAAAAAAATATATATGGTATTAGGTTTTGATGAGAAAGATCAGTATAACAGTATTACAGAATTAAATAATATTATTAAAAATATTTCTAAAGAACTCGCACAAAGTAGTATTATTTTTTATTTTGGTGAATTACCTAATAAAGATAAACCTGATATAGGATATGTTATATCTGAAATTAAAAATAAAAGAGATGATATTGAAATTATAATGTTAACTTTAAATGATGAAGACAAAGACAATATAGAATTACCTATTTTTGTATCAAAAAAATTAAATATTCCTGTGAAAACTACAAAAAAAAGAGGTGTTAATAATAATAATAAAAAACCATTAGGATTAACAAAATTATGGTCTGATTTAAATAAAATACAACAAATTGAAAAACTATTTATATTAGGAGGTAATAATATAACATTAGAAGAATATAATATTGCTAAAGATTTAGAATTAAATATACAATATTATCCTACTAAAAGAAAATTTTTAGGAGATTCTAAAACATCTATAAAAAAAAATAGCAAATTTGAAGAAAAAATAGGTGTTACACATATACTTAATATTGAATAAATTTTTTTTTACATAAAGATAATTAAATAAATATTTATAAATATGATTATAAGATTATTATTTATATCATTAAATATTATTTCTATTAATTCATATTTATTTAATATGCAATTTAATTTAGGTAAACCAGATTTTGTTAAACCATTACAATTATATAGATATTGGAATTGTATAGGTTTTGAAAATGATATAGATAAAAATATAAATAAAAATAAACCATATGTATTTAATATTGGAGATATACCATTAATTGCATGGAAAAATGATAATGGTGATTTAATATCAACATTAAATGCTTGTAAACATATGGGTTCTAAATTAGATACTGGTGTAGTATGTAATGGTAATTTATATTGTCCTTATCACGGACTTAAACATACTAAAGAAGATGCGTGCGGAATTATAAAAAAACATGATGGTAAATTATGGTGGAGTTATAATTCTAGTGAAGAAATACCAACTATTCCTTACTTAAATGATACGAGTTATATAACAAGTTATTTAAAAATAGATATGGAAGAAACACTACCATTTTGTATATATAATTCATTAGATTTAAATCATCCTGAATTTGTACATAATGGATTAGGATTTGGTTCTAATATTGCACCAGAAAATTATAAGATATATATTGATAATCCAAAAAAAACAGGTATATCATTTGATTATATAACAAAAGATTCAATTAAAGTGGTTAATTATGATATGAAAATTAAAGACAGAACTGTTAATTATAATGAAGTAATATATCCATTAACAAGTTGGTCTAAAGTGTCTTCATTAAATGATATTAATAAAAATATAATTGTAGGAGTATCTATGTTACCATTAAAAGAAAATTTAACACGATGGTATATAACATTACGCCATAATTACATGACTGATATTATTGGAAAAAATATAATGATCGCTGCTACAACATATATATTAAATCAAGATAGAAAACAGTTCAAACAACAGGTTAAAGATAAAAAATTAAAAAAATTTATTATATGGAAAAAAGGTTTGAAATATGAAAATCATATGGCAACATTAATAAATTATTATTCATATTATAAATATCCAACAATTGATGATTTTTTAATACAATTATCAAAAGATGAGTGGTAACGTGTTTTACTATTAATATTAATTATATTTTAAATAATTAAATGTATCATAACGAATTATATAATTCTATATATAAGGGGGAAATTAAAAACAGTCTTTATATAATAACAAGTTTAATATTAGAAAATAATAATAAAAATTTAGAATTAATTGAAAATACATTTATTGCAATTTGTTCTTATATAGGAACATTTATATCAATATATAACATAAGATTATGGATAGATATTATAGAAGAAACTTATTCTTTTATAAATGATGAAAAAATAATTATTAAAAATATATATATATTAATTACTAAATTATGTATTGTATGTGATATATATATAAAAAAACCTATATCAAAATCTGGTATATTAAGTATACAAAAATTAAGAGAAAAAATTATTGTATTTTTTCCTAATAGTTCTGAAAAAGTAGAATTAAATTTTCAAATTATTAATAAATTTGAAAATGTTTTACCTCCTACTGATAGCGAAACATACGAATTAGCTAAAATTATAATTTATGGTATTATAAATATTTTAAATAATATAGATGAATTAGATATAGATAATGATGCTGATATTATTAGTAATTATGCTAATAATATGAGAGATATATTTGATTATTTTTCTAGAAAAAATATTAAATTTGAAAATAAATTTATTAATAATAATAATAATGATAATGATAGTGTTTGGTTTCTATGGGGAATATTAAAAATATTATATGATGAAAATGTTGCTGAAATAGCTTGTAGATTATATAATATAAATTATGTTAAAAAATATAAAACTGAAAGATACGGATTATTATGGGGTACTGCAATCGCTCTTATATTTATAAATAAAAAAAATATTGCTAGAGTATGGGATAAAGATGAAATAATATTAATTAAAAAAATTAATGAAATTGCTATGATATTATATAATCAAATTAAAAAAGAATTAATTAATAATAATATTAAAATTAGAGATGATACATATAATAATGATAGTGTTAAAAATAGTGATGGTTTAGATGGTTTGCATTATTTAGTAAATTATTTACCAAAATTGAAAAACAATCTCGCTATTGAATATAGTCATAATAATAATCAAATTCAAAATAATTATGATATTAAAAAAATTAGTACAAAATCAAAATAAAATAATTTATACTAATAAGATACATTTTTAATATATGCCTTCTTCTAAAAAGATAGATAGCAAATTTGTTGATGATTTTATGATTTTTTTTGATTCAAAATTAGAAACTACGCCTATCAAAGATATTATTATTTCTCATATTAATATTAAAGAATATGAAAAACAAGAAAAAAGAAAAAAAGACAGCGTTGATAATCCTCCAAAAAAATTGTGGAAAAGAAATAAAAAAATATCAAATATAGACATATTATCTTATTTTCAAAAAAAAAATATTGATAATAATATTAATAATAATAATATTAAAGAACTTTATAATTCTTCTAATAAAGAAAAAAAAATTTATTCTAATAATAAACGATCGGTTATGTATATAAAATAATTATACATGTTCTTCTTTTATATTCTTAATATATTTATTCATATTATAATAATCTTCATTTTTTTTATTATCAATATACTCTTGAATTGTCCTTGTATTTTTTTTATTTATACATTTATCATAATCGGAATCTAACAATTTATTATAATAAATAGGTGAATTATCTTCTATAAATTCATTATTTAATAATTTTTCATTTAAATCATTATCATTTTTGTTATAACAAAAATAATCACAAATATTTATAATATATAAATATAAATATTTCATTTATTATTTTTAATATTCATTTTTATTTTTTTTTTATATAGTAGTAGAAAAATAATTATAATATGCCAGAAGACTTGTCTAAGTCTAAAGACTATTATTGTTTACTTACAAATTATCAAGAATTTTTACATAATCATACTATTTTAAATGGAGACTATAGTTTAGTAAATGATTATCGTACCATTAGTAATCTTGATCCTGTAATGAAACTCTATCCTAACAGCAGAGCGAGAGCGAGAGAGAGAGAGAGAAAGAAAAAGAGAGAAGAGAGGAGAGAAGGAAGGAGAGAACCCAGAAGTGTTAAAGGCTTTACTGACATTACTAACACACGTTCCAAAACAGACAAGATGCTTTCAAATACAAGGAAAAAAAGAGATGATAACTATGCCAGAAGGAGGTTATTTGGAGGCAAAAAAAAAAAATTTATGAAAGGTGGTAATATCGCGAATGTAAGAAAAAAATATTTGTGGTCTTTTGCACCAATAGATGCACATCATGATTTTAAAAATTGGAATTATATAGAAAATCACAAAAAAAAAGTAATCAATAATACACCTCAACATGCTTGGAAAAGCAACTCAGTCGAACGTTATTTATATCATGATGTTTTAAAAGAAATAGATTCTATTGATAGCAATTATTTAGAAAATTATTATACTATAATTCCAATACATAAGAATAGTCCTTTTTTACAAAGCAATATTAAAGATATTTTATATTTAAGCCCTGCGCCATCTGATGATTTAACATTATATGATTTTGCATATAATTTAAAAAATATTGATCCATCAAAAGCACAAATACATACTATTCAAGGTAGTATATTTGATAAAAATGCCTTAGATGGTCATCCAAAATCATTTAAAAATATATTAGAAAATCTTAATTTTCCACCAGAAATGAGATGTTTAAGTGACGGATATCCACAAAGTAATAATAATGAAAGTAAATCAGATTTAATAATAAACTTAAAAGCCAAAACAAAAGCTTATAGAAATGAAATTTTTCCTGCTGAAATTATATTTGATCTCATGAAGAACAATACAGAAGGCGCTGTCAGATTTCTAAATACTGTTGTTTACCCGTCCGACGGCAATTTCACGAATTTAAATAAAGTACAAACAATATCATCTATTATATCAGGTAAGTGTGATTACACGTGGTGCCAGCACAATAAATGTGACACGAAGACGGCAGCAATTAATTCTTTAAACAAAATACAAGAATATTGTAATGATATTAATGGATATTTACAGTATGGCGAGCATCAGCCGCAAGATTTTTCGCAAGATTTTTCTTTATCAAGTGTACCATTTTCATTATTAACAAGACAATTGTTTAATAGTGTATATGTGTCAACCCCAGTTGATTATTTACTGACCAATCCACCGTTGCCGCACCCGCGACAGTGTGTCCCCCCGCGCAACCGAATAGTTACAGGTTTACTATTTACAAAATCATTTTTAAATTCTGTGGAACAAAATATAAGTAAACTAATATTACTTTTTTCAAATCCCGCCACCATGACGTATAAAGATTACAGATTCGCTATAGTCACACAAGAAGCATATCCCAATTTATTTTATAACGAAGTCGTCATAGATTTCACGAAGCCGGTAAATGAGATTCAAGATATACTTAGAGATACTAAAAATTATTTATGTTTACTATTTGAAAATTATGTTAATAGTCCATTTGCAATAGATCCAATTAAAAAATATATAGCAAACTTAGAAAGCAACCAAAATACAAGTGTTACATCATTAATTGATAAGCTAACCGGCGCCCTTAATGGAAAAGATAATAAAAAATTTAATCATTTAAATAATATTGACAAGCCAGCTATAAGTTTAGATAGTTTAAAATATAATGTTTTTAATGTAATGGTTCACTATATTATAATATATTGTTGGAGAGCAATTGATACAACTAAAATTGGAAACCAACCTTTTCCAAATACCGACGCTGTTGATCTTGCCAATTCTCCTCCTCATATATATGATATATTTATACCGATGTTAAATGAGTTGCCATCTGATACTTCAAATTTCTTTAATAAATCTAACTATATTGATTATATAAAATTTATATTAGCTGATTTTAAAAAAGCAGGTGATGCAGGTAAAGTATGGTTTAATTGGATTACTTATTCTTGTCCGAATCTCTCTCCCATTGGAGAAACTTATTTAGAAACAAATGAATATTTATGTGCTTTACATGGTATTTTAAAAAATTCATATGTAATGGCTTCAGCAAAGGATAGTTTTGATAATATTGAACCTGATTATAATGATAGGAAACTGGTTATTTTTAGTCCTTTAAAAGATATAAAAAATCTAGACGATTATAAAAAATTTCTTAAAAAAAAATTGAAAGTATTTATAACTAATGATGATGATCTTGAGCTTAAAGTTAATACTTTACTAAGTGTAAGTAATGAT
>CERI01005092.1_pt1 | contig 12913 bp, 13 predicted proteins | sample 350261 | NCBI WGS metagenome assembly CERI01 (sample SAMEA2620979, study PRJEB7988) | marine metagenome | isolation source: saline water (ENVO:00002010), including
CTTTACCTCTCCTGACAAACACACGCTGTTGTACGAAGGTCATTTCATCGAGAATCAGCTACACGGCGAAGGCTTTCTCAAAAATTTGACGACATGCGATCACGTCAAGGGACAGTTTGTGTATGGGAAAGCACATGGGCAAATGGAATACGTGTTTGTGGAGCAAGGTGAAATGTTTCGAGGCTCCGTTGTGAACGATAACTTTCATGGAGTGGGAGAGAATGTTTTCGCGGACGGCTCGGAATACAGGGGTTTGTTCATCAATGACCTGGAGCATGGCTATGGTGAATTCTATTTTGCCTGTGGGGCATTTTATGCTGGTGAATTTCAGCACGGCGACTTTCACGGACAAGGCATTTTCAAATCGTCGGACAAGGAGCAATGGGCTTTTTGTGGTAACTTTCGAAGAGGGTTTCCAACCATTGGTAGTGTCATTCATCCTGACGGCTGCAAAATCAACGTCACATATCCACACTTCAAAAGCATTGCGTCGTGTACGTCAAACGAGGGCAGGCCGTTGCCGATGCAAAAAAACCGCAGACTGCTGTACCGACCCACGCGTCTAGTTCGGTTCGGTGGACCCGGTTTGGGAGCAGTGGAGTCCATGTACATTGTTGCGTCTCACGCGGAATACCTGGCTCAGAAGCAACGGTGTGAAAAACTTTTGCTGCAAGAGTCTGAAAAGCCCATCAAGCAAGTGCAGAAGACGTGCATCGAGATGCCCGAGTGTGTGGTTTGTTTTCAGGCAGTAGAAGACGAAGACGTGGGCTGTTCCACGTTTCATTACTACTGCAAAGCCTGCGTGGCCAAGTACAAGTACACACAGTGCTTGATGTGCCAGACATTGCTGTGCATGAAGGTCAAATATGACCACCCTTGAAGTTGCTTTTTTATGATTGTCTGTAAAGCAATGTGAACACGAGTCCAAACAAGACGACACACATGCGCGTATACACTTTCAAAGAGGGGCATGCCACCCTGGTGTCTGTGGGCGGCTTGGGGCATCTCAACCCCGAGGACGTCGAAGCCAAATTGACCCCGTTTGTGCATGCAGACAACACCATTTCCAACCTATTTATTGACTTTTCAGGAGACAACATTCCAGTGCTTCACCGCGAAGAGCTGCGTATGTTGTCGCGCATGCTGGCACAGTACTACAACACATCCACAAATGTTGAACACGAGGTGAGTGCAATATAAGAATCAGAAACACGAGAGAAATGACACACGTGCATGCCATGTTGAGCAATTTGGGACGACAACAAGCCCCGTCTGAGCTACAAAATGATATCAAGGTTGTGCTGCAAGGTCACACCCAATATAAGACCTTTGCAGATTATCTTGACAAGCACACCGCCACTATGCAGCAGTTGGTGCTTCTTTCGTATATTTTCAACAAGGGCTTGATCATGATGGCAGACGACGAAAACGCTGAGGCCATGCACTTTCATAGTGTTTTTGATGAGAACACATTGGCCAGTGCACAAGAGACTGACTCTGCTGATTTGAAATCATTCGAAGAAGAATTGGCTGCACTAACTCTTCCCGATGATGCTTTCACAACAGGAGGAACCGTCACTGAACCAGCATGACGATGATGCATCGTCGGAATCGGATGTGTATGAAACCAGCGACGAATACATTTCGGACCCTGATTATGACCCGGAACTCATGAACGAAGACCTGGGCCTTACTCGTGGAGTGCCCAAGGGGCGAATACTGCACAACCTGAACAATTACATTTAGAAGCTGGGAGTTTTGGTTTGATGAGTGTGTGTAGTTGATAAATCTCGCCGCACCTTCCTATTTCTGATTCTTGTGCTCTGTCCACAGCCTTGTCGCCTCGTGAATCATTTGGTAACACAACATAGTCACCTGAAATTTATTCATGGCCGAGGCGTGCAGTCCATTCTCACGCATGCAAAGGCTGATGAGATGGTCACTAGTGACCATCTGTTGCTGCTCGTCCTCAGCCAGGTTTGCACGGATACAGTTGGCGATGCTTTCCTTGGCCCTGACCGTGTCAAACCACACACACACTTGCGCGGACTTGGCTTTGAAATTTGCGTGCCTCCGCATGGATCCGTGGAGTATGCCCTTTGTTTCAATGCCACGTGGCAAGACCACCCTATGTTTATTTCTGGGGTCATTCCAGATACATTTCAGTGCACATTCGGTTTTTTTTTAATAAAACAAAGACCAATTTTACAGTACCATAGAAAGCCTTGTGTGCGTGCACGGCGTACGCTTTGGACTGCCATGGCCGCTGCCACTGCTCGTCCGCTGTTGCCGTCGATCCTCAAAGTCCAGAAAAGGGACCGGGAATCCTGCAATGACGGTGCCTTCACCATTGACAGTATTCTTGCAGAACCAACGCTTGAGAAAGTGTTGCCACCGCTCCTTGCGTGCACGGCAGTGGATTGCGAGGTTTTCCAACAGCAGCAAAAAGGCCAGGAAAGCTCTTCAAACGATGAAACTGTGCACAAGAAACCTCGCCTGGATACAACGTGCCCAATAACAACCCAAACGGATGTGAACCAAGGCATCTTGAACTCACTACACACAATGGACAATAAAATACAGTGCATGGACAAGAAAATACAGTCCATGGACGGGATCATGCAAGGAATGCAGAAGGCGTTGAAATCGCATGAACATATCATGAAAGCCATCATTGATTCTGTGTCATTGTTGCAATCCTCGAAAGTGCCAGAGCCACAGAAGCCAGAAACGGCGCCCGTTGCACTTTGGCGTGAGTCTGCGCTTACTTCGCGGGACACAACGCCGCGCCATTCTGGTTCGTCAAGCATTCAAAAGCAAGACAAAGACACGGCGCTTGCGTCGGATCCACCTGCCAATGAAAGTGGTTCTTTGTTGGAAGTGCTGGCCGGGGTTGCTGTGGACCAACTGAAGGGCACGAGGGTCAGGTGGGCGGAGCCGTTACATGACACAAGCAAGCATGACAGCGCGCCGACGGAAGCTTCTGAGGACGCCCCAGTTCAACCATCAGACCAAATCGGTGCTTTCACCAGTGACTTCACAATCATTGATTATGAAACACCGCGTCCACCTCAACCCAAAGCACGCATTGTCGTCTGGATGAATTCAAACAAGTCCACGTATGCCATTCATGACAACGTTGTGCAGGCCAAGAAGAAGACTTCCGAAACCCAAAGCTCGATTTACAAGGCGTTGAATCAAGATAAGACAGGCAACAAAACGTGGTTTTACCTGGAAGACTGCCTGTTTTGCTTGTGCGCGTCAACTTCCGCAAATCAGCATAAGATGGCCTATGAAATAGCCAAACAACGCATCGTGCGTTTCAAAATTCACTGGCATGGACACTCTCACATACAAGATACGTGGGAGACTTTTGACAATGTCAATTTCCTGGCAGTCGTTGAGTTTTTTCGGGACCGCAGTGGCATGCAATCTATTATTGATCACGAACCCAAGGCTGTCTCTTGGCGCAAAACCATGCAGAACAAACAGACAAAATACAAGGTGGTTGATCACGAAAATTTCTTGCAGCCGAAGAGCGCAACGTCCATGACTTATTGGGTAACTTGTGAAAAATTGACTGCCGACTTACAGCAGTACTTGCACACATACTATGCAGTGAAATAGCTTCGCGTACACGAAACTTCGATTACTCTCCATCATCACTCACGTAACATACAATGGGCATCAAGTTGAGTATGCCGTCATTTCTATTGAACCCCATGTTGGCCAATCGTTTGATAAAGTGTTCATCTGGAAAAATAAAGTCCTGATAAACACCGACCTTGGTTTTGATCACACTGTCTGTGATGGATGTGTTCATGACCCGTACTGATGACCGCGGGTCTTGAACGGGAAACCGAGAATGATGCCGCACGGTTTGAGTGGGAAAGCACGGTGTACGTTTGATATAATCAAACTGTGACCCGTACGCATTACAGTCTGACAAATCCTTTGGCCCCTGAAACAACCAAAACCCCTCGGACGCAAACATCTCAAACAAGACACCATTGGTGTCTGTGTCCAAAAAACACCCACCATCCACCACGCGGGCCTGATTCAGCCGCTTGGAAATGTCACAGTCCACCTTGTACGTGTACGTGGTGGGCAGCACCATTCGTCGCTTTCCGGTAGGGTCTTCCATGTCAATGACCCGTCTCACGGAAAGCCCACACGCGGCAGCAATGTCAGACGCTATGCGGTTGTGGTTGCGGAAAGTGGCCCGCCGCAACCACGTCATTTCCTCACTGAGAATAATCGCCTGGCAGGTCTGATGAGAGCGACAGTCGTGCCAAAGGTTTTGAAACTCCTCACACGCATGCCGCAGCCACCCAGACACAATGATGTACAGTTTGTGCTCGCGCCGGTCTTTTGTGTGACTACGGGTGAAAGCATGGTAAATTCCGACCTTGGCTGGCTCACTTTCTGCCCAGACACGTTGGTCTGATGCATACTGGTTGTACCGCGAGTCTGTGCTCTGATCGTTGATACAGTCAAAACCAGCGGGCTCATGGATGCAGCTTTTGAGGCCTTTGATGTAGTCTTTCATCTTTTCAATGTAGGTGTCACAGTCGTTGATGATTCGCAATGCGTCTGGGTGAAAAATCTGATCAGATTCAGCACTCAATCCACACTCGTACAAAGACGTCATATCACACATCCGTTTGTTGATGGGCAGCACTTCGGCTTTGTCGTTCAGGTTGCAAGTGAACATGAACCCTCGCAAATCCCCGTCTGGGTCTATGTGGTGGTTGGGCATCATTTTGAGACTAGTGTGTTGTGAACCCTTCAACACATTGGCACAGGCATCGGTTTCCTCCAAATTCATACTGGATAATGCGTCATTCAAGTCAATTCGCTGCCAGGTGTCGGTATCCATTCCTTCTCGATTGTGACGCAGTAAATATTACTTTATTGGGTAACGTCAAATATCTCATTTACATGAATCAGATGCGTCTGTCCACAAACCCATGGCAAGCAAAGACATATCATCTACAGACTCTGTTTTGATGAAGTTGGCATTTGTCAGTGAACATGCTGTGTGTGACAACATGTTCAGGTTGTCAATATTAGCAACGTCCAAAAAGCCCTTGATCATCTTTCTTCGTTCGCGGCTTTTTCTGCTGCTGTCTTTTCTTTGCTTCATGATTTTTTCTTGGCGATCAGGTGGCAAAGCTTGAAATGCCCGTTTGCGATTCTGCTCGTATAGTTTTCGTTTTTCTGGAGTGACCTCATAAGTGCGCTTCCGTACGCGATTCCCGATCCATTTGCGTACCTGTCGCCAGCTTTGTTTCAGATCATTTTTATGAATGAAAGCTTGGACGGCAGCAATCGAAATGTCTGGCCCTGTTTCGTCAACCCACGCTTCAAGCAGTTCCTGCACATATCCTCCGATTTTGGGACCAGCGGTTGAATAGTTGATGTACTTTGGCCGTGGCGTGACAGTGCTCAGCACTCGCAGGTACGTGCTTTGGCCAGGGGTGTCTATTGGCATGTCATTGCAAAGCATTGCATTGATGGTCACCACGGCAAGTTTCAGAATAAAAAACCCACAAACCACATTTCTGGACACATTCACTTTTTTTTTGAGTAGTGTATTTTATTATGAGAAACATGGCAGGACCAAGGCTCGATGCGGACTGCATTTGACCACACTGCCATGGCATTGGATTCACTAGGCAGTTTCGGCGACCTCAGTCCAACACGAACGCCAGTCAAGTGTTTTGATCCGCCAATGGTAAACCCAAATCCACGCAGCTTTTGGACCAAGGTGCACGGCGGGGTCCAGGTGTCATACACAGCCGCGGAAATGCGTGAACGCGACAGGCAGCAAGCGACCAAGACGTATGAGGACTACACAACACACATGAAAGAAGTCAGTGAGCGTATGTCGTGGTGTGTTCAGCACAAGCACTGGCCCGCTGATCAAAACCTGGACCTTTCTCCAGGAGACGATACAAAATTCATGGTATGGCCATGGCCATTGTACTAATGACGCTTGTCGGCCACTGCTTGCGCGGTTTGAATCCTTTCTTATTGCATTCAGTGCACATGGAAAATGGTTTGCTGTGTTTGCGCACTATGTGCATCTGCAGCCACTCAGCGTGGACGTATTCTCCTGCTTTGAAACAGTACCATGCATTGTTGTCTGTGGTATCAGCCACGTGCACGTCGCGCAATCCCATTGCTGTGTGTCTGGCCACAGATGCTAAATATGACGCTTTGTGATGCACAGTTCAATATACCGCCATGGACGCGCATGCACGACCAGTTACTGGCAAATCCACTGGGCATCCCCGACAACATGACACGGCATGGTGGGGTGGAACAACCCCCTCACAACTTTGTGGTTCTGGACCAAGTTGGCCATCCATGCAAAAAATGCAAGGTTTGGATTCCACGCGAAGCGCGCCCGTACACAAATGGAAAGGAACCGGTGTGGTGGTACTGGTGCGACCAGTGCCGATACAACTCCCAGAGTGGTGCTGCAACAGCGGGTGGTCGCCATAAATCCAACACTGATTTTTTTCAGCGCTAAACAATCTTAGGCTGATTTTGATATAAAGCTACCGTAAACAGCAAAACATGATGTCTATATGGGTGTGTGTGTGGTTTCGTGTGATGCTACTGTTGACGTTGACGGCGAACACACACTGTTTGCTGGCAATAGGTGACAGTAACGTCAAAACCGCCAGTGTCGTGCGGTTTGACGTGGCCAGAAATGGGTGGTTTTTGCAATTTGACCACGTGCCCACCTACACCAGCTTGGTTCCACAAATCTGTTCGGGGGGTTGCGCGGACGTGAACATCCAGACGATTGTCACGTGTGTGGCTCTGCGGGACACCTTGATGTTTCACAACTGGACAGGCAGTGCAAACATGCAGTTTGACAGTCAGTCATGTCCTCTGTTTATGCACACGAACAAAGACATGAGCGTTGATGGTTTCGTGTATGTTACCCATCCACCTGGACTGTTTGTACATAACAACATCACGGCACTGGAGCAGTACGCCGACGTGGATGTCAATGGCACATTCTCATTACAGACACGAGTTGCGTTCATTGCCGACATTGGCGACAATTTATATGAGTTACATTTCAACAATCTGATCATCGACTTGAAACCTCGCGAAAATAAACAGGTGCCCAACACTTTGGGTGTGCGGCATGAGTGCGCTGAACGCGGACTGATAGCACCGCGACTGTCCACCATGTTTGCCCGCAAAGACGAAACCAATTCTTTGGTGTGCGTGTGGGAATGTGCGTTGTCACACATTCGATCGCCTTTCAATTCATTTCCACCCATGTACAATGCTATGGACAAAGACCAGTACATGTGCGTCCCCATACCCAAAGACTTCACGGCAGTGCGCTTTGCATTTGACGTGCATCTGCGAGTGTCCACTAGTGGTCCGGTGGTGCTGACACAGTCATTCTACGATGACTTGAACGCCTTGGCTGACCAGATTCGATACGAGGCAGGCACTGAGTACGGGGAAAGTATCGTCATTTTGACCCTGTCTGGTTCGTTGTTTGAGGATATGAGCCTGGATGATATATTGCAGGCACACGCACTGAACCAGAACCAACTTAGCAACTTGCAAATCGTTAATGTGGGTCCCAGCAACCGCCGATTAATGGCCAGCTCGACAGCTGTGAAAGTGGACGGTGTACTCATCACACCAGAGACAGACATTAAAAGCAATGAGGAGGTCACACAGTTAAAACAAACCGTTGACACCAGCGCGGCCAAATCTATTGAAGAGTTTGTTTTTGAACCCACACAGCAAGTGGTTGCCGTGGACCCTGTGATCAGAACACAGAGCTTTCAACAATTGTCAGTAGCAGCCACACCCAGTCCAGCCCCTGGTACCAACACACCGGACGACACTGAGGTCTCTGATCCTGTCCAAGGTGGCGTTCGCGATGCCGCATACTTTTACGTGATTCTAATTTTCTGTGCTTCACTATGCTGTGGCAAGACCATGCTTCAGTTTTGTCATCGATCAACAAAACGATCTTGAAACCACTCTGGCAGTAACTTGCTATTTACGGCAACATTACACGCGATCCAATGGATAACAACGATGATAACAATGCGTGGTTCCAGAAATACCACGACCGTTTGAGTGTCGGTGACAATTGGGAACAGTTTTGTGCGATGAGTGCAGCTGAACAAAAAAATATCTTTGTGTCGCTACTGTCTGTGATTGAAGCGTTCAACGACTGTAGTGATGACTTGGAATTCTACAAATACGCCTGGCGAATGAAAGTTCAACTGTCCAAAACCAAACAAAACACTACCCAGCACAAATGTTCATAGCCAAAACATGAAATTTATCCTCAAAGCTTTTCATCAAGTGGTGTGAGGCGATGCCTGACATGAATTTGACATACCAGGGAATTTGGTAGGATATTGTCACGTCGGACTTCAACATAGCATTTATGTCAATGGTGGAATGAGACATTATTTCCAGCCCAGAAATGATGGCTACGTCCCGCACCCGCACCTTTTCCACGTACATGGAGTCAACGTAGCATACATCCTTGTCAATATGAATTTCACGCATTAGAGCGCCTATGTACGAAGCAAAAACACTGGGAAGCTTGATGTGCGTATCGTATGAATACTGAACACACGGGATGGCCGTGGCATTCACTACTTTGGAATTAAACTGCCATTTGTGCAAATCGGCATGTTTACTCCACTCAAAAGCCGTGTTGTATGCCACGGTCGGCGTCAGCGCCAACTCCAAATTAGCATTAGTACAGATGGGTATCTCGACGCGTTTGCTGACCGTGACTCCTCCGGTTGCATTGATACACGTTGATATCAATAGCAATAATACAAAGGGTCGCATTCATTATCAGCAATCGAGTGCTAAATAGCATAAATTCAATTCTTGGGTATATAGCTAATAAGTGCATCAGGTTACATGATTGCGTTGTGGGTGTCCTGGTTCTTTCTCTTGTTCGCGTTTATTCTTGCGTACAAGCTTCTTATGGACCGGGACGCCTGGAAGGTTCACTTTGTAGAGATGAGTGCCTTGGCGGAACCGCTGCCGACACCCTGGCATAAGTCCAAGGTGATGCTGACGGTGATTCAGGGGCTTATGGCGTGTAGTGCATTTTCTCTTCTGCTACACTTTATTCTGCCGCATAGCATAGATGGACAAGAAATTCAACCTCTGCCACCGGTGCCGCAAGTGGTGCCGGTGAATCATACTAATCACACCAACTTGGTTTCATTAAACGATTCTAAACAGTGTACGAAAGGATATATATTAGACTGGCCCCACACGGCCTCCAATGCTGATACCTTGTTGGAATGTCAGGCTGTCCAGGCTTTATTGGCTATTGCTGCTGAGCATTTCATCACTCTTGCTGTATTGTCAAGCACAAAGTGACGGGGATTTGCGGCTGGTGTCCTGTACTTCAAGCGGTGTTTGTCGACTGGAGGTGTATTATTCGAGCCAGTGGGGAACGATCTGTGATGATGCGTTTGATAGTAATAACAACCAGGCCAACGTAGCATGTAAGCAATTGGGTTGTTCAGGTGGTACTGTGGACAGTTCTTGTGGCTATTCTTGTGGTTCTGGTCAAATTTGGCTGGATGATGTACAGTGTAGTGGATCAGAATCACTTTTGACAGATTGTTCAAAAAATTCCTGGGGCTCTCACAATTGTGGTCACACTGAAGACGTGAGTGTACAGTGCACAGGTGTGACGTTTACCACAGGCGGTGATGGCTCTTGTGGTTGCCCCGACGGTCAAGGGGGTGACCCCTGTGCGGAGTGTGCTGCCAACACTTATTCTAGTAGTAGCGTCTGTGAGCCCTGTCCCGGTGAAACTACGTCGGATGCGGGGGCCTCGGAGTGTACTCTCAGCTGTGCAGTTAATTTCTACGTTGCCAATCCCTCGGACACCACCTGCACGGCTTGTTCGTCTGACTTTGTGTCTGCTGGGGGCACGGTCACAGAATGTACCCCAGATTGTCCAGTGGACTCGTATCTTGCCAATCCCTCGGACACCTCCTGCACGGCTTGTTCGTCTGGCTTTACGTCTGCTGGGGGTACGGCCACCGAATGTACTCCAGATTGTCCAGTGGGTTCGTATATTGCCAATCCTTCGGACACTTCATGCACGGCTTGTTCGTCTGGCTATACTTCTCTTGGTGGTTCGTCCACTTCTTGTGGCCTGGATTGTGCTGTGGGGGATTACTACGATGCAGGTAATGATGCATGCTACACGTGCCCGTCAGGTGAAATCACTCCGGGGGGGCCTGTGACCAGCTGCACGTGTTTTGCGGGGAATTATCGACTGCATGAGGAAACGACAACAGGCACTACAGTATCAAACCCAAATGTGGAAGGTATCACTAGCACACTGTTTGGGTTACCTGGATCATGTGGAAGTGGATGCTGGACTCCAGCGTCTTCTGCATCTACATGCCCCAGTGTAGGGGACGTGGGCAGTGCTGTGAGGTTTCAAGAACCTACAGCTGTCATAGGCTTACCAAATGACTTGGCGGCGGTAGCTGATCCATCATGCAAAAAAGTGTATTTATTCGATTTGAACGACAACAGTTTGATTTGGGCCAGTGCAACTTTGGGTTATCCATGGGCACTGTGTAAAAGTCCGTCAGGAGACGTTCTATATATCGTGGATAACTCCAACCGTATGCGGAAAGTGGACATGACCGCTGATACTTATTCAGTGACAGACCTTGCCTACTACAGTGGTAAACATTTGACAGGATGTGCCGTCACATCGGATGGCGCCACTATGATTATAAGTCATAATGGCCTGAATTCGGGCAATGGCATATGGGAAGTCGCAATCAATAATCCAACAGTAATATTGATTGAGTACTCGGGTCCGACTGAAAATTACGGTGTAACGTTGAGTGCAGACGACAGCACTATTTTTTTTCAGGAAGCATCTTGGGGTGCTTTGAAAAAAATTACACGTGGCGTTGCTAATTCCATGACATCGTGGGCTAATACGATTGGAAGCAAAATGGCACAGTCCATTCTGTTGTCAGCAGACGAAACATTTGCATACGTTCATACGTCGTTCGCCATATTGAAGGTACCGGTCAATGGTGGTACAGTGACAAATTTAGTCGGCACCACTGATTACCAATCACCAGGTCACAGTGACACACCAGGATCTGAATTATTTTCTGGAAAATCTCTTACAATGGGGTATGTGGAAAATGGCATGTATTTTTTGGTAGCAGAACCACTGAATAATGTAATTCGCAAAGTCAGCACGGGATTGGGTTATGATACCACCGTGACCATCTCCGGCTTCACTGGCGCCTGCACGGCCTGTGCTGTCAACCAAACGTCCCTACCCCAAAATTCTGGCCTTGGACCGGCGGCGTGCACGTGGGACTGTGCGGCGGATATGTACGTGGGCTCTCAAGAACAAACAACTTTTACCACATATTCTGGAACCGATACGGAAGGAGCAACAACCACATACGCAGCACCAAACGATGACAGATATGGCATTGAACTGAATCCAGATTACAGCTCTTTGGCAGTGGTGCAGCGCAGTTCACTTGATTTGATTAGTTTACTCGATGATCACGATGGCAGTGATACCACTTTGAAGGCTGTGAGTGAAGCTAATGATATTTGTTGGCACCCAACAAATGGAATCATTTATGTGATACAACAGGGTACTAATGACAATATTCTGGCTGTGCCAGTTGCTAATCCAGACCAATCCTACACCTTTCTTTCTGTAGATGAGTCAAGCTACAACACACCTCATGCTTGTGCCATTACACCAGATGGTGAGCATATGATCTACATTTTCTATCAATATCAAGGAGGGCCGGATTCAAACAAATACGGAAGAATGGCTTATAAAGTGAAGATTTCAGAACAAACAGGTGGTCATGCAATGAATGCTGTTGCGCTAAACAATCATAATGAAATTGGGTTGAATGTTGGTGATTCTTTTGCAGCCACCAACGAAAACATGTACTTTTGCAATTATAAGGACAATGATTCAAGCAATCTCAATACAGGCAACTATGCACTTTGGGTTTTGGATCACACATCAGCAAGTAATACCGTCACCCAAATTGCCACCATTGGCAAAAAAGCAACTGGAGTAGCTCTTTCATACGACCACACATGGGCTTATGTCGGAACAGAGTTTTCCATTCGCAAGGTTATCATTGATGAAACGGATGCCAACTATGGCTCAGTTTACACTGTGGCAGGACCAGACGCAACTACAGGTGGGACTGGATATGCTGATAATCAAATTCCTGAATCTGTCGCATTCAATGCAATCGATGATGTGGTGTTACTGCCAACCCAAAATGAATTGTTTGTAGTGGATAATTACAGGATCAGAATAGTGGAGTTGGGACCATTCTCCGTTGCTTTATCTTCAACTACCACTTTTGACGCCTGCTTGCCCTGCAAACCCGGCTCCGTCTCCGTCGGCGGCAACGTGACCACTTGCACGTGTGTGGGGGGGTATCATCGGGCGGGTGTGCAGGTGACCATCAATAACCCCAATCCAGATCCTGTAGGGTACACGACTACCATTGCTGGTTCTTGTGGCAGTACAGGCCAAACCGACGCAGACGGTTCGTCGGCCACGTTTCAACATCCATATGACATCAAGTTTGTTGACGAGAACAGGGCACTTGTGGTTGATTATGAACGGGGATTAATTCGCTCCATTGATTTGGCCAACAATTACGCTGTCACAACTCTGGCCGGAAGTGGTTGCTGTGGACTGGTAGACGGAATTGGTACTGCAGCACAATTCTACTATCCACGCGGTTTGTGTGTCAATGCGGATGGCAGTTTGGTGTACGTGATGGATACTGGTAACAGCAAAATACGGATCATAACCATGAGCACTGCTGCAGTTTCCACC